>Ga0172380_10003188_pt1 | contig 23176 bp, 21 predicted proteins | sample Leawe162metaG_FD_119747 | JGI IMG/M metagenome (GOLD analysis project Ga0172380, IMG submission 119747) | Leachate microbial communities from a municipal landfill in Southern Ontario, Canada - Leachate well 162 metaG | ecosystem: Engineered > Solid waste > Landfill > Unclassified | place...
TCATATGAAAATAACATGTATAAATTCCATGTCCGTGGTCAATTATAACAGAACCGCCTGAATAAAATCTATCTTTTACCATAACAACCTTGCCGTCGTTGCTTGCCACAAAAGGAGTGCCGACCGCAGCTCTAAAGTCAGTTCCGCCGTGGTAACCCGCCAGAGTATTATTGTAGAGTCTAGCTTTTCCAAAATCACTTGTTATTTTACTATCCATTGGGATAATAAACTCAGATGACATGTAACTTTTAGGCGTAGCGTTTTTATATATCTCCATCGCCTCAGCATACTCTTTTGAAGCTCTTTTTTGGTCCTCTTTGCTCAAAGTTACTTTTGAGCCATCAACGCTTAGCGTCTCTTTCTCATAATTGCCATCTATCACGTGAAACAGAAGCTCTTTGCTCTTTTGTTTTACACCCTCTTTGTAAAAAATCTCTACCTTTTTATCGGATGGCTTTTCGTTGTAGCTTATGGGAATAAGTGCATAAAATTTATCATTATTTAGCGGGGTTTTAAAAATTTTGTATCTTTTTTTATCAACCACAACATATTCATAGCCGATACCCTTCTCTTTTTTAAACTCCAAAAGAGCAGTTTTTCCGTTTGAGATGCTGGAATTTGCCATCTTTACATCGAGTGCGAAAATTGTACATGTAAAAAAGAGAAGAAGAGAAAATAACCTCATCAATAATCCTTCATGGAGCGTTCCATATCACGCTTCATATCCTTCTCTTTTAAATCATTTCTTTTGTCATGAAGCTGCTTCCCTTTTGCGATGGCAATTTGGATTTTTACAATGTTTTTATCGTTAAAATAGAGTTGCAAAGGAACAACCGTATATCCATCCCTGTCAACAGCTTTTATCATCTTTGCTATCTGCTTTTTATGTAAAAGAAGTTTTCTGCTTCCCCTCTCTTCATGAGCATAGAAGTGATGCGTCGTCTCTAGTCTGCCTATGTGCGCATTAAAAAGAAATGCTTCACCCTGAACAAAACGGATGAAACTGTCTTTTAAGTTTACACGTCCGGCTCTGATAGCCTTTATCTCGCTTCCTTTAAGAACCAGTCCCGCTTCAAACTTCTCTTCTAAAAAGTAATCAAAATAGGCTTTTTTATTTTTTGCTATTGTTTCGCCCATTATCTATTCTATCCTCTCTTTAACTCTAAAAAAACTGCTTCCGCTTCCGCTGAAGTAGTATCCGTGTCTATAGTGATTTTTTAGCTCTTTGTAGAGCTCAAGTGCGGGCTTAAAAAGGTCGTTAGCCTCATCCGCCGCCACTGTTTTTACTATTTCCTTTGAGGGCATTTTTTTGAGCCGCTCAACTTCAAATCCATCTATAGGATTGTAAAAATTCTCTCTATAAAGCCCATAAACCTTTGGTGTGCTTATCTCTATGGAGGGTGTAAAAACCTCAATGTCCAAGAGCTTCTCTTTGAACTCTTCGACTATTTCGCCTATTCCGCTGACGTTTGCGCTATCATATCCGTAAATAAAAAACGGAACATCCGCACCAACCTTTAATCCGATAAGCGCCAATTCGTTAAGACTTAAGCCCAGATGCAGAACTTCGTTGCACATTTTTAAAAATGTCGCCGCATCGCTGCTGCCCCCGCCAAGACCGGCAAAAGCAGGGATATTTTTTTTTACATGTACTCCGTATTTGCTAAAGAGATTTTGAAGCGAATGAGCCGATGCTTCATCCAAAGAGTCCAAAAGAGCCGCATAGGCTTTATATATTGTGTTTTGTTTTGTCTCGCATGAAAAAGAGCCGATAATTTTAAACTCATCGCTCACATCTTTTGGAACAAACGAGAGCTCATCATAAAGAGAGTCAACCCTCATAAATCTTGAGATGATTTCATGATAATTTCCGCGTATGCCTGTAATTTTTAAAAATATATTTACTTTGGCGTACGCTTTGTAGAGCTTCATATAAAATTCTCTTATTTTTTAATAAATGCGCTAAGAGAGGTCAGATCTGAGAGTTTTGTCCCTTTGGATGCGGCGATGTTTGCATCTTTTACATCTTCAAGCAGTTCGCTTCTGACGATTGAGACGTTTTTAGGCGCATCAACTCCAAGCTTGACTACTCCCTTTTCAACAGATATGACTTTTATTGTGATATTGTCCCCGATAACAATCGACTCATCTACTTTTCTTGATAAGACTAACATTCAATCCTGCCTAATTCGTAATTTACTTCTGCATTTTTTATATTTATTATAGAGATAAAAGTTCCGCTATCAAGCCAGTAGCATCCATCCCCCCCAATCTCTAAATCCTCTAAAGCAAGAACTCTTCCATATTTTAGATTGTCACTATCGCCGTGGTAAAAATTCTGAGCTATATTTAGGGATTTTTTGATATCCAGCGGCTTTTGACCATCATACGTGAATTGGCCTTCGCTCAGTCTCTCTAAAGCGCTAAGACTGCCAAACTCTACGCCAAGCTTGTTCGCAATCATCAGCCCAAGAGAGCGTATATATGTTCCCTCTGAAACTCTTGCTTCAAAAGTTACAAACGGATGGCAATAGCTTATGAGTTTTGTCTCATAAATCGTAGAGTCTATCTTGTTTAACGTAAACTCTTTGCCGGCTCTTGCCAAATCATAGGCTCTCTGCCCGTTTATTTTTTTTGCGCTGAATATCGGAGGCTCATACGTAAGATGCCCTTCCAAAGATTTTACCGCCTCAAAAACGCTCGATTCGTCAAACTCTTTTAATATCTCTACATGTTCTATCATCTCTGTGTCTAAAGTGTCGCTTTTTGCGCCAAGCCAGAGAGTTGCGCGATAAACTTTCGGGGCCTTGTTCAAAAAACGAAACAACTTCGTATAGCTTCCGATGCCAATGAGTAAAACACCCTTTGCAAAAGGGTCAAGCGTTCCGGAGAAACCGGCTTTTTTTGTCTTATACTCTCTTTTTAATTTTGTCAAAAAAAAGTTTGAGCCGACTCCGGCTGGTTTATATGCGACGAATAGTCTATTCATAGTCTTTCAACGAATGATGCCAAGATGTCTCTTTTTGTACCCGCGAAATTAATGTTTAGCTTAAACTCTCTTCCCGACTTGCTCACGCCTATTACTCTGCCCGTTCCAAATACCTTGTGGCGGACAAGGTCACCCTTTTTAAATGCGGTATTCTTCTCTACTATCAACGAGCCTTCGCAAAGTCCCGCTTCATTAAAGAACCTGCTCTTTTGCAAATCGCTTCTTCTGCCTTTGTAAAATCTGCTATCGGCATGTGAGAGTGTCAGAGTCTCTTTTGCTCTGGTAAAAGAGACATACCCCAATCTTCTCTCCTCTTCAAGATCACTTCCGTCACCCACAAGCGGCAAAAAGCCCTCTTCAAGCCCGATAATAAAAATATGGTCAAACTCCAAACCTTTTGAAGCGTGAATACTCATCATGTAGATGCTCTCTCCCTCTACTTGGTCCTGTTCGCTCTGAAGTGTAAGCTCGTTTAAAAACTCATCAAGCGAAGAGTCGGGAGAATTTTTGACAAAATCTCTAAAAAGACCGTAAAATTCATCCATGTTTAAAATCTTTTCAGCTTCATCAGGCATGCCTGCATATATCTCTTTTAGATGGAACGTATCCTCTAAAATATCTATAAAGTTATATGTAGACTCGCTTACAACCTTTGCAACGCTCTGAATATCTTTTACAAACTTTTTAAGAGTTTTAGCATTCTTAGCTTTTACCAAAGCCTCTAACTCTGAAATGGGCACTTTCTTGATATACTCAAATATAGAGCTGCCGTTTTCATGTGCCGCTAACTCTATTTTATCAACGCTTGCTTTGCCCAAACCTCTTTTTGGCTTGTTTACTATTCGCTTAAATGAAAAATCGTCATGAAAATTCGTAATAACTCTTATATAGCTTATGAGGTCTTTTATCTCCGCTCTGTCGTAAAACCTCAGTCCTCCTACAAGTTTATAAGCGATACCTGAGCGGTTAAGTCCCTCTTCTATGGAGCGGCTTAACACGTTTACCCGATAAAGCACGGCTATATTTTCCGCTTTTACACCCGAATCTAGAAGCTTGGAAATCTTTGATGCGATTTTTCTCGCCTCTTCATTCTCATCGTTTGAGTTTAAGATGGTGATATCTTCACCGCCTCCGCGCGTAGGGATAAGTTTCTTGCCAAGTCTTGAGCGGTTATGCTCTATAAGCGCATTTGCAACTTTAAGTATCGGCTCTTTGGAGCGGTAGTTCTCTTCAAGCTTGAAAACTGCGGTATCCTTAAAATCCTGATCAAACTCCATAATATTTCTTATATGTGCCCCCCGCCAGCCATATATACTCTGGTCATCATCGCCGACAACGCAGATATTATTGTGCGTAGTGCATAGTTTTTGCAGAAGCTTGAGCTGAAGCTCATTAGTATCTTGATACTCATCAACCATGATATAGCGGTATCTCTCTGAAGTAGCATGGGCGAGCTGCGGGTTCTCATCAAGAAGCCTAAACGTAAGCGCTATCAAATCGTCAAAATCAACAAGATTATTCTCCAAAAGGTAGTTCTCGTACTCTTCATATATCTTTGCTATCTGCTGATAATTATAAACTTCAGCCTGCTTGTAAGCCTCATCCGGACTTAAGAGTGAGTTTTTATATCTTGATATTTCGCTTGCTATTAAGGGGGTTGGGATTTCACTGTTTATCTTTTTAATAATACGTTTTTTATCATCAGTATCGATTACTACAAAGTTATTCCGGCGGTTTAAGAGATGGATGTTAAATTTTAAAAAAAGAAGCCCGAATTTGTGAAATGTACATAGAAGAGGAGGATACGACGGATTTTCCATCATGTTCGATGCTCGTTCGCGCATCTCTTTGGCAGCCTTGTTCGTAAACGTAAGCGTTAAAGTATTTGACGCGGGAATGCCAAGCCCCTCTACGAGATAGGCCAAACGCGAGACAATAGTCGTCGTTTTTCCGCTGCCCGCACCTGCCAAAATTAGCACCGGACCCTCTGTTTGTCTAACAGCATCCGCCTGCGAATCGTTTAGTTTTTTAAATATTTTTTCCATCTCTTGCCACTACCATTTGTTGGTTTGCTTTATTATAACCAAAAAGATATAAATTATTACGAAACTATTGCTTTAATTATAATAATGAGTTATACTTTTGCCTATTATTTAAACTTATAGGAATTATTATGTTAAAAGATTTTGCAAAGTTAGAAACTTTCTTGATGGTCATAAAAGAGAAGAGTTTCTCAAAAGCATCCGCTAAACTGGGCATTTCTCAACCTGCGGTAACTCAACAGATAAAATTTATCGAAGATTACCTAGATACAAAAATCGTAGATAGAAAGAAAAACGGTATATTGTTGACAAAAGAGGGAGAGGATCTCTATAGAATCGCTTCTAGACTTGAAAAAGCCATAGCAAACAGCGAAAAAGAGATTTTAAAGATAATAAACAAAGATTTTACTTTCATCATGGGTTCATCCAACGCGATTGGAAACTATGTTCTTCCAAACTATCTTGGTGAAATCAAAAAAAGAATCAACAACAATGTATATATGAACGTTGCGCTCTCATGCGAAATAATTGATCAACTAGAAGACAAAAAGATAGACGTCGCTCTTATAGAATCTCCTGTTTTTAGAGACGGGATTGTGTATAGAGAATGGGTTTTGGATGAGCTTGTTGTCTTCTCAAATCAGCCGCTAAAAAAACACCTAACAGCAGATGACCTGCTAGATTTTGATTGGATTTGCCGCGACGAACACTCTCATACAAGAAAACTCACAAGCGAAGTTTTTGAAGAGATGGGAGTTCAGTGCAACAACTTCAGCGTTCTTGGCGTCTTAGGAAGCCCAACTGCAATAAAAGAGTCTATTCTTCATGCCGACCCGCACAGTGAGAGACCGGTTGTGTCTGTTATGTCAAAGCATGTAATTGCCGCAGAACTTGCAGAGGGAAAACTCTTTGAAGCAAGACTTAAAAACTATAAGATTGAGAGAAGTTTTTACATTGCTTACCTAAAAGATAGAAAACATGACGCGTTTGTCGATAATGTCGTAAATTACCTTCTATCACTCAATAAAATATAAACTCCAAAATTGGCTATTTTTTTAAAAACTTTGAGTTCTCAGGGTTTGACAAAAAAGATGCCATCGAGTTTTCAACTCCGCCATCATCAACCTTTTTAGCCACTTTTGTCTCTTTTTTATAATTCGCCAAATTTATAAACAGCGGCGTCTCATCAACAATTACCTGAACAATAGAGAGCATCGGCACAGTTACGATACTTCCAAAATTATCAGAGCCAAATCCTGCTTCAAAAACTAAATTGTCCCCAACTATAGCAGCGGTGTCAAACGTGTATCCAGCCAAGAAAAAAAGCGTCATTGACCTAAACTCTTCAATTATCTCTTTTGGAAGCGGCGGCTCAAACGTTATATGCTCAATTTTACAAAGAACACCAAAAGGGTTATCTTTTTCAAAGAGGTAAATTATCAAATTTTGTATATTTTTTTGCATTACTTTAGCAAAATTTCTATCTTCTAGCACATTATCCAACAAAAATATTCCTTTGTTTTTGTGTAATTATATCAAAATCTATCATAGCATTCATAAGAGCAATTTTAGAAAAATTTTTTAAATCTTTTACGGCTATATCAGCTTCAAATATTTTTCCATCTCTAAGCAGCCTTTCTCTTGTCGTACCCTTTAGTAGCGGCATACAAGGCGTAACCCATCTTTTTGAGTCGAAAAAAGCTATGTTTGCGATTGTCGTATCGGTTATAAGAGAATTTTTTACTATCAACACATCATCACACTCACCTCTTCTGGCATACAAGGCATCCAATCCATCTCTACATGTAGATTTTAAAGCGTACTCTATCTCATCGTCATATACAAGCTTCAGAGAGCTTATATCTCTTTTTTTGTACTCATGATATGTCACTTCTATGATGTGCGGCAAACTGGAGAGATTATATGTGAGCCGGCATCTGTATGTGCCGATTTTTGGAGGATTAAGAAATTTTTCTAAATTTTGCGCTTCATCTATACCGAAATGCTTTAAAACGCTTTCATATCGCTCTTGATGAAAAGAGATATTAAAAATTTTCCCATCAACTGCTCTAATGGTCTCAAAAAAAGTTTTATTCACTAAAGAGGTCTGTGCTTAGATATCTCTCACCTGTATCGCAAAGAATGGTAAGAAGTGTTTTGCCCCTAAACTCATCGCGTGAGGCAATTTGCATCGTTGCAAATACATTTGCACCAGCCGATATACCGACAAGCAGACCCTCTTCTCTTGCCAACATTTTTGCGGTATTGATTGCATCTTCATTGCTAACTTTTATAACCTCTCCATAAACCGTTGTATCTAAAGTATCTGGAATAAATCCTGCACCTATTCCCTGAATGGCATGTGCGCCGGCACTCTCACCTGAGAGAACTGCCGAGCTGGATGGTTCAACCGCAAATATTGCTATGTTTTTTATCTCTCTCTTTAACACCTTTGCCGTTCCGCTTAATGTTCCGCCGGTCCCAACTGCCGCGACAAAAGCGTCAATCTTTTTATCCGTGTCACGAAGTATCTCCTGCGCAGTTGTAAGCTCATGAATCTCTGGATTTGAAGGATTTTTAAACTGCTGAAGAACTATTGAGTTTGGTATCTCACGTGCAAGTTCATCCGCTTTTGCAATTGCCCCGCTCATTCCAAGCGCTGCAGGAGTAAGTACTAACTCCGCTCCAAATGCCCTTAATAGCTTTCTTCTCTCTATGCTCATGGATTCTGGCATCGTTAAGAGCAATTTTATATTCAGCGCGGCGCAATTTGCGGCAAGCGCTATCCCTGTATTACCGCTTGTCGGCTCTATAACCGTAGTTCCCTCACTGATTTCTCCGGCCTCGATTGCGCGTCTTATCATGTTAAATCCGATTCTGTCTTTAACGGAACTTGTAGGATTCATAAACTCACACTTGGCTATGATATTCACACCGCAGCGTTCAGAAGCTTTGTTTAGTCTCACCAATGGAGTATTTCCGATGAGTTCAGTTATATTTTTTGCAATTTTCATAAATTATCTCCATAATAATAAGGGTAACTCTAAAACATTTTTATGATATGCTACCAAAAAAATTATAATAAGGAGCTATCATGTACCTACACAAAGAGATTAATTCTATCGAAGCAGTGCCCCAAAAGGCGGGCAAAGGAGTATCAATGAAGATGCTTTTATCTTCTGATGAATCACCCAATTTTGCCATGAGAAACTTCATAATTGAAGCAGGCGGACATATGCCGCTACATACAAACACTATAGAGCATGAGCAGTACGTTTTATCAGGTCGCGCACTTGTACAAATCGGAGATGAAGCTTTTGAAGCAAAAGCAGGCGATATTTTGTTGATTCCTGCAGGTCTTTCTCACAGCTATAAAACTCTAGGGAGTGATGCGTACAGCTTTTTATGTTTGGTGCCAAATAATGAAGACTGTATTGTTATTAAATAAAATACTATTTATTGCTTTGCTTTTTATAGCAAGCCCCTATCTTATGGCTCATGAGACAAAGGACAGTAAAGAGATTGAAGCCACCACCACCGACGAAGATGAAGCAAAAAAGCTTTTTCTTTTTCAACATCTTGATATGCCAAAAGATTCAGATGGAAGAGAGACAATGGTAGCAAAGATTTTTAGTAACTTCGGCTTGCTTCCATATGAAAAAAATTTTTTAATTCCTTTTGCATATACGACAAAAAATTATGAACAAAGAGATCCGGTCGCCTATCCTGACTACGAACAATTTAACAAAAATATTGAAGCAGAGTTTCAAATAAGTTTAAAAAAAGATTTAAGCTACAATCTATTTGGTTTAAATGAAATAATAAGTTTTGGGTATACGCAAGAGGTATGGTGGCAATTTTATTCAGATTCTGCTCCATTTCGTGAAACAAACTATAGACCTGAGGCATGGCTTACCTTACCCATTGAGGATAAAAAGTTCTCAGAATTTGGATTTAGAGCTATTAAGATTGGTTTTTGGCATGAGTCAAACGGAATGGGGGCACCACTCTCTAGAGAGTGGAATCAAATCTATTTTGAGTCTATTTTTTATAGCGGAAATCTTATGGCAAGTCTTAGAGCTTGGATAGCAGATGCAGGAGATGACAACAAAGATATTACCTCTTATCTAGGATATGGGCATTTAAAATTAAACTATTTTCTTAAAAAACATCAGTTTGACTTAACATGGCACAACAATCTTCATTTTAACGGCGAAAACAGAGGTTCTATTGAAGCGGAGTGGTCATACCCTACTGGAAACTCAAAAAACAACTTCTGGTACCTAAAAATTTTCAACGGTTACGGGGCAAGCTTGGTGGACTACAATCAACATCAAAGTAGAATAGGATTCGGGTTTTTATTTTCTAGATGAATTCTTGAATATTTATATAAATGGTGCGACCGGGGAGATTTGAAAAAGTCGTACCCCTTTTTTTCTCTTTTATACACTTTTATAAATATTTATTTCTCTATGATATACTTCTTTTTGTAATGCAAGTACAACTCTGTCTGCTTAACTAACAGACAATGGAAGTGAGGGCTAGGGCTTCGGGTCTTAGCCTTTTTTTTGCTAATTTTTGTAAGGAATTGAAGTGAGTATATTAGATTCTAAAAAAGAGTTGCTAAATACACTTAGAGCAGGTTTTGGAATTATCGTTGCTATTGTTTTAACTATTAGTGCTGGTTTGATTAATCTTTATTATAAAGATAACATTGATATTTTATTTTATATTGGTTCATTGTTTGTTATAATACTCGCATTTAGCTTATTAATTATAGTTAAGTATATAGTGAAAAACATTAAAGATATAGGAGATTTATAACATGGCAACATTAACTATTATTACTATTGGTGTTTTTTTTATAGGCGTAATCTTGTACTCAATCTATCAAATCACTCACATTAGTAATCAACCAAAAACCCATTAATCAAAACAGAGGATTTAATCACTCCTCTGGCTGCCATGCTCCTATTAATCAGGGATTTTATGTTGCTGGTTTTTGATTGAAGTCAAGCGGCGTTTTTTTGGAAATATAGCCTGTATGCCCATCTGATTCATCAGTCTATTGACTTTATTGACACCAATGGTAAATCCATCTTGAAGCAGCTGTTTATGCATGAAACGATATCCATAAGTGGATGAAATATCTGTGTAAATCTCATCAAGTCGCTTAATGACCTTTCTGTCATATTCATTTATGGGCTTTGCCTCATAATAGAGGGTTGAACGATTTGAATCATAAGTTCACACTGTCTTGTCATGGGAATTTCATTAAGCTTGGAGTCGACAAGATCTTTTTTACAAGTAACTTTGGTCTTAAACTCTGCGCTAAACTGTCATCTTTTTCTACTCATATTGTTTTCTCCTAAATGCTTTGTATATTTCCATTTAAGAATATAACCTCTCAAGTTTGTTGTCTAAATTATTAGTGGCAGTATAATGAGATAAAATTAACATAGTGTAGCATATATTGACTTTAACAGGTGTCTGATAGAAATCGGCTTAAGAAGATGTTCTTCCAAGGGGATATTACGAGTGATTGTTATTGGTAGAGTCTTTATATCTGCTCTACAAGGCACGAACTGATTTTAAGTGATGGATTGTATAGCTTATTTCGCTTTATATTTATAAATGAATATATTTAGTCTTGATTGAATATATTTGCATATAAAAGAAGATAATAGAGAGGATTTGGACACCTAAACGGACACCTAAGAAATTAGAAGTCTTTGAAAGTACATAAAATGGGGCTTTATATATGGTGCGACCGGGGAGATTTGAACTCCCACACCCGTAGGGCGCTACCACCTCAAGGTAGTGTGTCTACCGTTCCACCACGGTCGCATAGAGGTCGTTGGCCGAAGCCAACGTGTATATTTAGGAGATTAACCTAAATATGGGTTTGCGTAAAGTGCTATAAGAGCAATTACAAGTGCGTAGATAACCTGAGCTTCGATCATCGCAAGAGCGATAAACATTGTAGTCATAAGTTTAGCACCTAAACCTGGGTTACGAGCTGTACCAGCGATAGTTGCAGCAGCAGTATGACCCATACCGATAGCTCCACCTAATGCAGCAAGACCAAGACCAAGACCAGCAGCAATCATCGAGTAAGCTTTAAGAGTTTGGTTTGCAACCTCTGCATCTTCAGCTAACAAAGCAGTAGCGAATGCTACCATTAAGAAAAGAATTTTTTTCATAGTGTTTCCTTTAAATTATTACAAACTTTTTCGGCTAGCGTAACCACATCCACAATGAATATGGCAACCTCTACATAAATGCAAAGATTTCCCTACTAAAATTTGATTGCGAATTGTACGAAAAAAGTGCTAAAAGATAGTTTAACTTTTGCAATCTTTTCAATATGTGGAAAATTTTACGCTATTCCCAAAGAAATCTTATTGCCTTTAAACTCTAAAATCTCAACATTTAACTCTTGACCCTCTTTTAAGATATCACTTACCTTATCAACTCTCTGGTCTGATATTTTAGAGATGTGTAAAAGTCCGTCTGTTCCATCCGGAAGCTCTATAAAAGCGCCAAAATCAACTATTTTTTTGACGATGCCTTTATGCTTGTCTCCGACTTTATACTCAATTTTTGCAACTTTTGGAGTATTTACTATTCCCTCGATGTGCTCTCTTGCAGATTTTACGCCGCTTTTGCTCTTACCTGTAACTTTAACTTTGCCATCTTTTTTGTCTATATCGATTGCCACTTCAAACTTCTCGATTATTTCACGGATAGTCTTGCCCGCCTGACCGATAATCTCTCCGATAAAACTCGGGTCTATGTGAAAGAAGTCTGTACTTGGTAAAACACCATCATTAAACTCTATCTCTTTCTCTGCTTCTTGCATAATATCTATGATATGTGCTCTTCCCTCTTTGGCCTGGTAAAGTGCCTCTTTTAAAACATTTAAGCTGATTCCGCCGAGTTTTATATCCATCTGCATAGCCGTGATGCCATCTTTTGAACCCGTTACTTTAAAGTCCATGTCCCCGTCATGGTCTTCAAGTCCCATAATATCTGAGAGAATTGCATACTTGTCACCTTCACTTACCATACCCATTGCAATTCCCGCAACGGTATCGCTAGTCTCTATGTCTGCAGCGCGAAGTGCCATATATCCGCCGCAAACTGTCGCCATTGAAGATGAACCGTTTGACTCTAAAATCTCTGAAACTATGCGGACAGTCTGTCCATCAAGGTTTATAATAGGTTCCAACGCTCTTTTTGCCAAGTTTCCATGACCCAACTCTCTTCTCTTTGTCCCCATAATCGGAGAGGCTTCACCGACGCTAAATCCTGGAAAATTGTAGTGAACCATAAAGTTCTCGTTTTGAGTTCCATCATCTGTCAAGTTTTCAAACATCTGCGCATCTTTTGGTCCACCCATTGTAAGAACAACAAGAGCCTGCGTCTGTCCACGCGTAAATAGGCATGATGAGTGCGCTCTTGGAAGTACGTTTGTACTGATTGATATAGGTCTTATCTCGTTTAATGCTCTTCCATCGGCTCTAACTCTCTCATTTAGTATCTGAGACCTTACCTGCTCTCTTTTTACCTTCTCGATTGCATCTTTGAGCTCCACTTCATCCCAATGCTCTTGGTTTAGAATGATTTTCTTTCTAAGTGCTCTTAGTGCAGTTGAGCGTTCAGATTTTGCCATCTGATTCATAGCTGCTTTTATATCTTCAAAGTGATTGTCGCGTACAAATCTGACCATCTCTTCATTTACCACATGCGCTTTGTACTCTATTTTCATAGTCTCTTTTTTAAATGCCCTAAACGCATCTTCATACTTTGCGTTTGTCTCAAAAAGAAGCTGCTCCGACTTTTGAAAAATAGTTATCAGCTCATCTTCTGCTACGGCATTTGAGACGTGAGTAGTTATGATTGGTGCGCTAAATGTAGGGTCCATCATTGGGTCCATAACAAGTGTAGTGTCAACTTTTTCTGTGCCCATACTTCTCATCTCAATCATCAAAAGGTCATTTTTTGTTCCCGAGAGATAAAGGTCTAGTGTAGAGCTGTTGAGCTGGGAGAGTGTCGGGTTTAAAACAAGCTCTCCGTCTATCTTAGCAGCTCTTACAGCTGAAACTGACGTATTTATATCTATATCGCTTACAAAAAGTGCTGCTGATGCCGCATTTAGTGCCAAAACCTGAAGGTCCGACTCTTTATCGACGCTAAACGTCATAATAGTTATCTGTGTAGGATGACCAAAACCTTTTGGAAAAAGCGGACGAAGAGAGCGGTCGACTATGCGTGATGTCAGTGTTTCAAAATCGCTTGGTTTTGTTTCGCGCTTAAAAAATCCGCCTGGGATTCTGCCTGCCGCATACGCTTTTTCAATATACTGAACCGTTAATGGGAGAAAATCGTCTTTTACTATCTCTGTCTCATCTATAACTACCGTTGCCAAAATAACAGTGTCACCGCTCTTTATCCAAGCTGCACCGTTTGCCTGTTTTGCAACTTCTCCAAATGAGTACTCTTCTTCTCTATTTTTCAAATCTATTTTAATGTCATATTTCACTTTTTTCTCCTAATATTTTTTCTATTCTATCTTCGCCTATCTTTTCAAGCTCTTCGTAGTAAAGCGATGTCTCAACATAATCATCTATTTTGTGAAGAAAGAAGATGCTGTCCGCAAATGGCTCTAAAAATTCCAAGACATCGCTTGGCAAAATCGGAACTGCAATATATATCGCCTTTGGTTTCATTGCCAAAATCGCTTTTAGTGCGGTTACAAATTTCAGTCCGGTCTCCGTCCCCTCATCTACAAGCAAAACTATCTGATTGTGCATGGAGATAAAAGGACGCCCCTTTCTGTACTGATAAATATAGCTGAGTATCTTCTCTTCATGCTTTCTATGCGCTTCGCCGTAAATATAGTCATACTTTATTCCGAAGCTTGAGACTAGATTTTCGTTTATCACTATCTCTTCGCCCTCGCAAACTCTTGCTATTTCACACTCATTGTTGTTTGGAGCCATTATCGCTTCTGAAAAAAGAATATCAATAGCGTTTTTATATTTTCCTTTTATGTGATATGCGAGCTCCAAGCCGCCTTTTGATACCGCCACTAGCTTCCAGTTTTCATCTTTAAACCTCTGCATCGGTATAACGTCATGAAGTTTTTTTGCTGCATCCTCACGGTCTTTAAAAATATTTTTATACTGCTTCATGCTCTTAATTTGTCCCCGACTTATCAGGAAGTCTATATGCAAAGCCTGTACCTTGGCTCTGCGGCGACATTATTGGTTTGAGTCTTACAACAACATATACATATCTGTCATATATAGAATCCGCTTCTCCATTGGCATTAAGGATAGGTCTGTTGTTCTCAACATATCTAAGTCCAAAATCCCAGCATCTTTTTTGATATAAAAAGCCTACTTCAAACCCTTTCTTCTCACTTCTCTCCAGATCATAATCGTGCCTAAAACTGTATGAGTAGTGCTTGCTATGTTTATAATCTATACTCGTTGTCACATAACTTGTATATTGCAAAAAATTTCCAGAATCCGGTATAAAACTGTTTTTATACATGTGAGAGAGTCCCAAGTTAAAACTCTCCCCTGTATACATTACTTTATTGAAATTTTTTGAAAAACCGCTTTCTTCGTAGTTATAGAACATATTATTATAAAAATTGAAATTGTCGGTTATCTGATAATCAAGCTCATTTTCAAGCTCATCATCCAAATCTCCATTATCGTTGTTATATATTCTTTGTTCCAATCTATGGTAAATTATCTGCTTTCCGCTTACATCATAAAGATACTGAGAAAAGTAAAGTTTCAACATTTTTTCAACATTAGTTATATTATAAAATTCACACCTTGCTGCATACTCTGGGTCAGATATATTCGCTGATAAAGAACAATAATCATCTCTTCCATCAGTCAAAGAGAGATCTTTTTGCTCTTCATAATAGCCATTTTCAGTCTCAAAACCATCAGTTTGATATTGAGCTCCAACTTCTACAACATGAGTAAGCTCTTCAAATGCTTTTGTAAGCTGCGTTGATGCGTTAAACTGGTGATAGTTTCTCGCAAAAATGCCGCTATCATACTCCAAAGAGCTGTTTTGCAGACTATTTTCTCCATTGAAATCAGAATGTTGCGCGTAAAAATTAGAAGTATATGCAACATTCATAAACTCGTCAAATAGCGATGTTTGAAGCGTTAAAGGGATGTTTAGGTCTGTTTGAACTGCTCCCACACCTGTTTGTCTATAGTAATTGTTGCTCTGAATATCCATACTATAAGTAAGGTGATCATCTAGCCATGTATCTAAATATGTATGATAATGAAGCGCTGGAAGATTTTGTATCGTTCCTTGATTACTCTCAAGTGTTAAATCTTTATAGTGCTTAAAATAGGCTCCTATATAATCATTGTCTGTATTATAAAAGAGGTTTGTTCTTGAGAGCAACTGAGCTGTCGTGACATTTTGCGTAGTGTCGTTTGTTGAAAGATTGATATAGTCTACGTCGTTCATGTTGACAATATCCATGTATAAACCGGACTGTCCCTCAAAGCTTGTGCCAAACCACTGATTTATAACGTCGCTATTATCATAAAGAAAATTAAAACCGTAATGTTTTTTATTTGCCAGTTCACTCTCATCAAAATACTTTTGTTTCTCTTTAAAATAACCTACGTCCAAAGAGCCCTTTGAGACTTTGCTATCAACAAATCTAAAAGTTGAGTAAAGCCCGCTTCCTCGATTTGTTCTGATTTGAGGTTTAAGTTCCAAATCCCACCAATTTTGCTCGGCAATATAGAGTGCCTGCTCATAGTAAAGTCCCTCTTTGGTTGAGTATCCAACCATCGGAGGCAAAACACCTGTTCGTCTTGTAGTATCTAGTGAATATCCAAAATATGGCGTGTAAAAAACAGGGATATCATAGATATAAAGTCTAGCATTATACAAATCCAGCCACATGGTCTCCGTGTTATACTCAGACGATGTAAACTCCATCTTCCAAAGCGGGTTATTGGGATCGCATCCGCTCATTACACCAGTTGTTATCTCGACATCTTTGTCTTTTGCATATCCGTTGTCGCCGCTCAGCCAAACATCGGATGTTTTCTCAAGCATAAAAAAGGGTCTGAATGTTCTCTCTTTGTTCGCTATGTTTAGTTTTGCATACTCTCCAAGAAGCTTGATATTTTCGCCTTGGGTGGCTCTAATGTTTCCAAAGAGCTCCAAATCGCCGTTATTTCTGTCATAGCGCGCTCTTTTTGCACTCAGCTGATAATCTTTGTATATTACTACAACCTCGCCATCCGCAGTAACAATATTGTCTTTTGTGTCCATTGTAGTAGCAAACACTTCAACCTTGTCATTAACATCTTCAGCGACTACATGCGTAACAAATAGGATTAAAAATATAAATAACTTAAACATTGACAACCAAAGTTTTAGCGCTTTTATCATGCCAAGTTTGACGCGCCGGGTCCAATATGCCCCATAAAAATCCAAGATAAAAAAGCATCTCGCTTACCACCCTTACAACTGAACGATTAAGAGCCACAACAACATTTGGCGTTTGCAATGTTTTCACCTCTACTACTCTGATTTTCATAAAAAGTTTACCGAGCGTCGCACCGTACTGCATAACAAAAAAAGCTTGATAGACTATTTTTACAGCCATATATTTCCAAGCAATATCATTTGTCAGAATAATCATCTCCTCAACTGTTTTAGCCTCAAAAAAAGAGTTCCCCAGAGCTAAAATAAGCAAAAGAGAAAGCAGCATCTCATCTATAAAAAAAGCCATTGACCTCTTCTTTATAGGTGCTAAACTCATTCCCTCACGGTGAAGTATATCTTGAATCTCTTCGTTCACTTCATCTCTTCTTAGAGCGCTTGATAAGCTATATCGGTACGAAGTTTTTTGCCTGCAAAATGAACCTGCCCGCATCTCATATATGCTCTGTCTCTTGCCTCTTTTATGGTATCTCCAATGCCCACGCAAACAAGCACTCTGCCGCCGTCGGCGTAAAGTTTGCCATCAATCATGCTTACTCCGGCGTATGAAATATGGGTATATTTCTCTATCTCTTCATGATGTACGTTATCTACTATTATCTCTGCGGGAGTTGAATTTTTATATGGATAATCTGCGCTTGCCATAACCACGCCGACTGCAAACTTCTTAGAAAATTCTACTTTTATCTCGCCGAGCCTGTTTGTAGCGGCTTTATAAAACATATCGCTTACACTTGATGTCATTAACGGCATAAGTATCTCACACTCAGGGTCGCCAAAACGAACATTAAACTCTAATGTAATAGGTTCGCCCTTAACAACCATGATTCCGATAAAAAGAACTCCCTCAAAAGGTGCGCCCTCTTTTTTCATTCCATCAAGAGTAGGACGGACAATTCTCTCTCTTACCTTTTGGTAAAGCTCATGATCTACAAGCGGGGTTGGAGCGTAAGCACCCATTCCACCTGTGTTTGGCCCTTTGTCGTTGTCCATAAGTCTTTTATGGTCCTGCGCAGCCGGAAGCAAAATATAATCATTTCCGTCACACACTGCAAACATAGAGAGCTCATACCCATCTAAAAACTCCTCTACGATAACGCTTAGCCCGGCATCTCCAAAACTTTTTCCGCTTAGCATTTCAGAGATTGCGATTTTTGCCTCATCATGAGTTTGAGCAATGATAACACCTTTGCCGCCGCAAAGACCGTCCGCTTTTACAACAATAGGTGTAGAGAGTTTTTCTGAAAATCTAAACGCGTCTTCGATTGAAGATGTTTCTATGTAGCGTGCGGTTGGGATATTATACTTTGCAAGAAAGTTTTTCATATAAACTTTTGAACCCTCTAATCTTGCAGCCTCTTTGGTCGGTCCAAAAATAGTAAGCCCGTGAGATTTAAATATATCTACAACACCTGCTACCAGCGGGCCTTCGGGTCCAACAATAGTAAGCTCAATGCCGCTGCTTTTTGCAAACTTTGCCAATTCATTATAATCTTTGATATCTAGATTTGTTCCAAGGGAAGAAGTCGCGCCGTTTCCGGGCATAAAGAAGAGTTCATGTGCCTCTTTTTCGTTTAAAATAGCACGCGCTATAGAGTACTCTCTACCGCCGCTGCCCAATATTAAAATCTTCATCAACTCTCCATAAAAAATATTTAGAGCATCTCTAAAGAGCCCCAAAGTGAGGATTTTTAGAGGTGCTCTTTGTTTAAGGTCAAAACAAAGACCGTGTGACTATTTTGCACATGTAGCCCAGATAGCCGTCTCGCGTTTGGCTTGGTTCTAAAAGCCGTATTTGGGCGAAGAGAGAGCTTGCTATCGGCGACATTGTCTCGACAGAGTTAACGTATCTCAAACGACAACACCGGCACACGCAAATTCTACTAATTCGCTGTATTAATGTGTAGAACCCTCATAGGCGATATATCGAACTACCCAGACTACAGATACTATTATACAAAATAATTCTTGATTTTCTTTTATAAAACACTATTTTGTACTGGACTTCTTTCGTAACCTAGATTGCTTCGTCGCAAGCTTCTCGCAATGACCGTCATTCTTCCCCACAACAACCGTCATTGCGAACGAAGTGAAGCAATCTAAAAAGAAGTCTATTAATGGTTTTTAGAGACGCCATTCAGAGCCAGCTCCACGCAGCTCTCAATTGAGGTATTTTGGCTAATTATATAGTTAATTCCATCAGGCAAGTAGTTGGCGGTTGTTGTGCCGATAACGATAACTTTTGCATTGGGGTGGATGGTGTTGTTTTTCAAAAAGCACTCTATTGATGATGGAGATGTAAAAATCAAGGTAGAATCATCACTCACTCTTACATCCAAAATCTCTTTAGAGCATTCGCTTACATAAAGAATTTTTTCGTCTATTTCGTATCCACCATCCTTGCATTTTTGCACAAAATCAGAAGCTATAAGTTCTGCTCTTAGATAGAGCCACTTCGTCTCATTACTATACTCTTTTATGTTTTTTGCCAGATTATCGCCGTATCCATCGCCTACGTCTAGAACTTTACCACCAAACTCCTTGTATAAGTTTGCAGTCTTAAGAGATACACAAAGTGCTGGAATATTTATAAAATCTTTTCTATCGTATTGTTCTAATGCTTTTACTGTCTGCTTTGATGTGATGATAAGATAGTTGTATTTTGAAAAATCGATGTCGGGTTTTAAAAACCTGACATCCAAAGATTTTATATTGATAGCATCTTTACTTTTTGACGTGGCAAAGAGATAAATCTTTTTTGACATGTACTAAATTTATTCCCACTCAATTGTAGCGGGTGGTTTTGATGAGATGTCATAAACTACGCGGTTGATACCGTCAACTTCATTGATAATGCGTCTGCTTATTCTCTCTAGCAAATCATGCGGAAGGTGCGCAAATGTTGCCGTCATACCATCAACCGCCTCAACAACTCTAACACAAACAGTATTGTCATAAGTACGGTTGTCACCCATAACGCCAACCGATTTTACATTTAGTAAAACTACAAATGCCTGCCAAGTTTTTGCGTAATATCCGCTTGCTTTTAACTCATCCAGCAAAATAACATCAGCTTCTCTTAAAAGCTCTAAATCCGGCTTATTTACATCACCCATGATACGAATCGCAAGTCCAGGTCCAGGGAATGGATGACGGTTTATCATAGATTCGGGAAGACCAAGTTCAAGACCGATTTTACGAACTTCGTCTTTAAATAATTCACGCAGAGGCTCTATCAATTGAAAATCCATCCAGTCAGGCAATCCGCCGACATTATGATGAGATTTTATAACCTCTGATGGACCATTAACCGAAACAGATTCTATAACATCGGGATAGAGCGTACCTTGCGCTAAAAACTTAATTCCGTCATGTTTTTTAGCCTCTTTTTCAAACTCCTCTATAAACGTATGACCGATAATTTTGCGTTTTTTCTCGGGGTCTTTTACACCTGCAAGTTTGCCTAAAAAGTTCTCTCTTGCATCTACGACTACCAAAGGTACTTTGAGATTGATTTTAAAGACCTCTTCAACCTGCTCTCTCTCGCCTTTGCGTAAAAGCCCGTTATCTACAAAAACAGGAACAAGCTGCTCACCGATAGCCTCATAAAGCATAGCAGCAACAACAGAACTGTCAACCCCGCCGCTTAGCCCGCACAGAACTTTTCCAGTACCGACCTTCTCTCTTATAATCTTAATCTGCTCTTTTAAGAAGTGTTCCATCTTCCACTTCTCTGTTACTCCGCAGATAGTTCTTGCAAAGTTGCGAAGCATCAAATAACCCTCTTCAGAATGCTGAACTTCAGGATGATACTGCATTGCATAAACACGCTTCTCTTCATTTGCTATCGCCGCATAAGGAGAGTTCGCCGATGTTGCAATAGGCGTAAAGCCCTCTGGCAGAACATCAACTTTGTCGCTATGACTCATCCATACAACTCTGTCATCATCACAATCTTTTAGAAGCGGCGAGCAGTTCTCACCGACATTTTTGATTTTAAGTTCAGCTTTGCCGTACTCATGATGAGACGAACGAACCACGCTTCCGCCAAAGTCAACAGCAATTCTCTGCATACCGTAGCAGATGCCAAGAACTGGAATTCCCATCTTGTAAACACCCTGATCAACCTCATAAGCATCTTTGTTATAAACAGAAGATGGGCCGCCACTGAGTATTATCCCTTTTGGGTTTTTCAATTTAATATCTTCTACTTTTGTGTGGTAAGGAAGAATTTCACAATAGATTTTATCTTCGCGAAGACGACGGGCAATAAGTTGGGTATATTGAGAACCAAAATCTAAAACTATGATGCTAACATTTGTCATAAAGTGCCTTTAATAAGAGTGTTTTGAAGTGCCAAAAATGGCTTTAAGAGGGCGTACCCTTTCGATAGCGAAAGGATACAATAATTAAGATTAATGTTTAATATAGAGACCTAATACCTGATACTGCACATACCAAATGGCAACAGATGCAACATAGCCTATAAAGATAGTCCATGCATATCTCATATGAGAGCTAAATGTGTAGATTCCAGGAAGTTTACCCATGACGCCAACACCTGCCGCAGAACCAAAAGAGATAAGCGAACCGCCGACTCCCGCAGTCATGGTAACGAGCATCCACTGATCAACTCCCATATCTGGATTTGCTTTTAAAATCGCAGACATTACCGGAACGTTGTCAACTATTGCAGAGAGGAAACCGACACCTATATTTGCCCAGGTAGGACCTAGAACAGATGGGTCGTAAACAACAGCTGCAAGTGCAAGCCATCCTATGAAATAGAGCGCTCCCACAGCTGCCAGTATTCCGAAGAAGAAGAGGAGTGTATTATTTTCTATTTTACTCATAGATTCAAATATATTGAGCTTTGAGTTATATTTTCTCTTTAGTCTGTATTGATAAAGTTTTAAGAGTGCCAAACCAAACATCATACCCCACATTGCAGGCAAGTGAAGCAGCTGATGAGAGAGTACCGCACAAGCAATTGTTATAACACCGAGCGCAACCACTCTGTTTGCACCCTGCATAAGTTCAGGAACTTTTTCCGTCGTAACGTCAAAATCAGGCTGAGTTTCAGGCACAAATCTGCTAAGCAGATATGCGGTTATTAGATATCCGCCGACTGCAGCCGGAAACAAAAACAAGAAGTCTACAAACTCACCTTTGCCAGCCGTCCAAGCCATAAGCGTAGTGATGTCTCCAAATGGACTCCATGCACCGCCTGCGTTTGCCGCAACGACAATGTTAATAGCCCCTGGGACCAAAAACGACGCTTTTTCACGCTCAATTGTTATCAAAACTGTTGAGAGAATAAGCGCTGTCGTTAAGTTGTCGGCAACAGGTGAGATAAAAAACGCCAAAAATCCCGTAAGCCAAAAGAGCTTTCTATAAGTATACCCCTTTGATACAAGATTATATTTAAGCTTCTCAAAAACATTCATGTGGATAAGCGTCTCAATATAGGTCATTGCAACAAATAAGAAGAAGAAAATCTCCGCAATCTCAAGTATCAGATGTTGCGCCTGCGTATGAACAAGATTCATATCAAGATGGTTCAACATGTAGTAAATCGCAATGAGGATAAACATAAACGTACCGATAAAAAGAGCAGGTTTAGCTTTATCTATGTGATACTTCTCTTCAGTCGCAACAAAGTAGTACCCTATAACAAATATAACAAGAGCGGCAAATCCGACCCATGTAAACGTAAGGTCAGGAATAACATCACCCGAACCGCCTGAGCTTGCAAATGCAAAACTAAAACTCAACATAATAATTAATAACTTAATCATTACTATCCTTTTCTATAAAATGTACACCGATAGATTCATCTCTGGCTAATGCCCCAAGCACAATCTCTTTTGCAGTAAGTAAACGAAATTTGAGAAGTTTACCAATTTTTTCATTCAAAAGAGCATTAATTTGATGCAATGCGTCATTAAGACCGCTTTTTGTCCTCACAATTGAGACGTTTTTCCACATAATATGACGAAGAAGATTTTTTTTCTCTTTGTCCTCTTTTAGACTCATAACCTCATCGCTGACTTCAAATGTTACATCTTTTTTCAGATGTTGTTTTTTTAACATGTCTTCTACGGCTCTTTTTCCAAACACAAGCCCTTCTAAAAGGGAGTTTGAAGCAAGTCTGTTTGCTCCATGAACCTTTGTGGATGCAACCTCGCCTACCGCATAAAGCGATTTGACGCTTGGAACCGCACCGTTTACATCTGTCTTTATCCCGCCTATTGCATAATGAAAAGCCGGCGATATAGGAACCCTCTCTTTTGGCACATTAAAACCGAGTAACTGCAGATTTTTATATATATTTGGAAACCGTTTCATAAAATATACAAGGTCAAAATTTTTAAACGAAAGATATACCTGCATCTCTGTTTTTTTATTGTAATCGTATATTGCCTTGCTCACTATATCTCTTGAAGCAAGCTCGCCTCTCTCATCATAATCAAACAAAAATCTTCTGCCATTCTCATCTTCGATTGTAGCGCCCTCTCCCCTGAGTGCTTCGGTTAGAAGCATTTTTTGCGCAGAGGTGTTGTCCACATAGACGGTGGGATGAAACTGCATCATCTCCATATCAGAGAGCTCTATCCCCTTTAAAACACAAAGA
>Ga0172380_10003189_pt1 | contig 23169 bp, 24 predicted proteins | sample Leawe162metaG_FD_119747 | JGI IMG/M metagenome (GOLD analysis project Ga0172380, IMG submission 119747) | Leachate microbial communities from a municipal landfill in Southern Ontario, Canada - Leachate well 162 metaG | ecosystem: Engineered > Solid waste > Landfill > Unclassified | place...
ATACAATCTTGATTTGCAAAATAGAGGCAAATTTACTCCTCCAAATGAGATAAAAGATATTGTCGAAGATGAGTGGAGGTTCTGGAATGCAAACTGGTCCCCTGACTTTAAATATTCAGTTGAACAGGGACTTTCTTTCTATAAAGAGGTCGAACCAGACGTTCATTTTGACGCGGTACTTGGCCCAAACGTCAATTATCTGCTCCAAACTCTCAAGATTAGCGGTCCGGTGGACGTACCGGATCATAGTTTCAAAGTCGACGAAAATAATTTTATACAAAAAATGATTTATGAACCGACCGATCCGGCGATTTATGCTTCAAAGAAAGACGATCCAAATTTTATTTATCCAACCGACAGAAAACCACTCTTGGCTGATTTAGCAAAAAATATATTTGATGCGATTAGCAAGGGAAATAATTTGCGCGCATTCCTTTTGACAACATACAATGCGCTCGAGGATAAAAATTTTATTCTATATTTTCCTCAGGAAGATCTAGAGAAGACAGCGTCCAATCTTGGTTGGGCGGGAAGAGTTGATAATCAAAATAATTTTGTGCAGGTTGTTGATGCAAATCTGGGTTCCAAGCTCGACTTTTTTATCGACAAAAAATTAACTGTTAAAAAAGTTGCTTCATGCGAATACGAAGGCAAGCTTGACTACGTAAACTCCTATAGCGAAGGTTCGAAGTTAACGCCTTTTGTCGTGTATCGCAGCTTAACCAGAATTTTTTTGCCGAAAGATTCGGTCTTAATAGATTTCAGCGGAGGCCAAAAAGTATCGAGTTTAAATTACGATAAAGAAACGGACAGATCTTATTTAAGTACCTTGTTGGTCGTTGCACCGCGTGAAAATGTAGATTTCAATTTTCACTGGAGGAGTTCCAGTCAGTGTAAAAATCAAGAATTAAAAATTATTAGGCAATCGGGTTCATTTTCCACAGCCGAAATCTTACCGTAACCCTGTTTGCAAAGTATCTTACAACAATCTAGAATATATTTAGAGTAAAAAGGAGGGGCTTGAGAAGAACCGTCCGTTTTGGGAGCTTGCTAATTAAATTTTGGTGGCTAATTTTATTATTTGTCGTCGTCATCGTTGGGCTGGCTTATTTTCCCTTGAGAAACATTCCAGCAACCTATTCGACTACAACCAAAATTTTCGTGAGTTCGAGTTCCTCGTCTGCTCTCGCCGATATTTATGATGCCCCCTATGCCGACCGAGCAGTCAAAACTATTCTTGCGCTTGTCGGCAACAGCGAGATTATAAAAGATTTAAGCCAGCAAACAGGTTGGGAAGAAAAAACTCTAAAGAAATCGATAAAATCAAAAAATCTTGTTGGGACACAGATTATCGAATTAAATATTAAGGGCCAGGATCAGGATTTAATTGTCCAGACGGCCGAATTGTACCCCGAGATCCTCTCCAGTTATCTTCTGGGGATACAAAATGATACTGCCGAAAAAGATCGAATCAAAATTACAGTCGCTGAAGCACCAGATCAGGTTAAGCAAGTCAGCTTGGATCTTTGGGAATATTTAGTAATTATCGGTCTTGTTTCGCTTATCTTAGTGACGGAAATTATTTATTTGATCGAGCGATACGATTCGAGTATTAAAGAGGAATCTGAATTCGAGGATTTGGGCATTGAGCATCTGGGGAGTTTCGGGATCCTTAAAGAGGAAAAGGGTTCGGTTGTGGTAACAGACAAACACAATAGTCATGCTGCTGAGATGTTACGCGAGATTAGGACAAATATTACCTCCCTGGACAAGAATAAGGCAAAAACGATCGTTGTTACTTCGGCCAATCCAAAAGAAGGTAAAACAATTTTTGTCTCAAGTTTAGGCATTCTTCTCTCCGAATCCGGTAAAAAAGTCATCATCGTTGATGCCGATTTAAGGTCTCCGTTTGTGCATAAAGTATTTAAGATGCCTAACAAGGTTGGCTTCGCGGATTTTTTAACCGATAAAGCAGAGAGAAAAGATATAATTCATAAAACCGATTTCGACAATCTCTTTATCATTACCGCAGGTGGCAAACTGGATAATCCTTCGGAAAAACTAAACGAGGAAAAAATTATTGAACTTAAAAAATGGCTTTTTGAGATAGGCGTTGATTATATTTTCTTTGACTCCCCGCCACTCGGTTTAATCACTGATTCTGCCCAAATTGCCAAGTTAGTTGACGGAGCAATTATTGTCACAGAGAACGAAAAAACTAAAAAGGAAGACATTAGAAAAGTTAAAGAAGCACTGGATAAAGCCGGTGCTAAGATTTTGGGATCGGTTCTGACAAAAGTTCGCGATAACAAGAATTTATATTACTACTCTAGCCATAAATAACCGCTGTTATTTTTGCGCTATAACCCTCACCTGATGCCAATCCCGACTTAAAAGACCGTTTATTCTGCAGATTATATTAAATAAAGTTCTACCGCATATTTTTGCGATTGTTTGATAGAATGGTGGCCATTTATGCCTATACGGTCGAGATGAAATTAGTGTAAAGCCCGCCTCGGTAAATAAATTCCCGATGCACATTGGGCTCCAGCTATATAGATGGTGATTGATGTCGTTTTTCTCATAATTGTAAGAAATTGATTCACACGGGACGATAAAAACAGCTGTGCCGCCCTTTTTTAATTTCTTATACAACATCTTCAATTCACGCAATGGATTTTTTGTGTGTTCCAAGGCGTTATTTGAAATAATTAGATCGGCCCAGAGATTTTTAATCTTGCTGGTTTCGTCTACGGTTTTCACACCGATTTTTGTAGCAAACTTTCTTGCTTCCCTGTTTATTTCGACCCCTATTTTATCTTTACATTTTATATTTTTTAGTAGATTTCCCCCTCCGCAACCAAAATCAACCACTTTGTAGTTTTCGTCTAGATAATCTTTGAATTTATCTAAGTTTGCCCAACCGCCAAACTCTCCTATGGGTTTTTGCCAGTTAAAATAGTTCCGGTTGTACGGGTTCTTTGAAATCATAAATTATTTCTTTTGCGCGAAAACAAAAATCGTTTCTTTGAAAAAATTCGGTGTGAGACGATGCAGGATGGTAGTCAGCCAGTAAAATAGCTTGGAAAAAGAAGAATAAGCTGGTTCGGAAGAAAAGCCATAAACGCAGTAGTCAAATTTGTTTTGTTTCAAAACCGATTTTATTCTGGAAATCGAATTAACGCGATAGAATTTAGGGAAGATATCCTTTTTGAGACGTTTATCCTGCACCTTTTTCAGGAGAGTCAAATGTTTTCTCTGGGGTATCATTTTTGATGCTAGTCCGATATAACCCAAGGAATTAGAGGTACGCGAGCAGAAGTAACCGTTTTTTTTCAAAACACGTCCGCACTCCTTAAAAAATAAATCCGGTTTCTCAATATGTTCTAAAACATAGTCGCAGACGCAAAGGTCCACCGAATTTTTTGGAAGGGGAAAACAGCCATTCTTTATTAATTTAAAATCATCGAGATCGGGATTCTCCCTGGCCTTCAAATCAACGTCAATCCCTATTATTTTTTTTACCTTTCCTCTGAAACGTCTCAAGTTTCGGCGAAATTCTACCTTGTCTTGCAGGAAATTTCCTCTGCCACAACCAATATCTAAAACAACAAAATCCTTTTTTAATAAAGAATTTACTCGATTATAAAAGGCGATTGTGCCATCGAGATCGCTAAAGCCGCCAAAGCGACTCTCGGGATAAAATTGGTTTAAGCTGTTATTCATTTGTCCGAAGAATTGATTGATAAAGCTGATAATATTTTTTAGCAATTAAATTAATATTAAACTTTCTCTTTATTTTTTTTCTTGCCTCACTGGATAATTTTTCTAAGTGTTTTTTGTTTTGCAAAATCAATAGTATTTTTTTCGCCATCGCACCTACGTTATAAGGGGCAATTAAGATACCGTTTTTCCCATCGTCAATCATATCAGGCATTCCGCCTATGCCAAAAGCGACTACAGGGGTCTCGCAAGCCATAGATTCCATGACTGTATTGGGAAGATTATCTTCTTCTGAAGGGGCAATAAATAGATCTGCTGCAGAATAAACTTTTGCCAAATCTTTTTCGTCAGATATTTTCCCAATGAAATATATTGGTAGGTTAAATTTTATTTTGGAGTTTTTTTTGGATCCAAAGACGACCAGAGCTATTTTATTCTTTAATTTTGATTTAGATAATATCTTGATAACGCGGACAAGCAATCCAACCCCTTTCCGTCTATTTGAGAAAGGTTTCACCGCACCAAATAATAATAGAATTTTATCTAGGGGAAGATCGTACTTCTTCCGAGAGGATATCTTATCATATTTTTTAAACAAATTTATGTCGATTCCATTTGGAATATTTTTAATTTTGAAATTTTTAAAAAGATAACTGCATTGAGCTTCCTTTTTTAACCATGCACTTGGTGAAACAACGGTAAGATTATCTAAGTGGCTCAAAGATTTCTTTTTTCTCTTTAATGCCCACTGATTAAAAAAATTATCATTTTCAGATATTTTGTTTATATAATTGTTGCTACTCAAGCGATAGTGGCTGATTCCGGAGAATGGCCACATATCGTGCATGGTCCAAACAATTGGTTTTTTGATCCTGCCAATTTTTTCAGGATTTAAAAACCCTCCACATGTCCAGTGGATATTAACAATATCGGGATTAAACTTATCTATGGTATCAATATCCATTGATGCCAATAGTGCGGGTGAAATTTCATCAGATTTTTTTTGTCCGAAGATACCAGCAATAGCTTTGTCTCCGACTATACAAAAATATCCAAATATTTTTTCAAAAATGTTGCGCGGGCAATAAACATCCTTGCGATGGCCATATTTTCTCTGCACAAACATTAGCGATTTTACGCCATGACCAATCAGCCCTTTGTGTAAGCGGTAAGCTGCAATTCCCGCTCCTCCTTTGATATCGGTTGTGCTCAAATGTAATATTTTCATAAATTTATTTCTCGGCCTCACAAAAAATTGAATCAGGTTTTCGCGCCCGGTTTTTATTTTTTGCTTTGTCCAACGCATACTTGTTCCAATCCTTGATTTTAGATTGGTCATATCGCAAAACTTTGAAATTCCTGAAACCAACACTTTCAAGCAATATTTTCAAATCAAGTTTGTCATACATCCACCGGTGGGCTTCCCCTGATTTTTGAGGGTTAGTACTTTTAAAAATATCAATAATATTTTTAAAAAAACGAAAGATTTTATTATCGTTTTTTTGGGCATATCTAAGTAGGGGCTCGATTTCTTCACCATTTCTATAAAATACGTAATCAGGATTAAACTCGCCTTTTCGCAGGGTGGATAGCATCTGACCGCCTTTTTTCTGCCGAATGACCTGATCGAAAAGTTCCAATTTATTCCACTGATAGTTCAAAATTGCTATTTTATCATTGTTGTCATAACCTTTTTTTAGGTTTTTTAAATATTCAAGACAGATTATTTCGAGATTGGGCACAACTACCCTGATGACCCCCCCTTTTTTTAGGACACGGTAGCAATCAGCAATGAATTTTTCGGCGAGAGTTTTATTAATATGCTCTAAAAAATGAGAATGATAGATGGCGTCGATGGAGTCACTTGAAAAAGGCAATTTATTTTTTGCATTGTAATATTTAACATGTTCGGATCTATACAAATCCAAATTTACCCAGTCACTATGATAATTATGGCCACAGCCTATATTTATTAATTTCATAATTTTTTTAAGTCCGTTATTGTCCTAACTTTTTAGGCAATTACTCTTACATTAATTCAAAATACTATTCTCGATGAGCGTATATGTTTAACTGTAAATCAAATCCCCCATTTTCTGGTTGTTTTAGAAAAGGGCTTTTCGGTGATGCACCGATACCATCGATATAATACTTAAAACCAGCTTCACTCAAAATATTGAGAAGTTCATCCAATCTTTGTTCATGACTTATAAAAGAGTGATATTCGACAAACAATAGTTTTACGCCGGAAAGGTTCTTGCGACAATCACTTAAGACGTCAATTTCTGCTCCCTCGATATCAATTTTTAACAAATCTACCTCTTCTTCTTCCAATAAATTTTTTAAACGTATCACTTTTACTTTACCTAGAGATTTTCCAGGATTACCCGCAACTATTTTGCCACCGTCAGCTCCGTCTGGTAAAAAATCCGCATCCCCATTTTTTGTCCAGACCCCCTTGTTAACAATGCTGACATTACTGAGATTAAAATTATTAGTATTTAACTTAAGGATTTTAAAAATTTTCTTATCAGGTTCAAACGCCTTTATAACAGAATCAGGGTATAAATTTTTAAAATAAAGAACGCTCAGTCCTATATTTGCCCCACAATCAATTATTAACGGGTTGGGCTTGTCTGCTCTAAATCCATATGATTCATTGATAAAAATAGATTTATACATAGATACGAATGAAGCCGAGTCGATATAAGTAAAGTCCTTATTAAGTATTCTAAAAAATCCTTGTTTGAAGCGATTTTTTTTGTATGTGCAATATAATCTGTAATAAGTGAAAAATATCATTAGGTTTTTTTCTTAATTTATTATTTTAATATAAATCTTCTTAACAAAATTGAACAAACCCATTTTTTTTAAAATTGATTTGAGGGTAGATTTTTTTAAAAAAATATTTTTGTTAACAAAATCGTCAGCTTCTTTATTAATGCTTATCTCCTCGGGATGACTAAGTGGAAATGCGCAGGTTTTTTTAGGGGGACTTAATTCTTTGTAATGGCCGTGGAGGGTATGTGTTCCTGTGCTATTGAGGCCAATATTAGATACCAGATTCCGATTCGAAGTAATACATATTCCGTGATTTTTCCAAATCGCATAGGCCCATTTCCAGCACCAAGTATCTATATTGGTTCGACGAGCATCGGATATAATATTTTGCCAGTATCTTTTTATTTTTTGGTTACCCCAGACACTATCCATGATTTGGTTTTCAATAAACTTTGGCGAATCGTCAATATCGAAGTTAAATTTCTTCCAAGCTCTTCTCCACGTAGCCCAACCCCAAATATAGGGAGTGTTGGAAAAATAATAACTCGAATCAATCTTATTTAATGACTCGGGAGCAAAGTTATCGCCACTAATCATAAAGATTTTATGATTTTGACGATAATGAGTTAATAGTTCTTCGCAAAAATAAAAAAATGATTGATCCGGAAGGCAATCATCCTCTAAAATTATTCCCTCTTTTACATTTTTGAAAAACCAAGTTATTGCTTTTGCGACACTTTTGCCACAGCCCAAATTTTTATTTCTAAACAGCGTTTTAACTTCACACTTCCAATCAATATTGTTTAAAATATATTTTTTGACCTCTTCGCATTCTTTTTTTTCTCCCGTTACATTTACTCGATAACCATCTGCCGCAATAAATAACTTTTTGGGTGCGGCTTTTCTGATTTCAGCAAAAACCCTTTTAGTTGCTTGTAAGCGGTTAAAAACCAAAAATAAAACAGGGCTGGACAGTTTTTTGGAATATTTTGATGAATTGTTATTTTTCATCTCACATTTTAACCGCTTCCAAATAGACACTCGGCTTTCTTTCGCGACCCGGTCTTTCTAAAATTTTAATATCTTTGATCAGGCTTTTCCCGAACAGTTTTGATTTTATCTTGCTAAAGCCCGCCTTTTTTAAATAAAATGCTAGTGACTCAGCATCATACATCCATTTGTGGGAGTGAAAATCAGTTGATTTATTATATTGGCGATAAAACCAATTGCCCGTAGATTTTGTTTTTGCTCGTAAAATTAAGCTTTCATTTAAATGATCAGCGGCTAAAATCTCTTTTTTCTTTTTTTCCAACAGATATTGTTGGACTAAAACTTCTAGATCGGGCACCACAATTCGGATAATGCCTTTTGTTTTTAAAACTCGTAAACATTCGTTAAGTAATTTTTGTGCCTCATCTAAATAAAGATGCTCTAAAACGTGGGAAAAATAAATTATTTCAGAAGAATTATCCTTAAATGGCAGGGGCTGGCGTAGATCGTGGAAAAAAACATTTTTACTCCATCTTTTTTTATTTTTATCGATTAGGCCCAAAGATTTCAAGATTTTCGTCAACAGATCATGTTTCTCTAATCGAGCTGTTATAGAAGCGTCAATATTTAGCCAATCCACAGGGGTAATGGCTCCACATCCAAGGTTAATTTTTATCGCACTATTTCTTTTCATCGATTCTACTGTAGATCATTAAGAATAAGAGTCAATTTTTGCTCTATCTTTTGATTTTTGTTCAAATTTCATACCCGAGACAAACGCAACAAAGAAGCAAAAGGCCAGAAAATAGGTGAAAACTCCTTCGATAATTGGTTCCACGGCGCATGATAAGATAAAGCTTATCATCATTGAAATCAAGATTCCCTTTAGCAAAACAGGTATCCCTTTCTGACTAAGAGAGGCAATAAAATCAACAGTACTCGAGATAGTAAAAATTAAGGCAAAAATAAAAGCTATAACTCCTGCACTCCAGCCAACATCAAGCCAAAGATTGTGAGCGGCAACTGCGTCTAAACTAGTGGCTCTTCCGCCTTCCGGATAATCAATTAATCCCCGACCTGCTTCTCGCCAGACAACAAAACGCAGATCCTCGTCAAGTGATTGATTCGCAAACCGATGCCCGAGGGGAGAGTCCTCGATCCTGCTTTTTATATCGAATAGATTTGCCGAATAAGAAAAATAAAAGACAGCACAAACCAAGATGGTTCCGCTGATTACGCGAATCAGTGCTTTGGATTTATTATAAATTATCAAGAGGGTAATTAGGGGTGCTGCAACCCCAATAACAAGGGATGTTCTGTTGGCTAAAAAATATACACAATATGCGGAGATTAAAAAAATTGCAGACAGCAGAATTTTGATAACGGAAGTAAGCTTGCTTTCCGCTTTGATAAATAAAACTGCCAGCATTCCAATGCCCAGCGAGACATAAACACCAACCAAAGTTGTATTTAAGGGATCACCAGTCCAAAAATTAGTTATGTATCGGCTACCGTTATATGGATCGAAGATTGTTCCAGTTGATTTGATTGTGTAAAAAACACAAAAGAATCCAAAGATTGCCGAAGAAACGATGACAGCGCTATTGATTAGATATTTATAGCGGTTGTCGCTTGAGCGGGTCGCGAGGTAATAACCAGCAATATAAAAACAGGCAGGAGAGAGTGCATACATTAAGAAGTGCCCAAAATCGACAAATTGAAAACGATAAACGCTCAGGCCATAAATAAATGTGAATGTTAGGAGAGAAAAAAAAGTAACTTTCTTTAGACCACTGATATAACCCAGCCCTTTGCCTGTTAGCAAAAGGATGGCGACTGCTAAGCACATCGCCATACCAACATAAAATCTCAGTACGCCCGTATTAAAAAAATTTAAAATGGCAAGGGAAAACAAAACCCACGCAAAAACTCCAAACCCATCCTTTTGAGTCTCTTCCATAATTTAAGAATATCACACTCAACCGCTAACGCGTACCCAGAATTATATTTTTGTTTTACCCTACTTCTTTGGTACATTGAACGTAAGGCATAGATTTCTCGACTAAGCGGGGAGAAAAGAGTGAGCAAAAGAATCAATAAAATTGCAACTTTGGCCAATGCATTGGCCTACGATAAGAGGAGCGCCAAACAATATATTGATGGCGCTCCCCATATTAAACATGCTTCGTTAAGAAAGTTTTATAATAAACTAGCCGTAAAAGTATTTGATTTTGCCGCACAACACAAGGAAGTTCCTAGGGTATTGGATCTGGGTGCCGGTGAGGGTTCGGCTACTTTATCCTTTTTAAAACTTGGGGCAAAGGTAGTGGCTGTTGACGTCTCGAGTTGCCAGCTTGAATCGCTGCGCAACAAGTGTAAAAACTTTGACGATATGTTGGAAATAAGATGTGAAGATATTAAAAATACTCTAAAAAATAAAAGTGAAAAGTACGATATTATTGTTGCCAATTCATTTTTGCACCATGTTCCAGATTACATCGGGTTGTTACGGGAAGCATTAATACATCTAAACCCATATGGCCAATTTTTCTCCTTTCAAGACCCGCTCCGATATGATACAGTCGGAAAATTTACTCGATTTTTCAGCAAATCAGCTTATTTATCGTGGCGCATTTTCAAAGGTGATTTAATAAGTGGCTTAAAAAGGAGGCTGAGGCGAACCCGCGGGGTTTATCTTAAAGATTCTATACATGACAATGCCGAGTATCACGTAATTAGGAACGGTGTTGACCAGGACGCTATTTGCGAATTATTTAAAAAGCGAGGTATCGATTGTGATGTCATTTCATATTTCAGCACACAAAACCGTTTTCTCCAAGTACTAGGTACCCTGTTGGGCATGAAAAACACGTTTGCTGTCATTGCCCGGAAACAGCATTAAACTAAGGTTGACCCGATAGTTTTTTCGGCTGTGAGAATCGATGCTCAAAGTTAGCGAAATATTTATTCTTTTTCAAGGGAATGAATAATTCTTGTCGAGGAAATACCACCTCTTAATTTTTTGGGCGGTCGACGACGGCAGGTAATAAATTTTCCGCCGTATTTTTCAACTAATTTTTTTTTCTGCATTAGCTGGCGGTCAGTCACCGGAACTACATAAATATCCGGCTTTATCTTTGATATAACAATAGAATGATCAATATTCTGATATACAATTTTCTCTTTATTGATGATTACATAATCTACACATTCTAAGGCGGCGACTAACCGAGATCTTACCGACCCTTTAATAATCGGTCGATTTTTCCCTTTTAGCTGACGGACCGTTTTATCATTACCTATGCCCACGACCAATATATCGCCCTTGCTTTTAGCATATTGCAAAAAAATAGCATGTCCCAAGTGAAGAATATCAAAACACCCCGTTACAAAAACAATCTTTTTGTTGTTTTTCTTTAACTTATTCAGTTTGCGGGCAATGTTTTTATAATTAAGGATTTTTTTATCAGTAATCATTGATATTTTTGTTTCATATGTCCGATAGCTCAGCCCTTAAATTTTGGGTTGAAAGTTATCTTGTTTTTTTTAATTTTAAGCCAAGGGAAGAGGTCCTTCGGAATGTGCGGTTTTAAGACAACCGCTGAAAATATATTCCCTTGATTTTTTATCAGGAAAACAAATGGTATCGCTATAATTGCCATAAACTTCAGTAAATAATACTTTAATTTTTTTCCCATCAGTTTATCGTGCGAGAATGAAGGGGAAAATTTGTAGAAAAATATAAATTCATGCTTTCCCGTCGGGTTAAATGAACTAACGATTTTTTTTAACTCTCGCTCTGTCCATCGATAGACGTAATTGGGAATTTCCGTATTATCAACCCCGCCTCTTGAAAATCTATTACCAACGACTGCCGCTATTTCATATTCGGGAATCATGCCAATTTTTTGTCCCAACCTCGCCATCGCACTGTCGCGAACTTCTGTTACAATAATCCCCTTTTTTGCAACACGATACATTTCCAAGAGCGAACTGGCCGGAGAACTCGAATGGTGTAAGCTGGCAGAAACAAAAACAAAGTCAAAGCTATTGTCGCGAAAAGTTAGATGATTAATGTTTTGCCTAGTAAATTTGAATGGTGCTATTAAATTACGCTTAATTTCCGAAATATTAGATATCGTTACATTTTTAAAATTTAAAGAAACAAAAAAATCCCTTTCGGCTTCCAATCCGCCAATGACGAGGATTCGGTCGCTTTTTTGAATTTTTTTTAGTTTTAGCAATCTCTCAAAAACTTTTTTGTTGTATCCAACATCCATTAATTTTCCCGAAAGTTATGTCTGGGTATTGTAAGCATACAATATTATCAATACATGTTTTAATAGGAGAAAACAATATATTGTTATTTGCTAATAATTAAAGCATAATTCACTTATGATAAAGATATCTGTAGTCACCGTTGTTTATAATGGTGAGAAATACATCGAAGAAGCGATTAAAACCGTTCTTCAACAAAACTATCAAAATATCGAATTTATTATTATCGACGGCAAATCTCAAGATAAGACCTTGGATATAATAAATAAATACAGGAACAGGATAGACGTTTTGATTAGCGAAGAGGATAAGGGCATTTATGATGCAATGAACAAGGGGATTGCTCATGCAACTGGAGATGCGATAATTTTTCATAACGTTGGAGATTACTACTGCCGGAATGATGTTTTCAAAAAAATTGCTCAAGTTCTCGAGGACGAAAATGTAGACAGTTGCTATGGTGATCTGTTGTTTATACGGAACGAACCAAAGGGTCGAGTTGTCAGGGTTTGGAGAGGGGAGCGCTATCACCCGCGTAAACTTGCTTTAGGCTGGATGCCTCCACCTGCCACATTTTGTATAAAGAGCAAGATTTATAAAAAATACGGTAACTTCGTATCCGATCTTTCAATCTCAGCCGATTACGAATTGACTCTGCGGTGTTTTGGAAAACACAGAATAACAACCAAATATATTCCGGAGTTTATGGTCAAGATGAGGGTTGGGGGAAAAAGCACAAACGGATTACCGTCTTACCTGACGACTTTAAAAGAAGATTATTTGAGCTGGGTTAGGAATTGGCCTCAAAAAAGAGCTGTTTCCGTTTTTTCCGTAGTTTATAAAAAAATACATAAAATTCCCCAGTTTTTTATTAGAGCAAAAAATAAATGATCTACCTGATATTTGCCGATTTATTCTGGTCAGCAGCAGCGTGGGCAGTTGATTGGACGAAATTAGATATTATTCCAATCTGGGCGTGGCCATTTGTAGTGATTTGCCCAATTTACCCACTTCTTATTGCCTTGGTTTGGATTTCTTTGTTTAAAGGCGGAAAAGTTAATAATTTTCTTTTGTCTTTTGCGGCTTTGCCAACAGTTGTTTTTGGGGTTTTATCAATATTTTACTACCCGCTTAAAATGTACTTTCAGGGTTTCGCCTGGGTTGATCTCGGACAGATTTTCTGGGTCTTATTTTATGCTTTCCAAGGTTTATATCTCTTAAGGCGCTATAAAATCAAACTAAGTGCTTCTCTGCCTACTTTAATATTTTTGGTTATTGCGCTGACGATCAATCTTAAATTCAAAACATTCGGCTATCTTTCTTTCGATGCCTTTTCTGATCCTTCGCTATGTTTCCTCTTTGTGATCGGGGTCCTAGGTTCCTTCGGCGTGTTCTTGATGTCGAGAAATTATTGGGCTAAGCTTTAGCGGCTTTTTTGACTTCTTTGTAACCCTCTTTGAGCTGTTTTTTGATAACTTTTGATTCTGCGGCAGAGATTTTTTTGCCTTTTTCGTATGTTCCTACAACATCTTCCACTACCTCGTCGTACTTGTCTTGACTGATTTCTTTCATCTTTGCCAACTGAGCAGCGATTTTATCCTTCATTTCGTGAAGATATTTGGCAATATCTGCGCGTGTCTCTTTGCCCGATTTTGGGGCAAGCAAGATCCCTGCGATCGCACCGGCAATTGCTCCTACGCCGACACCGATAGCGGCACCCTTGATAAAATTCTTCTGATTCTTATCCATCTGACTCCTTTTTACTTATTTTTATATCAAATATAATATACCACTTTAAAAAAACGGCGGGGCGCCCTGTGGCGCCCCATGAAACGGTAAGATTTGGTCTCTCTATTTCCCCCAATCCAGGTCTGGGTCGATGAAATCGATCTCTTTGCCCCTGATGTGCGGGACGATTTCGTTGATACCCAGACCGAGGGCCTCAAGGTCAGAGTCTCTGACGTTGGGACGGTTGCGAATGACCGGGATAAGCTTGTCTACCTCGGTGTCGGTCATCAGTGCCAGAAGTACTGCGGGTTCGCAGCCCTCGTAGTACGGATGTTTAGTTAGGAAGAAATAGGCGTCTTCGAGCGCGGCTTGCTGCGCTTTGCGGTAGTTGTTGAGAGTGTCGTAGACATTGTCATACATCCAGCGCTGAAACTGCCAGAAACTCTCAGCGATATCGCTACGTTCAAAAGACAAGGTCCCTCTCCCTGCACTCTCCCTGAGCAGTGCCGCAATACAACTAAAGAGGCGCTCTCTCTGGGTCTCTCCAAACTGCTTCGCCCGCTCGAGCATTTCGGTTGTATCGAAGAAATCGAGGCGTTCAATGTCGTTTACATCGGCGAAGATGAACGAGAACGCGTCGGCCATTGAGACCAGAGAGTACTCAAGCGGCAGTGGATGGTAAATAGCCTTGCCGGAGTGATTACGGATGCCCTCAAGCACTTCAAAGCTCAGATTCAAACCTTGTCCCCGGCGCTCGATTTTCTGGAGCACTACAACAGAAAAGGCAGCATGCTTGAATTTCCGCCCAGTCTGGTGCGCGATGAAGTCTTCGCCAAGATGGCCGTAAGGAACGTGGCCAAAGTCGTGTCCCCAGGCGATTGCCCCTGCGAGGTCAGTGTTTAGACCGCAGTACTTCGCCATGATGGTGGCGGCCGAAACCACCTCCATCGTATGGGTAGCTCGGGTGCGAACATGAATGTTGCCGGAGTTTGTGAAGACCTGAGTCTTGCTACCCAGTCGCCGCCAGGCTTTACTCTGCATTTGTTTGACCGTGTCAGCGACAAACGGGTCAAGAAAATCATGCTCGAACGAAGCGGGGTTGTCACGCCGGCCCTTGGTTGCTTCCGACACGAACGCCTGATCTTTCAGACAGTCAAGGTGCTGTTTATCAATTCTGAGCACGGAAAATCCCTCCTCTGGGGTGATGGTGAACAGTATGTGTTTGATTGTACGAGTGACGGGTAAAAAAGTCAAAATTTGCCAAACGTTTGCTTATCAATTAAAGTAAAAGTATCTTATAAGCCATGCCCTGAAGGAGGGGAAAAGCTTTGCCGACCAGAAAACCTTTATCGGAGGAGGAAAGGTGCCTGCGTCGTATTTTCAGAGAGTGCCGTAAGTGCGACAAGACGGGCATCCAATACCCTCCTGAGCTGGTTGATGAGATACATCATCTATTCAGTGGGGGGAGGTTTGATTTCGTCATGACGACAGCCAAACGGCTTGGTTTCGGCCACCATTTGGTTGAATCGCTCTGGAACAGCCTCGCGCACGCAGGTGTCATGATCTCAGCATCGTCGTGAACCTCTCCCTCGACAAGAAAAGGGGCCGGCCACTTGTGGCCGGCCCTTCCCCTTTTAGTTCAATTTTTAGGCGGACTTAGCGCCGAGATTCTGTTTGACGACTGCAAAGTAGTAGATAATGTCGATGATAATGACAAATCCGAATACTAGCCCTAAAATCATCAAAATCAACCAAGTATTTTTTTGAGGAAAATCGCGCTTGGTTAAGTCAACTAGAAGCACTATCCACCAGATCAGGAAGACCAATCCAACGAGTACGGCAACAATCCAAAAGATTATTAATCCGACTCCCAACCCAACCGCCGCGGTTCCGGCTACTGCCGCCGCTTGCTCCGACTCTGCCAACGCGGAAAGCGCTGCTGTTGCTGACAGCTCATCTGCTGTCTGAGCTAATAGAACAGGTAACATTTTTCCCCTCCTTGGTTTTATAACCTTAGTTTATATCGTTTTAAGTGTAAGTATTTGATGCATAAATGTCAAATTAGGTCTTCTTGACTCGTGTTAGGAAGAGATTTTTTATATCTTGCCAAGACGGGAACCAGAATTGTTTTTCAAAATTACACACTCTCTCGATTTCAGTTAAATCCGCTTGAGTTAAGGTTGGACTACTGACATCCTGTTGCTGAACCATAGTATACATCAGCGCCTTTGGGTCGTTGACGTGGTCGAGTCCTAGCGCGTGACCCAATTCGTGCATGAGAACGAAGCGTAATTCGTCCGACCCGCCATAGGTATAAATATTGACCGTATCGTTATTTGGGTCAAATTCCCCTTGAGTGATTATTTTATTAGCATTTTGATTGATATCCTGCTGCAGGGAACCGACCTTGGTGTTGTAAAGCTCTCCCTGTCTATTCAGCGACGTGGCAAGATCATTTAGGGTTTGCTGCATTTTTTTTAGGTCCTGCTGCTCTTGATTTAAGGCCGCATATTCATCCGGTGGTGCGCCGCCTGACGCATTATAATATTGGACCTTATCGTTATATTTGTTTAGCCGGTCTTTGTATTGAGATAAAAGCGATTCGAACTCGGCATTTTGTGTGTCTAAACTCGATTTTTGCCCTTCAAGCGAGGCGGCCTGCCCTTTAATATTATCAATTTCCCCTTGGCGCGAGTCGTAAATCATATTGATTTTTAAAGGAGCTGAGGCATCAAAGGTAAATAGCCCCAGATCTGTTTGCTTATTCCATTCATCTGCCGCTTCATTTGCCGCCTCGGTTAATCCCACCTTGTCGATTTTGAAGCGGGAATCAACCGAATTAATTGCAAATTTGACGGGAATTTCACATCGGGTACGGGAAAAATACCAATAGAAACCATAAGCGAGTGCACCCAAAACGGCAATTGCTGCAATAGCGCCAATTATTTTTCCCCAATAAGATCTATGCTCTTCTACCATGAGTTCATTTTATTAAAAAGGAGCATAAGAGTAAATGTCGTCGTCTGTTTAGTGACCGAAAAATCCACGACCTTTTCTGTCGGGAATTAGGCAAAGTTTAATATGCCGGTCGCGGCAGAAATTAATGACATCGCTGTCCATGACCGAGCCGCTTGTGGCGAGAATCACTTTGACACCTGCGTTAGAAAGAACCTCGACGCCATCGGTAAACGGAAAGAAGCTGTCGGAATATGCAACGGCTCCTTCAATCTCGTGTCCGGAGCGTACAGCGCGCATTACGGCCAGCTGTGCTCCACCGACGCGGTCCTGTTGCCCCACGCCGTTGCCGAGCAACGCGCCGTCTAAAACTAGCGTGATAGTATTGGAATTTGAAGTTGAACCGACTGCCCAAGCAAGCAACAAATCCCTTTTTTGCTCTTTTTTTAAACGGCCGTATGTTTTTAGCTCTTTGTCTTTAAAGTTAAAAACAAAATTGTAATTTGGCTGGCGTAAAAAACCACCGCGGACAAAACGGAAACGTAACCCGCAGTCGAGAGAGTCCCGCTTTAGCCGTGACAAGTTGGGATTGGCCAGAAACCTGCACTTATCTTTTTTACGCGAGAGCATTTCAATGGCCTTCTTGGTAAAAGAAGGTGCGATTATTCCGTCCAAGAGCCGCCTGCCTGTCTTTTCGCCATGGGTTAAGAGGGTCTCGGCAATTTTTTCGTCTACCTCGAAATTTACTGCCACCAGACCGCCGAAAATCGCCAGCGGATCACCGAGTATCATTTTTTTAACGGCATTTTGTGCGTTGCGGGCAACGGCCGCGCCGCAGGGATTGCCGTGCTTAACGCCTACGGCGATTTTGGGTGTAACGAATCCGTTAAGATCGAATCCGGCGGCAATATGAGTTAGGGTTTGCAAAAGCCGGTCCAAATCACACAAATTGTTGTAGCTGGGCTCTTCACCCGCTATTAGCTCAAAGCAGCTAAGAGCTAGTGGATCGCCGGTTTCTCTTGAAAATAGAGTTGCGGGGGTTTGCCAACCATTTTCTCCGTACTTACACTCCATCTGAAAAGAACCTGACATAAAGTCAATTTGTCCGTTTGAGTGATATCGAGCCGAGCTTAAGGCGTATTTACCGCAAAGTGTTTCGGCTTTTGCTACCAGATTTCCGATAAATTCACTCTCGGCAGGTTTTCCATCACGGATCCATTTAATAACCTTTTCGCGATCATAAGGATCGCAAATTACAATCCGGCGGCCCTTGGCGGCTGAGCGCAGCATTGCTGGACCACCGATGTCGGTTTTTTCGATCACGCTCTCTCTGGTTGCGTCTAATTTAGAGATTTCTTCTTCAAGGGGATATAGGTCAACACACACTAGGTCAATATATGGAATGGCGAGTTCTACCATCTCCTTTTTATCTCTTTTATAATCAGCCAAAAGGCCGGCGTGAATCTCACGCGACAATGTGACAACGCGATGGCCTAAAATAGCGCCACCGCCTACGAGCTCGGCAACGTCAGTGACTTTTACGCCTGACTTAGCAATCTCTTTTGCTGTTCCACCTGATGCGAAAATTTTAAAACCCAAACGATGCAACTTTCTTACAAAATCACCAATACCTCTTTTATCGTAAACCGAAATGAGCGCGGTTTGACCAGAGCGTTTTTTTGCCATAAAGTCCTCCCATCTAGTTCATACCAAAACTACGATAAAATAAAACCCTAGAGGATTAATTATAGGATTAGTACGGCTTTTCTGCTTCAGATTGTTTTTTTTCTTTATCTATTAGTTCAATTAATTTGTTAACTAATACCTTAGGATCGGACTCATAAATAATCTTGCCCGGTCCGCGATGTGAATCCTCGACAATTTTCTTGATTTGATCAGCTGTTCCGCCAGTTCCAATTAAAATCCCAATTGGCTTCTGGTCTTCAAAAGCAATCGTAAATTCGTTTAAAGTGCCAATTCTGCCACACGAAACAATAACGGCGTCGGAGCTTCTGGTTAGAAGCAAGTTTCTGCCCGAATAACCGAATCCGGTATAAACGATTATGTCGTGATAATCGGTTGGCAGCTGGTATTTTTTAGTGTGTTCCAGCTGGGAATAAGCGGGGGAGATACCGATGACAAAGCCCTTTTCTTCCTTAGCGCCGATTGCTCCCCAGAGTGGCACACCCTTCGTGGCACCGGTAACTAAAACCCCTCCTTGACGGACAATTTCACGGCCAACTTCTTTGGTGTTTTCCATGGCACACTCTTCGCAGTGCTCTGTTTCGGCTGCTCCCGAGATACAAATTTTATATTTCATCTTCCCTCGCTTTATTATTTTTTTATTTAGATTTATACAATTTTACCGATGCACCCGCCGGGTAGAACCTCTGGGTGGTACCTCGGAAGCGCAAGATGCGATATGATATTTTGATCGCATCTTGTGACCCGTACGTGTTGAGGTAAATATGTATAAATCAAAATCTTACAGCTCAAATTCTTCCATCTCTTTGGGGATCGCTACCGAACACCCTTTTTCGTCCTCTATTTTACATTTTAAGGCCTGCTTCGCACTTTCTTCGCCGTGAACCAAAAATAACTTTTTAATCGGCTTTTCAAACTTAGAAATCCAATAAACCAATTTTGTCTGGTCTGCATGAGCGGAATATGATTCGATTGACTCAACTTTGGCGTTAACTCGAACCTGCTCCCCTGCGATTTTTACTTGCTTTTCGCCATCTTTTAATAGCCGTCCCGGCGTTCCTTCAACCTGAAAACCGACAATCAAAAGCAAAGTTGATTCTTTCGGCAGATACGCTTTTTCGTGATAAACGATTTTACCGCCTGTAGACATGCCCGATCCGGCGATAATCACCTTGGGGCTCTGGTCTTGATCAAGCATCATTGATTCGTCTTGGTCTTTGACGAAGTGAAGGGTTGGAAAATTAAAGAAATTACTGCCTTCTTCAAGTAGTTTCTTCGCCTCATCGTCAAAATACTGCGGAAATTGTTTGTATACCTCGGTTGCTTTTTGAGCAAGGGGGCTGTCTAAATAAATTGGTATTTTGGGGATGCGGTTACTGGCGGCCAGCTCATTGATTTCGTACAAAATTTCTTGGGTTCTCTCCATCGCAAAAGACGGCATTAAAACAACCCCGCCCTTTGCAACTGTGTCTTCAATTGCTCTTTCTAAACCGGTTTTTCGCTCACTCGCCGGTGCGTGGTTTCTGTCGCCGTAAGTTGCCTCCATTATCACGTAGTCCGCTTCAGCGATTGCGTCGGTATCGCGCAAAATCGGCACGGGCGGATTGCCAAGGTCGCCCGAAAAAATAACTGTTTTTCCTTCCGATTTTACTTCGACGATCGATGACCCGAGGATATGTCCGGCGTCGTAAAATTTTATTTCAATACCTTCAGCGGGTTTGATTACCTCATAATAATCATATGACTCATAGAGTTTGAGCACATTCTCCACGTCCTCGCTGTCAAATAACGGCGCCTCGTTTAACCTTTTGGCGGTGTTCTTCATAATGTTTGCCGTATCGCGCAAGAATATTGAGCTAAAACCCTCGGTCGGTCGGGTAGCGTAGATCTTTCCCTTAAAACCGCTTTTACACAAATAGGGCAGGCGTCCCATGTGGTCAATGTGAGAGTGGGTTAAGATGACAAAATCAATTTCGGCGGGGTTATAAGGAAATTCTTCCCAGTTTTTTTGCTCGGCTTTATCACCGCCCTGAAACAATCCGCAGTCAACTAGAAATTTTTTGCCCGCGGCCTCGACAATATGATTCGAACCGGTGACTCCGTCAGTTGCGCCATAAAATGTAATTTTCACGCCTTTACTCCTTACTTAATGTTTGATCGTCCGCTTCTTTCTCAACACCGATAATCTCTAGTGCATGGCTTGTCCCAATTCGCGTTGCACCCGCTTCGATCATCGCTTTTGCCCCTTCAAAATCATGAATACCGCCCGAGGCCTTAACACCAAAATCCTCTCCGACGGCTTCGCGCATAATCTTAATATCTTCAACTGTTGGAACGCGCGGCCCAAAACCGGTCGAAGTTTTAACAAATGCGGCGCCTGCCTCCTTTGTAATCTTACAACCTCGAGCCAGCTCTTCTTGGCTTAAATATCCGATTTCTAAAATTACTTTGAGACCGACGGGTTTGATTGCTTCGGCGATTTTAGAGATTTCATCCCGGACATAATCCCAATTTCTGTCCTTTATTGCACCGATATTAACTACCATATCAATTTCGGTAGCACCCTCTAAAATAGCCGTTTTGGCTTCATTGATTTTTTCTTCGGTTGAATTTGTACCGTTCGGGAATCCGACAACGCAAATTATTGCAATGTCCGATGACTGAGCAAGTGCACTTTTCGCCTCTTTTACTCTATATGGAGTGACACAGACGCTATGGAAACCGTATTTTTGAGCTCCAGCGCAAAGATTTTTGATTCCCTCGGTTGTCGCATCAGGTTTAACGTCGGTTGAATCAATGTATTTTGCAATTGCAGTTTGATCCATAATTCCCTCCATTTAGATTTGTGCTTCACTTTCAAACCGCCTATATCCTTTTCATCTTAAATTGGTGTAGGGTTTCTGTCAATTAAAAAAACCAGCATGTAGCTGGTTGATTTTGAAGTGGCGTGTCCCCCGAACTGTCGCAAGACAGTCGGGGGACACTAAAGGGGTGGGGCCTACGGCCCCGAAGAGGGGAATGCCTCTGCGTGGCAGCGCCAACATGCCGTATCCGTCGTGTACATGTTAGCGCCGCATTCAGAGCACTTCTTGTCGCTTGACGCTTGCGTTTCGCTTGCGCCTTCTTCCATTTCAGCTGTGTGCTCGACGGCTACCGCTATTATAAACACCTCCCTGTGAATTCGAGAAACAACTGTTCCTCAGAGCATACATACTAACATCAATTCCAAAACATGTCAAGTTACGGGTTCGAAATATTTAAAAAACAAGAGCCCCTCTCACATAGGGGCTCGGATGCGGCCGAAGGGTGGAACTTCGGCCTGATTGTTAACTGAGTTAGGGGATGAATGCGCAAATGTGAGTTGCGCCGGACTACGTGTATGGCGAAGTGGGGCTACATGTCCCCCGAATCGGGTTCGTACCCGCTAGGCTCCGGCTCAGACACTTGCCGAACATGTCCATCTCGCTCTTCCGCGGGACGCCATTGGTCACATAGGCCCTTGAAGCTCTTCAGGTCTGCATGGGGATCTATTATCCAACCCATTATGACCAGCCCGAGTGCAACGAGAGCGGCAACGAGAAACCATCCAGGTTTTCCCCACTCACCAGATACGATTGCTCGTACTCCCATCATCACCACCATGATTGAGAGTGCCCATGTCGACACCTTGTACTTGTTGTGGCGGATGATGTAGTGGTAGTGACATTGGCTATCAAACGGTCCATCGGTAATCAGCAAGGCTATGGCAAAGATTGCTGCCCCCAAGCTGATATATGAGAGTATTGTCAAGGCGAGCATATCCTTCCTCCCTTTTTCTGCAAAGTAACACGTTTGCCAGCCCCTAGCAGGGTACATTCGGCAAATCGTCACCACATCATAATACTATGAATCATTTTAGTCAATCCCAATCACCAAAAAAACCAGCTTTTCGCTGGCCATTAAAAAACAGAACGGGACTGCTGGTTAGGCAGTCCCGGTACTAGGCTATCGGGCAGTTTTTTTGGGCGGGGGCTTCTCACGAAGTCCCGGCAACTGTCGCGCTCACAGGCGGGCCAGCCTGCCCGATACGGACAATAAGGGCGGCATCGCCATAGTACGGATGTACGGAGTAGCTTGTAGCCGCCAATGTCACTAGCGGAAGGATAGCATATTTTTATTGATATATCAACTCGGGGAGTACTTTTCAAAGCATCTCAATACTGGAGGGGATCGGTCAAAGTTTGGAAGGGATCGCCCACCTGTTCTCGCCTACTGGCGAGCCAGTCGGGCCCAGCTCCTTCGCCTTCACTCAGTCCGCTTTTCGATCCCCTCTGGCAAGTACTCCAAAAAACAAAAACTCCCACCGCAAGGGTGGGAACTTTTTGTTCTGGAGGGCCTGGAGGGGATCGAACCCTCGACACGGGGCTTAAAAGGCCCCTGCTCTACCACTGAGCTACAGGCCCTCACTTGAGATATTTTAACAGATTACGTCATAATTTTCAACCTTGTATGCCTTTTTTTCTAGACGAAAGGTTGGTTTTTAAGAATCCCGAATTGACTTATTTCGATCTCTTTGGTATTATTTCCTGATTTGCCAGTGAGGTTCCCGTTAAGGAACGGCAAAAGACAAGCAAGGAGGGTTTGACAAATGCTAACCGAGGAACAGATACGCAGGATAACCGATGAGCTTCACGTTCCGGTGTCTATCGGGGGAATGGACATCTATGTCGGGCCGATGTTCGATCGCGACTGCTCGGCGATTCTTGCGCTTCATAGCGACAGCGATCTACCGACTGACGAGGAGCTTCGCCAGCTTAACCAAGCCGCGATAGATCTCGTCAAGAGCATCAGCCCTGACGAGAAGCGACGGATCGAAGAGACAGGTGCTCCGATCATCAAGGGCCACTTCAACACATACCTTTTCCAGAAAGCAGACAACGGGTGGTATTGGAGCACGATAAGTATCAGGTGGAGTCCGATGTGGCTGCCGACAAGGAAATCCGACCCACCCCCACCATGGGATTTGACGAC
>Ga0172380_10003190_pt1 | contig 23164 bp, 22 predicted proteins | sample Leawe162metaG_FD_119747 | JGI IMG/M metagenome (GOLD analysis project Ga0172380, IMG submission 119747) | Leachate microbial communities from a municipal landfill in Southern Ontario, Canada - Leachate well 162 metaG | ecosystem: Engineered > Solid waste > Landfill > Unclassified | place...
ATCGAGATGGCCGAACTTGCGCGTCAGTCCGAGGCCAAGGCCTGGTTTGTTCAAGCCGACTTTGGCGCGTTCGATCTTGTCGGATTCGTGAGCAAACTTGCTGCTGAATTTCCGGCGGTCCGCCACATCGTCGTGGCCCGCGGTGCGGCTCCGGGCGGGATGCAGAGCTACGACGCCCTGATAGCGTCGCAAACCCTGGAGGGCGCTCGCGCGATCCTGGCCAGACAGCCCATCGGCATCGAGGATGTCATCTCCTTCCAACTTTCTGGCGGAACCACCGGCACGCCCAAGATCATCCCACTCTTTCACGGCGGGTTTCTGGGTTATGCGCGCGACTGGGCGCGGCGCAATGGAATGGATGCCAATTTGGTCTCTCTCTATGCCCTGCCTCTGATTCACCACGCCGGCCAAATCTGCAGTCTGCTGCCGGTGGTAATGCTCGGTGGAACCCAGGTCCTGATGCAGCGCATGGATCCTGCGCTTTTCTTCGATTGGGTTGCCCGCGAACGGGTAACCCATTCGCTCTGCATTGGCCCGGCGGCGGCGCACATGATCGAATATGCCGATGTCAGCGCTCACGATCTGTCTTCGATAAAGTTGCTGACCGTTTTCAACCGGGCCGACTTGCTGCAACGCCATCTCAAAGTGCCCTGCGCCAACATGTTCGGCCTCACCGAAGGCGGGTTTATGTGCTCTGAGCCCGATGCACCGCCAGAGGCCCGATTTGGCACGGTCGGCCGACCGTATTCCGATCTCGCCGAGATGCGCCTTCTGGTGCCAGGCCTCGAGCGGGAGGTAGCGTTCGGGGAAATTGGGGAGTTGTGCATCAAAGGTCCGGCGACCATCCGCGGCTATTTTCGTCTGCCACAGGTCAACCGCGTGAGCTTCACCGCGGACGGCTTCTTTCGCACCGGCGACCTTATGAAGGAGGTGCGCATCGGCGAGCAGATCAATTACATTTTCACCGGACGAATCAAAGACAATATCGATCGCGGCGGAGAAAAATTCGGTGCGGAAGAGCTCGAAAACCTGATTGTGCGCCATCCTCAGGTTGCTGACGCCAAGGTGGTGGCGATGCCGGACAAGGTATACGGCGAAAAGGCGTGCGCATTCCTCATCATGCACCCGGGGAAGCCGCTGCTTACGGTGAGCGAACTCGGGGCCTTTTTGCTTGCCCAAGGGCTCGCCAAGTTCAAGTTGCCCGAACGCATCGAAGGCATCGATACGTTTCCCACGACCCGGGTCGGCAAGCTCGATAAAGCGATGCTACGCAAGATGATCGCCGACAAACTTGCGCAGGAAGAAAGCTAGAACCAGGCAGGCAATGACATCGGCTTTGCCGCGCTCAACGATCCGTCCCTCGGCGCCATCGCGGGAGCACGATTTCGACGACTCCGCCAAGAGATTCATAGTAGACTAACCGCAGACGTATCCCAGCGCAGAACGCATGGAACGACTGGGCACGGCTGTGGCGGAACTGCCTGGCCTCGGCCGCGATCTCCACGTGGAGGCACCTCGAGACCTGCGGCAGGCGATTGGCGCCGTCGTTCATGTCTGAATGCATCATTCGGCTCTTCGCATTTCCGTGTGAGCCGGGGTATCAACAGCAAGGAGATAAGAACATGAGGTACGCAGAGACGGGGTTCAATCTGGAAATCGATCTATCCCGCGGCAGCATTGAGCGGGTCGCCACCGACCCGAATTTGACGCAATCCTACCTCGGGGGGCAGGGAACTGCCGCCAAGTTGCTATACGACAGGGTACCGCCCGAAACCGACGCCTTCTCTCCCGACAATCTGCTGATATTCAGCGCCGGTCTCTTGCTCGGCACCCCTGTTCCCTCTGCCAATCGTACCGTTGTGAATACCATTTCTCCCCAGACCAATCTGATGTCGCATTCAGTATTTGGCGGATTTTTCGGCCCCGAGTTGAAATATGCCGGCTATGACAAGATCGTCATTCGTGGCAAGGCTCCGGATCTGGTATATCTATACATAAACAATGACAAGGTGGAAATACGCGACGCCACGCATCTCAAGGGGAAAGGAAGTACAGAAACCGGGGACCTGCTCAAGACGGAACTGAAGGATCAAAACGTCCAGGTGGCCGCCATCGGCCTGGCCGGCGAGAACAGAGTCTATATGGCTTCCATCGAGCACAATCACGCCAGTGCGTCGCGCGGGGTCGGCGTCATCATGGGAGACAAACGCCTAAAGGCAATCGCCGTGCGCGGCACAAAGGACATCAACGTCGCAAAGCCGGCTGAGCTCTTCGAGTTGAGCCAAAAAATGCACAAGAGAATTGCTGAGCCCGGTGGCAACGGGGACCCGATGGCGTCCGACGAAGATGACAGTTTTCACCACGATAATTTCGCTTGGGGCAACGCGCGCACGCGGATAAAGAATTACTGGAGCGACGAGGTCCAAGACAGGTGGACGAAGCTGAAATATGACCACATGGATCGGCAAACTGGCTGCTATAACTGTCCGAAGAAATGCCGTAGTGTGATCAGTTGGCCGGGGCGGCAAAGATTCGGCTATAAATGCTATGGCAAAGATACCTATCACATGGCGGCCTACCAGGAACTGGACTTCACCTATGACATCCTTGGTGTTGCCCAGGAATATGGCTTGGACTCATACTCAACACCACAGGTCATCGCGTTCGCTCTTGAGTTGCTTGAAGCCGGCATATTGACCGATAAAGACTTTCCGGACATGCCTACCGACAGCAGGGGCAGATTCTTCTATCTGATGGAAAAAATTGTGCGCCGCGAAGGGATAGGCGATATCCTCGCCAACAGCGTTTCCCAGGCGGCGCTCCAGATCGGCAACGGCGCGGAAGTATACGACCACAATACCACCAAGAAATTCGAGCAGTTGCCCACCAAGCTAGGCAAGATGAACCCCACTTACTTCCTCATGATCGCCACCGGCGAGAAGATGAGCATCACCCAGATTGAAGGGTCCTTCCCTCAGGACCCCCTTCCCACCAGAGAAGAGAGGGAAGAGTACATCAGCAAATGGGAAGGTGTGCCCGATGAAAAGTTCAAGAAATATTTCATGGAATGGGAAAAGCGCAATGACATTCCCGATCAGGCAGCCTGTGACATCGTCGACTGGAACGAAATGATGCATTACATCGACGATGCAATCGGGCTCTGCGCATTTGTATCATCGTTCAGGGGCCAGTTTGGCACAGGTGTTGCCTATCACATGAACAATATTCCCCAGGTCGTCTCCCATGCGCTCGGCATAGAGATGGATAAGGACACACTGTGGAAGACCGCCCAAAGAATCCGCACCCTTGTCAGGGCCGTGAATGTACGAAGAGGCTTGCGCAGAAAAGACGAGAGGCCGCCTGAGGACCACTGGGCCGTGAGGAACGAAGAGAACGAACAACAGCTTCTGAGCAAATATTACGCATTCAAGGGATGGAACAGCGACGGTATTCCCACCCGGCAGACATTGGAAAGGCTGGATCTGGGCTATGTTGCCGACGATCTTGAGCGAAGAGGGATCCTAGTGGCCGAAGAAGAACTTGCTACGGGAAATCCATGACCGAATAGGGGCAAGGGTCGGCCGGCTTGCTGGCGGCTGAACGATGCTACTGCATCGTTCTCTCGCTACGGCAAGACTGCGTTCGCTGTTTGCGCGAAGCTTCCTCTTGCTTCGCCACGCTGGGATCCGATGCGCCGCACGCCGCGCCAGGTTTCACTGCGCCGGCGCGCGGCGCAGGTAATACTGCTTGCCCGTCATGGAGCACACGACCTGGTCCTCTTGGTTGAGCACGTCCCAGCGGAATTTCACCATGCCTCGGCGCAAGTCTTTCTGCGATGGCGCTTGCTCGAGCACCGTCGTATGCAGCCGCAGTGTATCGCCGGGTCGCACCGGCTTGAGCCAGCGCAGTTCATCGAGCCCCGGCGAGCCGATGCATGACGTCTCGAGCAGGTAGCCATCGCACATGAGCCGCATCGCCACGGCGCAGGTTTGCCAACCGCTGGCAATGAGCCCGCCGAAGGGTGAGGACTTGGCCGCCTCTTCGTCGGTGTGGTAGGTCTGCGGATCGTACTCGCGCGCGAACGTCGTGATTTGCTGCGCCGAAAGCGTTCGCGTCGGCGACATGTATTCCCAGCCCGGAACGAAGTCTTCCCAGTAATACTTGATCGTTGTCATCGTTGACGCTCGCAAACGTGTTTGGGTCTTAAACCGAAATCAATCGTCACAGTGCACAACCGCGCAGCAATTATAGGTGAAGGTTGGCAATATTTGTCGTCTATGAGGGGAACGCTCATTCGCCGGGCTGCGCGTTTGGAGCGACGATGTTGCTTAGACGCTCGATTCATGGCGGTGTCACGGAAGACTACCGTCTCCTGGGTATTGCATAGATATTTGCCAAGGTCTATGTTGCTTCGTGAAACCGATCGCAACAACTATAGGAGCGCAGCCATGAACATGTTTTGGGGCTATGTGATTCTGGTAGCCGTTATCGCCGTGGGAATCTATGGCTCGGTATACGGCAGACGTCTTTTCGATTCCAAGGACAAGGCCGCCAAGCAGTAGCTTTTCTGGATCGGCGTGCGACCGCGCACAGACGCTGTTGCGCCGTTGATCGACGCCGTTGAAATGGCCCGATGCCGACGTGCAAACGGCGCATCTGCGCTTGCTTGGTGCAATATACTCAGGGACCGACCTCAGGGCAAGAGCCACACAACAGCAGAGATAGCAACGAGTATGGCTGCCCCGAGAAGGAACGGACCTGTGCCGTTGGACGACTGTCGAAAGCTGATCCCCGTGCTGGGAACGCCCACCGAGGTGAAGACGTTAGAGCCGAACCCGGTGTTCTGGAATAGTCTATTTGACCGGCGAATACGCAACCCCATTGCGGCACCCTCCCTTACTGATGACAAATCCTGACTACCGTCTATATCGGCGCAAGTATCGTTATCTTTATCGCGGTTGCTCGGCGTTGCGCCCGGGGGATACCGATCGATCGAATAGCGGGTGTTTTGGACCTTAAATCGGAGTTAAACCTTGTCCTCGAGCAAGCCAAAATCAAGTTGTCTTGATGCTGGAGAGAACCATGGAGAACTTTGTTCAGTATCTCGTTGCCGAACCCAAGCGCCGGCCGGTAGCCTCGTTTTCGGACCGACAGCGTCTTGTCGCGAAAGACAAGTGCGATCTTGACCGGATGATTGAGGCCAGGCAATGCCACGGCTGGGTACTCGTCTCCCGCACTTATTCGATGGATGAGGGGCATGGGGCTACGTTGATTCGGAGGAATCGCGAGAAGGCGGACGTGCAATAAGGAGTCCGAAGCAATGAACGCTGGTTCTGCAAGACCCGAAGTTCGCGCCGCGGTCACCATCGAAGAGGCGATCCTCGGTCGTAAGAGTTGCCGCGCCTTCTTGCCGACCGAGGTCCCGCGGGCGTCGGTCGAGAGACTGCTGGCCTTGGCGAGTCGCGCCCCCAGTGATTCCAATGTCCAGCCGTGGAAAGTCAGAGTGGTTCAGGGAAGGCTGCGGCAAAGGATCAGTGACGATGTGGTGGCCGCCCATTTTGCAGGCGCGCCTTATAGCGAAGATTATCAGTATTCCCCTTTGGTTTGGAGAGAGCCATACCGGGCGCGCCGCCGAAAACTAGGCTTCGATCTCTACGCCACGCTTGGTATCGTCAAGGGCGACAAGGAGGGGATGTTGCGTCAACATGCGCGAAACTACCTTTTCTTCGATGCTCCCGTCGGCCTTTTCTTCAGCCTGGACCGCGACCAGGGGCAGGGGGCATGGATAGACATAGGGGCATTCATGCAAACCTTCATGCTCGCCGCCCGGAGCATGGGTCTTGCCACCTGCGGGCTGCAATCGTTCGCCAAATTTCACGAGATCGTCGCACGCCATTTGGGAATCGGCGACGAGGAAGTGCTGGTCTGCGGTATGGGACTCGGCTTTGCCGATGAGGGAGCGGCTGTCAATAGCCTAGTGAGTGAACGCGCGCCCATAACGGAGTTTTCAGAATTCTTCTGGGACTGAAGTCTGGGCGCGTACGTATCGCTTCAGGGAGCATCGGTCGTCCTTGCACCGGGCATCAGGGGCAACCGGCACTCGATGGGGGCGCGCCGGCGGTCACTGGTGTCAGGGTCCTACCGCCTTGACCTCTCGGACGAAATATTCGGTTTCCCCAAAGCAGTCTCCAGGCAGCCCCTTGTGCTGATCATAGACCACAGCAACGCGCTGCCCGACCAGCGCATTGATCCTAGCAGCCAGATCATCGTCACGGACGGTGAAGAAAAATTTTTCGGGCGTGGAACCGGGCATCGCCACCAGCGCCAGTTCCCCCTCCCAGGTTTTGCAGATCCAACCCTTGCGGGAAAACTTCTGGATGAATCCGGCGCGCTCCCCATCGGAATAGCTGAAATGGAAGGCTAGCCAGAGGTAGGCGCCGAGGAGCAGCAGCACTAAGACCAGCCCTGCGGCGAGCGCGCGCGTGAGACGTTTTGCAGGCGGGGTCGGGTTCATCGGCTTGTGCTTGGTATCATCCTGTGGCCTGTGATTCTACCGCGAACTTGTGGCGGGGTATCACCGCCCCACAATCGATGGGGCGCAACGGGCGTTGCGCTTCAAGCCGCCGACCTCAGCAAAAGCAAAAGGCCCGATCAGCAGACTCACCGACACGGGCCTCTTACTTGCCGCTTTAGCCGCACTTGTAATGCGCCCGCAAGCTGATATTCAAATCGGCGCTGCCCGGCAGGGCTGGAGCATGGAGAGCTCCTAGTCAAACTGTACTAGGCTAGTTCGCGGTATGTCTTTCAGCGCTAGTTTCCATCCCAGAATGCCTCCACGTTGAAGGCATTTCGACTCTATGCCTACGCAAGAATAATGTCAAATATCGGGCGCTGCACCGCCCACGAAATCGCGACCTTGGTGGCGAAGATCTGCGCAAGGATCTACCTCTCCCCGAATACCGGCTGGCGCTTTTCCAAGAAAGCCCGGGCTCCCTCGGAAAAGGCCGGACCATCGATGAGTTCGCGTTGGCGGTCGCATTCATAATGCAGTTGTTCTGACAGCGTGTGGCGCTCCGCCGCGGCGAAGGCGCGTCTTGCTTCGAGGGCGGCGTGGGCGGGCATGGCGGCCAGTTGCTTAGCCAATAGCCGGGCGCGGCCAAGCAGCTCAGCATCATCGACGCATTCCCAGATCAAGCCCCATTGCGCGGCTCGTTCTGCCGACAGTCTCTCGCCAAGCAGCGCCAGACTCAGGGCGCGTCCAGGTCCGATCAGTCGCGGCAGGAACCAGGTGCAGCCGGCATCCGGCACGATGCCCATTTTGGGCAGGAAGGGCAGATAAAAGTAGGCGGAGCGCGCGGCCAGGATGATATCGGCAGCCAGCGCGAGACCGACGCCGGCGCCGGCGGCCGGGCCGTTGATGGCGCTGACGACGGGAAAGGGCAACTCGCGCAATTCGAGGATGATAGGGTGCAACAGGCGGCCGATAATGTCCGCTGCGGCTTGGCCGCGACTCTGCTGCTCGCCGCTGTCTGTCGATCTGAGATCGGTGCCGGCGCAAAAGCCCTTACCGGCTCCGGTGAGGATCATCGCGCGCACCGATTTGTCGTCGCGGAGCTGCACCAGCACTTCGCGCAGTCGAACCTGCAGTTGCGTCGACATCGGATTGAGCTTGGTGGGTTCGTTGAGCGTGACGGTGGCAACGCTGTCGCTGATGTCGCAAATGACAACTTGGTCGTTCATGGTAGCTCCTCGCTGAATCGAAAATGAAGCGGATGACCGCCTTGATCAGGACGGATCAGGGCTGGTCGGGTGCGATGGCGATCAGGCGCGAAATCTTTACCGGAACCCCTGTTCGCTGAGTCCGGGCGACTTCGTCACCCAGCGCTCGTTCGGTCGCTGTGGTCCTGGCGCGCAGCCGCATGTATTCCGCCCATGAATGCACGACAAAGCGCTCGATGAACCGTCCGGCTATTTCGAGGTCGCGGAATATGTGCCAGTCCCTCGCGCCGTTGCGACGGCGGATCGGTTCCATCGAGCGGATGAGCTTCAGAAAGTCTTGTTCGTTCTCGGCGTCGATCGCGTACTCGAGCTGAATGAGTACGGGGCCGTCTTCTGGCCGCGGCTCGAGCGCAAAGCTCAACTCCGGCAGATGCACCGCGGCCCTGACATCGGCTTCATCTTTCAGGAACAGCCGCCCCCGCCGGTTCAAGAGGAGCAGCAACAGCATCACCACGGCAGAGGCTATCAATGCCACCCGCGGCTCGGCATAGGAGGCAACCGCGCCCCAGCCCGCGCTACCCGATGCCAACGCTGCCTGCGACGCGACCAGGCACACCGATACGGCACGCGCTCTTACCCACGCCGGCGCCGTGCTCTGGGTGCCGGCCGAGAGACAAGTGAGCACGCAGCCCCAGCCGCAGCCGGCCAAGATGGTTCCGGCGATAGCGCCGGCGGTCGACGCGGTGGCGGCGGTGATCAGGGAGCCGCTCGCCGAGAAGATGGCGCCAGCGGCGATGGCGGCGTGCACTCGCCCCCTGCGCAACAGGCGCGGTGTCGTTTGCGAGCCGACCACCGCGCCGGCGCCGAAGCAGGCCGACAGCATGCCGAAGCCGATGGCGCCAAAGCCGAACTGGTCACGGGCGAGCACCGGCAACAGTGCGACCAGAGAGGAGGCACAAAAGCTGAAGCTGAAATAATGGGCGAGCAGGGCGCGCATCTCGGGCGTGTGCCGGGTGTAGCGCAGCCCGCTCAAAACACCGGAGAACAGACGCTCGGGTAAGCCCGGTATGCCCGGTGCCGCGCTTTTCCATCCGCGTAGTGCGCCTATCATCACCAGGAAGAAGATGGCACTGCCGAGCAATGCCCAGCCCGAACCCAGGTAAGCCGCTGCCGCAGCCGCCAGCGCCGGCCCGATGATCCGCGCAGCGCTGAAAACGGTGGCGGTGAGGGCCATGGCCGAGGGCAGTTGCCGATGCGGTACCAGGTCATGGACGACGGCTTGCAGCGCCGGAATGTAGAAGACAAATCCGCTGCCGACGACGAAGACGCTGGCGAGCAGCAAGCCTGGACCCATCATGCCCAACAGGGTCAAGCTGCCGAGCGAAATACTGGCAACCAGCAGGAGGATCTGCGTCGCCAAGATGACGCCCTTCCGGTCTAGGGTATCCGCCATGGCGCCGGCGAGCAGCCCGAACGCCAGCGCTGGCAGCGTCGTTGCGGTTTGCACCAGGGCCACCATCATTGCCGAGGGGGTCAGGATGGCCATCAGCCAGGCCGCTAGCGTGGTCATCGTGGTGTAGCCGATGGCCATGCCTAAGGCGCCGGACAATACGCGCCGGAATGTGGGGTAGCCAAGTGCCGACCAGGTCGATCGGTCGCTGGCCAACGCCGCAGGCGTCATGCGCCGGCGCGCGCTTTCACGCGTATAGAACTAAATGCCATGGTATGCGCGAACTCACTCAGGCGTTGCGAATCGGCGGTCGCTTCTCGAGAAACGCGGCGATGCCTTGCGCGAAGGCTTCATTCTACGCGCAGAGTACCCGATTGCCCTCTGCCTTGGCAATCGCTGCGCCGCTCGGTCACGAACTGATACCATGCGACGTAGCCGAGAGGGCCCTGTCGCGAGACTATGCAGGCTTGTCTTGCATCGAGCGGCATTTCGCTCGGGGCGGGCGAGCAATTTTTCACGGAGGAGTCGGCGATGCAACAGAAGAGCAAGCCATCTTGGAAGAAACACCGGTCGCAGCTTGAGTATCCGTTCGCCACGGCGCCGCGGATTGGCCAGGTTCTGGAAGTGGCACCCGGTGTGTTCTGGGCGCGTTTGCCGATGCCCGGAGCGCTGGGCCATATCAATGTCTGGGCGATTGCCGATGGCGATGGCGTGGCCGTGGTTGATACGGGTGTGCAGACGGAGGAGACCGCTGCGGCTTGGGGTGAACTGTTTGCCGGACCGCTCGCCGGGCGTCCAGTGACGCGTGTCTTTGTGACGCACATGCACCCGGATCATATCGGTATGGCCGGGTGGATCACGCGCAAGTTCGATTGCCGTCTGTGGATGACCCGCCTGGAATATCTGACCTGCCGGGTAATGGCGGCCGATACCGGGCGTGAACCACCCCAGGATGCGATCAACTTTTACCGCAGCGCCGGTTGGGATGATTCGGCGATCGAAGCCTACCAGGCGCGATTCGGCAACTTTGGCAAGAGGATGTACATGGTCCCCGACAGCTATCGGCGCTTGCGCGACGGTGACCGTATCGCCATCGGGAGGCACGAATGGTGTGTGGTCGTGGGCAACGGACATTCGCCCGAGCATGCCTGCCTGTATTGCCCCGAGCTGAAACTGCTGATTTCCGGCGACCAGGTCTTGCCGGGAATCTCATCGAACGTCTCGGTGTTCCCGACCGAACCGGACGCCGATCCTGTCACGGATTGGCTTGCCTCGCTCAGCAAGCTGAAGCGGGAAGTGTCCGATGGCGTGCTTGTTCTACCGTCCCATCAGCTGCCGTTCAGGAATCTCCATGTGCGGCTGGACGATCTTCTGCGTGAGCAGGAGGGCGCGCTGGCGCGGCTGCGGCTCGCATTGACCGAGGCCCGGCGATCCATCGACCTGTTCGGCGAACTGTTCGCCAGCAAGGCCTATGCGGATCCTTTTCAATTCGGCCTGGCGACCGGTGAGACGATCGCCTGCCTCAACCATCTTCTCGGTCGCGGCGAACTGGTCAAGCATGCGGATGCCGCAGGCGTGCTGTGGTATCGCCTGGCGCAGCCCGCAGAGCGGCCATGATGAGCACGCTGCAAGGCGAGGCCGCTATAGAACGAGCTGGGTAGGTCATGGAAGGGATTCACCTCTTGCACGCCCTGAATAGCGAGCCTCGGATCTAATCCATTATCCTATTTCGCCCGCGCCCCTTGGCTTCGTATAGCTTCTTGTCGGCCCTGGCAAACAGCGCGTCGAGCGTTTCGCCAACCCTGTGATAGGCGACGCCGCCGCTCAGCGTAACGGATATGCGCCCGGTCTTGCCGCGGAACTCGAACTGTTCCACGCTGTGACGAATCCGCTCGGCCAAGGATGCCGCCTCAGCCTGGTCCGCGCAATGCACGAATACCGCCAGTTCCTCTCCGCCGAAACGCACGGCCAAGTCCTCCCCTCTGATTTCTTTGCGGATGATCTCGCCTATGCGTTTGAGAACCTCGTCGCCGGCGAGGTGCCCGTGCACATCGTTGACCTGCTTGAACAAATCCAGATCGAGCACCACCAATCCAAAACCGGCGCGGGGATCGCGGTTATGCGCCCTGATGGCGGCCTCGCCCCAATCGCTCATGTACAAGCGGGTGTTCAGGCCCGTCAGCGGGTCGCGGATGGCAGTCTCTATCAGTTTGGCCCCGTACACCCAGCGTTGAAAGAGGCTGACGCAGACGAGAAAGATGACCAGCGCTGCCAGAGAAAACATCGCGGTGAATTCAGCCACGATTTCCCAGTAGAGCGAAGCGGGAAGATGCAGATATAGCCGCAGCCCGAGATCCGGAAAATCATACGAACGTTGCAGGTACGGTTGTTTCGGAATATCGCTGAAATCGACGAAGCGAATCTGCTCTGCAAGCGCATTTCCCGACGTCAAGGAAATCGGGCGCATCTCGATTCCATACTGGCGGCTCGCCTCGATAGCCTGGCGCTCAGCTTCGGCAATGGGTTGAATCAGTTTGAACGCGAAGGCGTGCAATGGGGATAGGATGATGACCCCGTTCTCGTCTGTGACGAGATCGAGCTCCTTGTCATTGTGCCAGAATTCGTCTATTCGCGATTGCAGCGCGTCAAATGACAGCTTTGCCACCACAACGCCACGAATCTTGCCATCGACCGTCACCGGGCGGGCAAGATAGTAACCGACCTTGGAGCTTGTGGCCCCTTTGGCAATATAACGCCCGGTCTGGCCGGCCAGGGCCTGTTGAAAGTACGGACGGAATCCATAGTTCTTGCCAACGAAGGAATCCTGCTCCCGCCAATTGCTCGCGGCCAGGCAGTCGCCGCGCAGATCCATCACATAGAGCACGTCCACGTGAATGTTTCGAGCCGTTTCCTCCAGTATGTCGTCTTGTTCTCTAACGGCCACTGGGCTCGGGCGGTCGAGCAACACCCGCACGGTCTTGGAGGTCGCCAGGACTTCGGGCACCAACAACGGGTTCTGTACCTCGCGCTGCAAAAGGTTCCTGCGAGTGACGCTGCTTCGATCAAACACCAACTCCAGACGCTCCAGGGCAGTGCTCTTGCCCAGCACGAAGGCACCTGCCACGCCGGCCAGGAGAACCAAAATCAAGCCCAGCATCGATGCCCGAGGTCGATTTCTGATTGCGGTCAAGAAACGATTCGGCTGGTTCAAGGGGGCGCATTTCCGGCGGAGTATCGGGGAATTGTAAGGCAATAGGCTCTATTAGACCAACGTAATAGACGAGGGTAAACGAGGGACCTGCAGTCGGGGAAAAACAACGGTGGCATCACGCTACTAGCGCGGCAAGCATTGCGGAAAGAAAAATACCCATATACCGGTAGCGAAAATATCCGGATATCGGTATTTCATTGCGATCTTGGCGGCGGTATTCTTTCTACGCACAACGACAAGAAGATCGAGATCGCCGCGAATTTGTTCGACGCCGTTTCGGGACACGCGTTAGCACAAATTGGCAGAGGCGAGAGTATTTTTCTTCTTGAGAGGATCCCATCGATGTATAACATCCAACTTGAAAGAAGCCAGGCCAGCGTCGACACCCTGGGTTCAGCCGTCCCAAATGCTGACCTTCTTTCCTCAGTCTATTTCGCGGAACACATTCCTCGCCCCGGCGACAGCGAAGCGATTTCTCCCTATTCCGTGAACGCTATCGCCGGGTTCTACGCCCATGCCCTGATGGAAGGTGGACAAGCGACCGCGGCGTACGAGGCGTTCGCCGAATTCCTCGAAACGCGAGGCGAGGATGCGATAGCGGCCTTGTTTCGCAGGCTGGCTATCGCGCAATTGGAGCGTGCCAGCGAACTGTTCTGCCGAACGGTCAGCCTGCCGCTGCCGCAATTGCCTCGTTGGCGATTCAGCTGGCTCTACAGCGCGGCGCCCGACCAGGCGGCGCGCGAAATGATTGCGCACCTGATTACGCCGCACGCTGCCCTTACGATTTCGCTGGAGGCCGTGAGCCGTGCGCGGGCGCAGTATGAACGCCTGTCGACCACCGCCGGCCATTCCGAAGTGAGGACACAGGCGCGAGTGCTGGCCGCCGAGAAGTCGCGGCATGCCCAGTGGCTCGGTGACACCTTGGCGGCCGTGGCCGCACCTCTTGCGTGGCGGGAGGATTTCGATGGTCTGTGGCCGACGTCGTAGTCCCTAGCGCAGAGGGATCGAGTTGGGCCTTGCGGCGCTTGCCTAGCGCAGGCGTTGTTCGCGCGTGCCGTCAGGCCGGTCGGCCGGAGCGGGATCGCCGATGCGGCGGATTTTTTGACAACGGTATGCAAGGGAGAAGACGATGAGCACGTGGATACTGGTAGCCAATGCGACGACTGCAAGACTTTATGCTCGCGACGCGCTCAACCAGGGACTGACTGAGATCAGGGCTCTGGTCCATCCTGAGGGCCGCCTGAAGAACGCCGAACTCTCCAGCGATCGCGCCGGGCACATGCAGAGTTCTGGCGATGGCCACGGCGCACGCCAACCCAGGAGCGAATCCAAGCAGAACGAGGCCGCGTATTTCGCCCGGGAGCTTGCCCAGCTCCTGCTGCGGGGCCGCACCGCGGGCGACTGCCAGAAGATCATGCTGGTCGCTCCAGCGGCCTTCCTCGGCCTCATCAAGGCTGCGCTCGACGGCCCGACCGCTAAGCTCGTCACCGCCCATTTCGAGAAGGACTACACCCAGGCCGGCGAAGGGCAGTTGGCGACCTTGGTCCAGTCGGCATGAAACGGACGAGCGCTGGTGCCGCCGGACCTGGCCAGGCAGGTCCGGCGGATGCTGGCATCCTCGTGAAGGCGAACGACAGCGAGGAATGTCGGGCCATGGTGCGTACCATAGAGCAGGAGGTCGCGTTCACCCGCCGCGAGATCGGCAAGGATGCCTTAGACCCGCGCGTGATGCAGGCCATGGCGACGGTGCCGCGCGAGCAGTTCGTGCCTGCACCCGGCCGCTACCTGGCCTACAGCAACGGTCCCGTGCCCATCGGTCATGGCCAGACCATCTCCCAGCCGTACATCGTCGCCCTCATGAGCGATCTGCTGATGCCGCAAGCGGACAGCATCATTCTCGAAGTCGGCACCGGCAGTGGTTACCAGGCGGCGGTGCTGGCGCAACTGGTGCGCCATGTATATAGCGTGGAAATCATCTCCGCGCTGGCGCGATCGGCGGCCGAGCGCCTGCATGGCCTCGGCTGCGACAACGTCACGGTGTGCAATTCCGACGGTTACCAAGGCTGGCTGGAACACGCCCCGTACGACGGCATCATCGTCACGGCGGCGGCGCCGCACGTACCCCCGCCGCTGCTCGAACAGCTGAAGCCGGGAGGACGGCTGGTGATCCCGGTCGGCATGCCCCACTGCACCCAGGAACTGCAAGTCGTGGAAAAGGGGGCGGATGGCAGTTGTACCAGCCGCCGCGTCCTGTTCGTGGCTTTCGTGCCTCTGACGCGGACACAACGCCTGCAGTGAATGACTGTGCGGCCGGCAGCAGCTGTGCTGCAAGCCGCAGGGCAAGCGTCAGTGCCACATAAGCAGCGCGACGCCGGCGATCGTCGCGAGCATGCCGAGGATGGTGTGTGGCGTGATCCCCTTCTTGCTCCGTAGCGTGATCAAGCTGAGCGGCAGCACGACAAGGGGTGTGCTCATGGAGATCAGCGCGGCGTAGGACGCCGGAATGAAGTTCATTGAAGCGATCATCAGCGCTTGTCCGCCGAGTTGCATGGTGCCGATCCCGGCGTATAGCAAGGCGCTCCTAGGATTCGCCGCGACTCGTGCCCGGATCGAAGAGAGCTGTCTTCTGCTGACGATCATGAGCGCCAGGAATCCCGCGGCGGCACCCAAGGTCACCCCGACCAGGGGCTCGTTCCAGTCGCGAACCGCTGCGGCGCGCAGGATGTTGCTCACGGCGTAAGCGGCCGAAGCACCCAGGCCGATCGCGAATATGCGCCGGGCGCCGCTGAGATTCGTCTGCGTCCGCTGCCCGCCATGCACCGGCTGCTGCCTCCCGGCCCCGCCGCTCATTATCGCCAGGCCGGCGGCACCGAGGACGATGCCTACCACTGCCATGGCGCCGAGGTGCTCTCCGAGCAGCAGCCAGCCGAAGAGAACAACCATGAGGGGGCTGCTCGTCTGAAAGCTCGTCGCGAGCGTCGGCCCCATGGTCTCGATGGACTTGAAGATGAGCCAACGACCCAGGTAGGTCGAGAACACGCCCGCCAGGAGGAATCCCGCCAAACCCAGAAGGCTGGGCGTGGCGGGCGTGCCGCCCAAGGATACCTGGAGCCCGATAAACGCCAAGCCGCAGGGCACGTTGGTCGCAGCCGCCAGCAAGGCGCCCGCATCCGTGTCCAGATCGCGCGTTGCAACGGCGGTGATGATGTTGCAGACGGCAAAAAGCAGCATGGCGCCCGTGGCGAGCGACACACCGAGGGTGGTGGGAGAAATTGCGCTGAGGCCGGCGATCACTGTTGCGTCCGGCGCGCGCGCGGCCCGTCGAATGCCGCGATAGCCTGGGCGCAATCCATCACATCGGCATATTTCTGGCGCATGTCAAACAGGTTCGCATGGTGTGGTCCGATCGCCCGATCGCCGACGCAGTCGGAGACGACGATCGGCCTGAAGTTGTGGCTCATGGCGTCGACGACGCTCGCTCGCACGCAGCCGGACGTGGTGCAGCCGGCAATCAGCAGGGTGTCGACGCCGTGGGAGAACAGCCAGGGTGCGAGCGAGGTGCAGAAGAAGGCGGACGGCTCGGTCTTGCGAATGACCCGCTCACCGTCGATCGGCGCGAGCTCCGGGACGATCTGCGACATGGCGCTAGTCTCGGTGAAGAGCAGCGCGCGCGGATTCCTGGAGGCGAAGACCCCGGCATCGGACCCGTCGGCGGCATACACGACCCGCGTGTGCGCCACCGGCAGCGACTTCCGTCGGGCGAACGCCAACAATTCGCGCGTGCGCTGTATCGCCGCCTCGATGTTGCCGCCGCCGAACATCTGCGGATCTCTGAAGCCCACCGTGAAGTCCACGATCAGCAGACCCCAGCACCGGCCGGGGCCTATGCTCGCACCGAACCCCTGGGCAGCGTAAATGTCTGACTCGCTCATGGCTCTTCTCCGGACCCTGGGCCTCTCATGCTAGGTTTGCCATTATAGGGCTTCCCTCTCTCGTCTTTCCTCAATTAACATCTCGCCTGGATGGCCGCTCGGAGAACCAGACGGACTATCTGGCGGCGGCCCGGGCAGACCCGCGAGATAAGATTTAGATTATTCTTTGGCAGGCAACCGGTGTGAGGTAAAGATGAGTGCGAACTTGAGAGCATCCCGTGGAATCGAATCGCCCTACGCCTGGCGGCGGCTCATCGCCGCCTTGGCGATCCTGTCCATCGGCAGCGCGGGCATGTATTCGATGTCGGTCGCCCTGCCGCCCGTGCAGGCGGAATTCGGCCTGGCGCGGGCCGAAGCCTCGCTGCCCTATACGCTGTTCATGATCGGCTTCGGACTAGGCGCCGTCGCGATGGGACGCTTTGCAGACCGGTTCGGCGCGATGGCCACCGTGCTCGTCGGCGCGCTGGGCATGGGCTTGGGCTACATCGCGGCCGGCTTCGCGGGCAGCCTGTGGCTGTTCAGTCTCGCGCACGGCGTGCTGATCGGCTTCCTGGGCGGCGCGTCGACCTTCGGGCCGCTCGTCGCGGATATATCGCTCTGGTTCGAGCGTCGCCGGGGGATTGCCGTGGCGATCCTCATGAGCGGCATCTTCGTGGCGGGCATCTGGCCGCCCGTGTTGCAGCACTTCTTCGAGCTCGTCGGCTGGAGAAATACCCTGATCGGCTTCGGCGTGTTCTGCCTGCTGACCCTGCCGCCGCTCGCGCTCATGCTGCGCGGGCGGCCGCCGGCCTTGGTCAAGGACACAGCGGGAGCTCCTGCATCGGGTGCAGACGTCATACCCGAGTGCACGCGCGAACTCGGAATGTCACCTCGCGCGCTGCAGGGGCTTCTCTTCGTCTCGGGCGTTGCCTGTTGCGTTGCGATGTCGATGCCGCAGGTGCATCTGGTTGCTTACTGCGGCGATCTCGGCTACGCGCCGGCGCGGGGCGCGGAAATGATGACCGTGATGATGGGCTTCGGCATCGTCAGCCGGCTCGCGTCCGGCTGGATATCGGACCACATCGGCGGTGTCGCTACGCTGCTCCTCGGCGCTGTGCTGCAGGGGCTGGCGCTGGCGCTCTTCCTTCCCTACCAGGGGCTCGTCGCGCTGTATGTGGTGTCGGCACTGTTCGGCTTGTTCCAGGGCGGGCTCATCCCCTCCTATGCGATCATCGTGCGCAGATACTTCGATCCCCGCGAGGTGGGCGTGCGCACCGGCACCGTGCTGATGGCGACCTGTCTCGGTATGGCGCTCGGCGGTTGGATGGCGGGGCGCATCTTCGATGTGACCGGCTCTTACCGCGCCGCGTTCATCAACGGCATCGCCTGGAACATGATCACGGTCGTGATCGCGCTTTATCTGCTGTACCGGGGACGCCGAGCAACCGGCGTCCTACGCCCGGTTGCCGCTCCTGCGGGAGGCCATTAGGCAACGCCAGGGATGCTGCGCCGCGCTTCGAGCAAGGCGCTCGCGGCGCTATTCCGGAAGCGGCCCCCTGTCGTTCTTAGGCTCCCCACCCGAGGTTGCTGACCAGTCCGCACGTCGATCTCTGTTGACGTTTATGCCTTTACCTCTACTTTTGCGTTTGTGGTCTTCAGCAACTGCTCATAAAAGGCCGCGCTACGGTGCAACATGGCACCGAATTCCTCAGGCGTGGAGGGCGAGGGTATCAGCCCTTGAGCTGACAACTTCTCCCACAGATCGCTAGAGCGTAGCCCGCGGCCTATCTCCTGACTGAGCTTTGCGACGATCTCTCGCGGCGTTTTCGCCGGTGCGACAATCCCATACCAAGAAGTGAAGTCGAAACTCGGGTAACCCGACTCGCCAATGGTGGGCAACTGCGGGGCAGCGGGTAGCCGCGCGCCCGATGAAACCGCAAGCACGTTCAGTTTGCCGCTCTTGATGTACTGCAGGGCCGTCGAGATGCCGGTGAACCCAAGCTGCACATGGCCAGCCATCACAGCGGCGATCGCTGGTGCCCCGCCAGAATAAGGTACATGCAGTAGCTCAATGCCGGTGACGTACTGGAACCATTCCATTATCAAGTGTTGCGGTCCACCTGGGCCAAGCGAGGCGTAGGCCAGTTTCCCGGGATTGGCCTTGGCGTATTTGACCAACTCGGGAACCGTCTTCACCGGCAACGACGAAGCCGTTACAAGGGCAAACGGCACACCGACGAGTTGAGTGACCGGCTCAAAGTCGGCAAATGCATCATAAGGAAGAGACTTATTGACGAGCGGATTGATCGAGTGAGAATCGGTGATGAATCCAATCGTATAGCCGTCCGGTTCCGCCTTTGCAACCAAATGCGTGCCGATGATGGTAGAAGCCCCTGGCTTGTATTCGATGATGATCGACTGCCCAAGTGCCGGGCCCACTTTGGCGATCAGTGGACGAAGGACGATATCACCGCCACCACCGGCGTTATAGGGCATTATCAGGCGAATGGGTCGGCTCGGATAATCGTCTTTTGCACTGACGTGCCGGCTAGCCAGCAAGGCGAGGGGCCACAGGGTACTAGCACAAAACGTCCTTCTCTTCATCTTGATATCTCCTATCAATTTTAGATAAGTCGCAACGTCGAGTAATTACAGACTGTGTCTACCGCGTATTGTCGCCTGAGAAGCCCGACGGCTGGTGGCATCTTCGCGCGCTGCTTATCGGCTATAAAGTGTACTATCCACTAAGATTCTCTGCAGCAATCTGTGTCTTGAGCAATGCCACGCCGGGGATGCGGATTTTCATCTGCCGCCGACCCGATCGATTTCGCCGCGGCCTGACAATAGATCCGAAGCAATGATCAGGCGCTGCATTTCCTGTGAGCCTTCTGCAATCAGCCGCGAGCGCGCGTCTCGGAACATCACTTCGAGCGGAAATTCCTGAGAAAGGCCCATGCCGCCGTGTATCTGAATGGCTCGATCAACCACGCGCATCATCATCTCGTCTCGTCACCAGCTTAGCATTGCAGTCTAGCCTAGGTGGTGCCCGCCTGAGCGTAAACTTTGCGCCAGACCCCAAAGTGCCAGCATCCCCAAGTACCGCTGGATTCCGCAGAGATATCATCTTGATTACAGCGTTAGTCAATATATACAACATTTTGTCAATTCCATATATTTAGCCCACGAATGGTCCGTTATTTGAGCTGCACGTCGTGCAGCCTTCTGGCATCGGCCCCGTGCGTTTCTGCGCTGTGCCGCTTGTTGGGGGTAACGTGTGGCCCGTTGATAAGAGGCGTACTTCGAACTTGAGCTCGCGAAAGGACATTGATGTCACTGAATGACATTATTGAAAATAATGCGCTCCTACGGCCCGATGCGCCGGCGATTTCATTTAACGGCGTGTCGCACAACTTTTCGGAGCATGCGCAGCGCATACGAAAGTTGGTCTCTTGGCTGACAGGCGTGGCCGGTGTGGGTCCGCAGCAGCGAGTAGCCATTCTTTCCCAGAACAGCTCTGAATATGTCGAGTGCTATGGCGTAGCGGAGGTTTCAGACATTGTGCTCGTTACCCTAAACTACCGGCTGAGCCCATCGGAATTGATCGTCATTCTGGATGATTGTCGACCAACGGTAATGATTTTCGCCTCTGAGTTTGAAGAGGTCGTGCAGCAGTTGAAAGGCGTTGCGGACTACATCACACATTACCTCTGTATTGGTAAAGAACTGCCTTGGTCTACAAACTACGAGACGGCGATCGCCGATTCTTCCGTTGCCCACCCTACACAAGTCCCGGACGAGACTGTTGCGTATCTAATCTATACCAGCGGCTCGACCGGTAAACCCAAGGGCGTGATTTTGACGCACGGAGGGCAGATTGCTGCGGCGCAAACATTGGCATCAGTGGTTGAGCTAAGTCCACGTGACAAGCTACTATTGTCAATGCCGCTCTATCATCTCGGCGGCCGGAGCGTGCAGATGGCCCATCACTTGGCGGGGGCGTCGGTATTGATCCATAACCAATTCGAGCCGGGGCGCTTCTGCCGCGATGTCCAGCAGCAGCGGATCACCACCACACTTCTTGCTCCGACGATGATTATGAGCATCCTGGACCTGCCTGATATAGACCGTTTCGATCTTTCCAGTTTGCGAACAGTTATCTACTCAGCCGCCCCGATGCCAGTGGCCTTGCTGCGTCGAGCGATTGCGCGCTTCGGAAATGTTTTCATGCAGCTGTATGGCCTTACCGAGAGTGGGCCTCTAGGGACCGTTCTCAAGAAGGAAGATCATGTCATGGCGTCCGGCGATATTTGTGAGGCCCATTTGTCATCGGCGGGGCGAGCGATTCCAGGATGCGCAATTCGGATCGAGAGTGCTGATGGCGTGGAAGCGCCCGTTGGGAGCCCGGGTGAAATCCTCATCGATGCCCCTAGTCTCATGGCTGGCTATTGGAACGATGGCCCCGCGACGAAGGCGGCATTAAGGGATGGCTGGCTCCATACGGGTGACGTTGGGATCCTGGATGCAGATGGCTTTGTATTCATTATCGACCGCATAAAGGACATGATTGTCTCGGGCGGCGAGAACATCTATCCCCGTGAAGTTGAAGTGGTCTTGCACATGCACCCCGCTATCATGGACGCCGCCGTCATCGGAGTCCCTCACCCCAAATGGGGCGAGACGGTCAAGGCTATAGTCGTCTGCAGGCCGGGGGCGGCGGTAACCGAAGCAGAAGTCATCGCCTATTGCCGCGTGCACATAGCGAGCTACAAGAAGCCCACCAGTGTGGATTTTGTCGATGCGCTTCCTCGCTTGCCAAACGGTAAGGTCAACAAACCGGTGCTTCGTAATTTCTATTGGGCAAGCGAAACCCGTCGTGTCTCCTAACGGTATCGCGCAAGCAATGCATCGGCATGGCCGATCGAAAAGATTTTGGGTCTTCGTGAAAGTCGCTGTTCTGTCGTGAAATCTACGCTCAGGCGGGAATCAGGTAGGCGTGACTGCAATGATAAGCTGGTGACGCGACGGGATGATAGATTCCAAAGGCAGCCAGTTGGAGCGAGAGGTTATTCCTTGGGGAGTTCGCTGGTACGCAGCGTACTGCGCTGGGACATTGCTTGATGTAGATGTGAGTTTGACCTCCTTGGGGCTTTGCGATGCAGGCGCCTTTGGAGGAGATCTGGTAGGTACGCCTTGGGGAAACAAATACGCCTGTGCCCGACCGAATAAGGAGGAGGCACTGTTCCAACACTAGAAACGGAAAAGGATATCGAATATGCAAAAGAAAATTATTGCTCTCGCCGTTGCGGGCCTGGTTTCGGGCGGTGCGTTCGCGCAGTCGAACGTCACCATTTTCGGCGTGCTTGATGCGTCGTTGGTCACCAATAGTGCCAAAGGATCCGGTATGACCTATGGCATGGACTCCGCAGCGTTGTCGACTACTTATGTTGGCTTCAAAGGCACGGAAGATCTCGGTAACGGGCTGAAAGCCTTCTTTAACCTGATCGAACCTATCACTCTGACTACCGGTGGCACCGGGTCCGGGGCGAGCGGCGCCACTACTACTGGTTACAACAACTTCAGCGTTGCTGCAAACGTTGGCCTAGCTGGCAGTTTCGGCACTTTGATGGTGGGTCGCCAAAGAACGCCGGTCTTTAAAGCTGTTATCGCGGGCGATGCTTTGACCGCGAACTCGGGCGGCCTCATTCAACAATGGGCTACAGTAAACATAGCGGGACAAAGGAGCCCCCTTACAGGCCTGACCGTGCCTTTACCCACTAACACTACGGGTGGTGCACGGCTTCCGGATAGCTACGCCGGCGGTATAGGCTATACGACGCCCAACCTTTCTGGCTTCCAGGCTGAAGTGTTCGTCAATGCAGGCAACAATATTACCGGGGCCCCTTACAGCGACAACGGCATGCGTGAACTTGGCGTTTCGTACACCAACGGATCTATTTACGTGGGTTGGGCCTACGATGAGACGAGTGGCAGGGTTGCGGCGAACGCTGTAACCGGCGTATTCCCCGGCAACATTACTGAAAGCAAAACGAATACCTTGGGCGGCTCCTACACGGTCGGCAAGCTGAGGGTTGCGGCGGGTTGGTACAACATAAAGTATGACGCCTCGTTGCACGCCACCAATCATGACAACAGCGCTTGGAATCTGGGCGCGACTTATGTAGTGGCCCCGATGACATATGGTGTGGAGTACACCAGCGGGAAAGACGACACAATGAGCTCCAACAAGGACAACATGTTGGCTTTTCTTGCTCAATACACAATGTCCAAGCGCACCAGCCTGTACACGATATTGGCGACTGTAAGCAACAGTGGCGAGGCTGTCATGCAACCTATTTGGTCCGCCGCCAGTTTGAGTAACGTCGGTGTACTCGATGCACGCAACGGCAGAAACACCAGTCTGGTTCTGGGCATACGTCACACCTTCTAACATCGCGCCGACCTAGTGTCGGGACGTTGTTGTCAATCTAGAGCCACTCTTCGGAGTGGCTGTTTTTCTGTTTGCGCAAGGCATAGGATAAGATGCAAAGGTTCTAATGGAATGGTGGCTTGCTCAACAAAGAGATGAGCCGAGAAATGAACATGGGATAAGTCATGTCACATCTCCATCTCCTTTTCCGAGTGCTCTACCCCCGGTTAAGAAGTACGGCTTTCAGGGGCCACCTCATGCCCGGAATACAGCGGCCGCTAGACCATCGTCTCCGGCCTGAAACCGTCTCCAGAGAAGCAGATAGCGGACGGCCCCACATCTAGACGGACGGCATCACCAGGGCTCAGTACACGGCTGCGCTCCGTGTAGAAGCCGACCACTTGCTGGCCGACCGATGCCTGGTAATACCAGCGGTCACCGAGGTA
>Ga0172380_10003191_pt1 | contig 23164 bp, 20 predicted proteins | sample Leawe162metaG_FD_119747 | JGI IMG/M metagenome (GOLD analysis project Ga0172380, IMG submission 119747) | Leachate microbial communities from a municipal landfill in Southern Ontario, Canada - Leachate well 162 metaG | ecosystem: Engineered > Solid waste > Landfill > Unclassified | place...
GGGCAGCTCGCATTTGAAGAGTTAAACGTAAACCGATCGACCAATCTTAACCCGAAGTATCTCTTTGATACGTTTATTGTTGGCCCGTCGAATGAGCTCGCGCATGCGGCGGCTATTTCTGTTTCTAAAAAACCAGGTCTCTCATATAACCCCCTCTTTATTTACGGGGGAGTGGGCCTAGGCAAGACACACCTCCTCCAATCTATCGGGAATGCCTTAGCCCCAACAAAGAATGTCGCGTACCTCTCCTCAGAACGCTTCACGAATGAATTTATATCTGCCGTGCAAGAAGGCTCTATGGAAGCCTTTAAGAATAAGTACCGAAAAAAGGATGTGCTCATTATTGATGACATCCAATTTATTGCCGGCAAAGAGCAGACACAGGAAGAGTTTTTTCACACGTTTAACGCGCTTCACGAACAAAACAAACAGATTATCCTAAGCTCTGACCGTCCGCCCCGGGCAATTCCCACCCTTGAAGATCGTCTGCGTTCCCGCTTTGAAGGAGGAATGCTCGTCGATATTGGATACCCGGACTACGAAACTCGCCTCGCCATCCTACAGGCTAAGGCGCGCGAAAAAGAAGCTACCCTACGCGGCGATGTCTTAGAGTATATCGCACACAATATTCAGAAAAATGTGCGGGAGTTGGAGGGGGCACTTAACCTTATTATCGCCTCATCAAAACAACTCTATAACAACGATATCTCTCTTGAACAGGCGAAAAAAACACTCTCGCACCTCATTAGTAAGCCCCAGAAGCCGATAAACTTCCAGCACATTATTAAGACCGTATCCCAATTCTACGAAATAAGTGAAGTGGATATCCTCGGGAAAAATAGAAAGCAAGAAGTAGTGCTTCCTCGACAAATTGTTATGTTCCTTATGCGTGATGAATTGCGTAACTCCTACCCATTTATTGGAGATAAGTTAGGGGGAAGAGACCACACCACTGTTATGCACGCTTGTTCAAAAATAGAAAAAAATCTTCAAAATAATGAGAGTTTTGAAGATGAGATAAATCTTATAAAGCAGCAGTTATATAGTGAATAATACAGGGAAAGAATGTGGAAAGTGTGGGGAAAAAGGATGGAGTGGGGTGGTGATTGATGAGGGTATAAAAAACACACACTCATTACACCCCAACCCTCCACAGTAGCACCTATACTTTCCCACAACTTACACCCCGACATAGTAGCTTTCTTAAAAGGTTTATCGTAGTTTTCCCCAAGAATACAGGCAATCTATAATTACTATGAATTTTCTTATTAAAAAGAATGTATTTATAAGAGGACTCTCTTATGTTGAAGGGATAGTTTCGCGTAACGCTAACTTACCAATTTTAGCTAGTATAAAAATGGTGGCGAGTGAAAAAGGTATTGTTTTGTCGGCGACGAATTTAGAGTTAGGAATAGTGGTTACGCTACCCGCGCAAATCACCACTGAAGGCGAGGCTGTACTTACCCCAAGAATTTTAGGTTCATTCTTATCGCAAGCGTCAGATGATGTTATTCAGGTTGGCCGTAAAGAAGCAACCCTTACGGTGAAAGAAAAAAAACGAACCGCCGCAATTCAATTAGAGCAGGATGAGGAGTTTCCTATTATTCCAAACTTAGCTATTAAGGACTCTTATAATATCTCCGCGCTCAAGCTTATCCCTGCGTTAGAGCGGGTTGTGAATAGTGTGTCACTATCAGAGGCGAAGCCAGAGTTAACGGGTGTATTTTTATCGATACAAGCAAAAGAGGTGGTTGTTGCCGCTACTGATGGGTTCCGGCTCTCTGAAGCGCGTATTGCCCAGCAGAACCCTAGTAGCGCTCCAATTCAAGCTATCCTTCCTATTCGTTGCGCGCAGGCCATCATTAAGGTGTTTCGGGGCTTAGAATTAGAAGGAGATGTGCTTATTGGATATGAAGATAGTCAGATTGTTATTCAGGATGGAGAAAAAAATATCTACCTTATTTCAAAGGTAATAGAAGGAGAGTATCCGGCGTACGCATCTATTATTCCTATCGAGTTTATTACATCGTGCACGCTACCGAAGGCCGAGTTTCTCCAACAGGTGAAGAGCGCGGGTTTATTCGCTTCACGAGCAAATACAATACGTATTGAAGTTGGTGGAAACACCTTGCATATCACAAGTGAAGAAGGTGATGTTGGTAGTTTTGCGGCCGCTATTGATATCCAGAAGGAGGGGGAGGATTGCTCGCTGGTGTTTAACCACCACTACCTTATTGATGGTATTCAAAATATTGAGGGAGAAACTATTTCGTTTAAAGTAAGCAAGAAGGATGGTCCTGCGCTGTTGTCGGGGGTTACGAATAAAAATTATCTCTACCTCTTAATGCCCATACGGGATATATAGCGATATGTGGATAAGTATAGCCGCACTTTCGTATAAACGATCACTGGGATTTAAGCCTTCTTTTGACCGTGCACAACTCCCAATGCGGTGGGGAGAGGTATTTGCAGAGTTATACCCGGGAGCGGTAGGAGCAACTTCTTACGAAGGGATAAAAAATAAAGTTGTTACCGTGCGCGTGCAGGACCCGCTCTGGATTGGGGAGTTAAGCGCACAGAAAGAGCGGCTCCGCGCCGCTCTTTCTGTTGGGCAGAAGGACCCCGTCCTTGATATTAAGTTTACCCTCTAATTCTGTTCACTATTATTCCCACGTCGAGATTGTTGACTATCCGCCGCGGTAACGGTAAAGGCTCTTGTTTGGATAAATAAGAGGCCGCTTTCGGTAAGCGCTCGCGCCGAGAGGGTGTGTTCTCCTGCGCTGATAGACGCGATAGTTTCGGAAACAGTGAATTGAGTCGCTCCACCAGCGGCATACGTACCCAGGGTCTCTCCGTCGAGCGTAAGGGAGACCTCCCGAACTGGTTCTGTTGAAGAAATAACAATAGATACCGGGATGCTTTCGCCTTCAGCGTATTCGCCTGCCGGGGAGTTGAAGGATATTGCATCACTTCCAGCCCCACCTTCTTCGCCAAGCCCAAGACCAGCCCATGCACGTACGGCTCGCTCCCAGTTGTTGTAGAGCGAATCGCTATCCGCGGGGTTGCTGGGCGCCCCCCCTTGTGGATCGTCCTTTAGTACGTCATGGAGGATTGAGTGGGGGTTTTGTGGGTTTACCACTCCATCCAGTACCGCCTTGCCCGTGCGGGGAATGGATGGCTGGTCGAATGAGCTCTCTTCCTGCACAGAAGGAAGTTTAAAGTAATGAGCACTTTCTTTTTGCTGCTGTAAATCATTCTGTTTCTGCGCGTAGAATTGGCGCATAAATGTGTTCCATATGGGAGCGGCCACTACCGAGCCATCAGCCCCACCCGCCATAGGGGAGTTATCATTATTCCCCACCCACACCCCGACACTTATACTTGGCGTGTAGCCCACCGTCCACGCGTCGCGGTACTCTTGGGTTGTTCCTGTTTTTGCGGCAACCGCGAGCCCCGGAATATTGAGGTAGTTTTGGCTTCCAAATACCGGCGCCCGGAATTCATTGACGCTCAACGCGTACGTAATTTGGTCGGCAATTTCAGATTCTAAGACTTCCTTAGAATCTTGCGAGAATTCTTCTAAGATTTCTCCAGAATTATCACGAACCTCAAGGATGAACGCGGGATTGTTGCGTGTGCCGCGCGTGGCGAATACGCCAAAGGCAGCCGTCTCCTCAAGGAGGGTTACATCACCTCCACCCAACACGAGCGCAAGGCCATAGCGATCCGGGTCGGTAAGCGTCGTAATCCCCATTTCAGTCGCTAGCTCCACCGTATCTTTTACGCCAGCCAGGTAGAGCGTCTTTACCGCGGGTACGTTGCGGGATTGGGCGAGCGCCTCCTTCATGCGCATCGGGCCGTAGTAGGCGAGGTCATAGTTTTTCGGGTGGTAGCACGCACCGCCATTTCCGCCTACGCCCCCCGTGGCACTTGCCGGACACGACGGATTAAATTCTGTCGGCACATCATACAAGATAGTGTCGGGAGTGTACCCCTTGCGGAATGCTTCCGCGTAGGCGAAAGGCTTAAAGGAAGACCCGGGCTGGTTGGGTCGCATCGCGACGTTTACATTGCCATCAATGTCCTCGTTGAAGTAATCTTTCGACCCTACCATTGCCAGCACCTGTCCCGTATAGGGGTCAATCGCGGTCAAGGCGGCGTTCTGCGCCCGGTAGTTGGTGTTGCGGCCCTCCCACTGGCTTACCGCCTCTTCAGCTACTCGCTGGGCGGTAGCGTCCAGCGTCGTAATAATTTTAAGGCCACCCTGTTCAACAAAGGCGGTGCCGTATTTTTCTTCCAGTTGAGACCGAACTTCTAATACAAAATGTGGGGCGGTAATGCCGGTGTAGGTTTCGCTTACTGCAATTTTTTCATTTTTTGCTTCTACATATTGGTCCTCTGTGATGTAGCCAAGGTCGTGCATGCGCGTGAGAACATACTGCCTGCGAGCCTCGAGCTGATCGGGGTTATTAAGGTAGTAGGAAGGGGCGTTGGGAAGGGCCGCCAACAGCGCCGCCTCGCCAACAGTCACGTCACGAACTGATTTCTCAAAGTAGGTTTGTGATGCAGTCTCGACTCCGTAGGCGCTTGAGCCGTAGGGGATTTGATTAAGGTAAAAGGTGAGGATGTCGTCTTTTGAGTATTTCCATTCAAGCTCAATGGCAAGGATTGCCTCTTTTACCTTTCGCCATGGGCTACGGGGAGCAACGCCCTGGCGGGGCGTGAAGAGGGCGTTCTTAATGAATTGTTGGGTGATGGTCGATCCGCCCTGGGCACGCTCTCCGCTTAAGGGCTTCAAAACCACACCGCGGATGATACCGGTAACATCAATCCCGAAGTGCTGGTAGAAATTATCATCCTCGGCAACAATAGTCGCATCGCGTACGTATCCGGGGATGTCGTCGTAGGATACGACGGTTCGTTTCTGCACATCATAAATGTCGTAGAGCACAACCGTTCCAGTGCGGTCATACATTTTGGTAGATTCGGCATTGTACACACTCCCTACATTATTCTTGGAAGGCAAGTCCTTGCTGTAGTAGATGAATAACAGGAGTGTAAAGAACACGATTGCAGCGAAGGTAAGGCCAGCCCACTTCATTGTTTCTCGGGTGAACAGGCGCTCCCTAAGGGCGCGTACATCAAATGGTTTCATGGAAAAGAGAGAATTCGTATGCTATTCTTGAAGCACAAGCGCGAACCCCCAAAAGGGGCGGCTGTGGCTTCATTAAGCCACAGAAATGGGCTTTCTACAAGATAGAATGAACGAAAAAAATTTGCTCACCAGGGGTGTTTCGGAAGTTATTGATGCTACTCACCTGCAAGAGCGCCTTGCGCGTGGGGATAGGCTCCGCATTAAATTCGGCATCGACCCCACTGGGGCTGATTTGCATTTGGGCCACACGGTTAACCTGTGGAAGTTGCGTCAATTTCAGGATGCGGGCCACACCGCAGTTTTAGTGATAGGGGATTACACGGCGGCTATCGGAGACCCTTCCGGCAAGAATAAAACGCGCCCTCACCTCTCGGAAAACGAGATTAAAGAAAACTACAAGCAGTACGAACAGCAGGTTCGCCATATTTTAGACGGAAAGCGGTTGGAGGTACGCTACCAGAGCGAATGGTACAAAAAGTTCACCCTCAAGGATGTGATCGGTCTTATGGGTAGTGCCTCTGTAAGCTCGGTTCTATCGCACGAAACATTCCGCAACCGCCTCGCCAACGACGAGCCGTTTTCTTCGCACGAATTTTTGTACCCGTTTTTGCAGGGGTACGATTCGGTTGCGGTGAAAGCCGATGTTGAGTTGGGTGCCACTGAACAAAAGTTTAACTTGCTTATGGGGCGCACTGTTCAGCGGGCGTTTGGTATGGAGGCGCAAGATGTGATGATGTCCCCCTACCTTTTAGGAATTGATGGCGTACAAAAAATGAGTAAGAGTTTAGACAACTACATTGGGTTGCGGGAAGAGCCGTCAGAAATATTCGGCAAAGTAATGTCTATTCGTGACGGTGAAATTTTTACCTACTTTGAATTAGTAACTCCCACGGCGAGCGAAACAATAGATACCATGAAACGCGAAGCGGGGGAGGTACCCACGGGGGCCTCCGCGCGTGACCTTAAGCTATCGCTTGCCCATGCAATCGTGAGCGTGTTTCACTCGGAAAGCGCCGCCACCGAAGCGCGTGAGCAATTCCTCGCTGTATTCCAGAAGGGAGACGTAGAACAAGGAGCCAGAGATGTGAAGCTTCCCCGCGGAACAGAGTCCCTCATTGACCTACTGGTCGCCACCGGCCTGGCCTCCTCTAAGAGTGAGGCGCGCCGCGCCGTGGAAGCTGGTTCCGTGTATGTTGATGAAGAAAAAAAGAACGACCCCAGTGAGGAGGTCGTTCTTGTCGATGCTATGGTTGTGCGCGTAGGGAAGCGCAACGTCGTACGGATTACAATCAGCTAAGCTTCACTTGTTGTTTTTGGACGCCCCGCCTTTTTGGTTGGGGTTATTTTGTATTCAAAAATAATACCATCACCCTTACGGCCGAAGAGTCCCTCTTCTACGCGCACCTGCTTAAAGCCGGCTCGGCGGAACGATTGCTGGCGCCGCAGATAGGCCTTGGGTACCGCCGCTTCAATACTCTCGTCTCCTTCAGAACGTGCAATACGCACCAATTCCTTCAGCATGCGGCGGCCGATGCGCTGGCCGATGTACTTATTAGCAACGACAAGGCGCGATACTTCGCGTATGTTTTTCTGACTCGCGTGCATAAGGTAGGCGATGGGCTTCCCCTCCTTTTTAACAATCATAACCTGCTGTTTGGTGACCGCCTCGCGGAACGCACGGGGAGAGAGGGAGTCTTCAAAGTTTTGTTTTTCGATGGCGTAGAGTGCGTCAAAAAATTTCTTTTTTTCGAGAGTTTTGAGGCGCGGCTCAACGCTCCAGAGGTATTTGCGCTCAATGTAGGCCGCGAGTTTTTCGGCAACATTGATGCGCGTCGCGCTCTCAAATCCTTCAAATCCGGGGAATAAGTTTACCTCCAAGATGTAGTACTCGCCCTTATGCTCTACAATATCTACGCCTGCAAATTCGGCGTTAAAGACCTTCGCGGCACGTTTTGCCAGGTCCTGCATGCGAGGGCTTAGCGTCAGGCCTTCGGTAAATCCACCCAACGAAAAGTTGGTGCGGAACTCTCCTTCGGCGGCGATGCGGCGCATCCCGCCGATGACTTTGCCGCCCATAACGATAATACGAAAATCTTCCTTAATAGGGATGAAGCGCTGCACCATCAATTTACCCAAACCAAACTGCTCCAAGAGTTTGGGAATTTCACTTTTATCATTGATGAGAAACACCTGTTTGCCGCGGCTCCCCTCAATACTCTTTACGATGTAGGGGGCCTTGAAGCGACGGTAGACTGAGTCAGGGGTCTGGCGCCCTGTGTAGAGCAGTGAGGTAAGAACGGGTAGCTCATTCTTGGTGAGTAGGTAGTGCTGGAAGAGCTTGTCATAGAAGGGCATGGAACGAGCCACCTTCTCATTGAGCACGTGCTTGTGGTGCTGGTTGATGTAATCAACGATGAGCAAGTAGTGGCGGTAGAGGTGGCTCAAGTATACGCCCGTTGAGTTCTCCCCCTTCTGCTTTCCGAGAGAGAGGGGTGAGCGGGGGATGATGTAATCAAAGTATTTAAGGTCGCGTCCGTTTACTTGGCGTATCTCAACACCGCCCTTCTTCGTAAAGGAAAAGGTAATACCACTCCACAATACAAACGTCACCTCGTGCCCGCGTTTCTTCAACTCGGCGATGAGACGTTTCGTTTCGTAGTCGGTGTTCTTTTTTTTAAACCCCAGTAATAGAATCTTCATGGCAACAAAAAATTACTAGGCGGTACGCTCCGCCTCCCATTCCTTCACTATGTTATACAATGCTTTCGATAATTTCCGAAGCGCTCGCGCGTCATCGCGCACACTCTTGTTAATTTCAAATTGTACCGCGGGAATTCCGAGTGAATGGCGCGAGTAGTATGTAAGAGTTTTTCGGGCGATCCCATTCTTTCTGCTGAAGAATGTCTTGCTAATTGGTCCTCCTATATTTTCACTCGTTAAAGACTTAAGGACGATGTGCTCAAGGTGCACGGTCGCGTGGTCATACGGCTTGCGCCTTGAAATTTTAAAATCGTAATCAATAGCAAAAGGCCGCGCTTCCATAAATCCGTGCAGGTCAATAAAGAGCGCGGTATCGCTGTGTTCTACAATGCCACGCATAGCTCTTTTGTACGCGCGGAACGTACTCTCTTCCCAGTGTTCAACGCGGCCGGCTCCTCCCATATAGATACCCCAGGCGCCGGTTTGGCGGCATACGCGCTTCAGTAAGCGTGCCACGCGCAGTTCCGCGGGTTTGGTTATATTGCCGCCCTCCTTGGAGTGTAGGGCGATGGGGCGGGTGTGGGGCGCCGAAATAAGCACGGGTATCGTGCCCTCAACGATTCTAATACGGCTATGTTCTGGGTGCGCGGTCATACCAGGTTCTATTAGCTGTTTTCGTCAGGCTGCAAGGATAGCATCGGAAGGGATTGGGCGCAACAGATAGCCACAGCCAGGGCATCGGCAACATCGTCGGGAGTTGGAGGAGCCGCCAGGCGAAGGAGCAACTTCACCATATGCTGTACTTGTTTTTTATCCGCAGAGCCCCATCCGGCAACAGCTTGCTTTATCTGGGGAGGCGTAAAAATAAAAGTAGGAATATGCGCTTGCGCGCCCACTAGTAATGCAATGCCGCGCGCGGCGGCAACATCAACGGCGGTTTTTTGGTTTTTTGTAAAAAAGAGATCCTCCACGCCAATGGCATCGGGGCGGTGAGTTTTGATAAGGAGGGTAAGCTGTTCGTGAATTTCTTTGAGGCGCATCGGCACGGATAGTCCAGGGGAAGTGGAAACGATACCGGAAGCGATGAGCTCTAATTCGCGGCCCGCAGAAATAACCCCAAACCCCATGCGGGAGGTGCCAGGGTCAATGCCCAGCACAACCTTAGGCGGCGTTGGTGTATACGCCCTGGACATCATCATGGTCATCGAGTGCCCCAAAGAGGCGCTCTAACTGTTCTTGGCTTTTTTCATCAAGCGTTACCGCGTCTTTGGCGTACCACTCAAGCGACGCTTCGGTTTGAGTGTGCCCTTGCCCGGAAAGCGCCTTTTGGAGAGACTGTAGGTGTTCGGGCGACGTGTAGATGAGTACGCGGTCTTCTTCCCAGGCGATGTCGGCCGCGCCCGCGTCAATGGCGGCAAGCTCAAATTCATCGTGGTCCGCAATTGTTCCGGCGGGCATCTGCAAGACACCTTGGCGCTCAAAGAGCCACTGCACGCTACCCGACGTGGCGAGCTTGCCCCCGTGCTGAGAAAGGATGTGGCGAATGTCGCCCGCCGAGCGGTTGCGGTTATCAGTTACTACCTCAACGAGCAACGCCGCACCCCCGGGTCCATAGGCTTCCATTAGAAGCTCTTCCAATTGTTCTCCGGCGAGTTCTCCGGTGCCCTTCTTGATTGCCCTCTCAATATTATCCTTGGGCATATTGAGTGTGCGCGCTTTATCGACGACCGAGCGGAGTGTGTAGTTGGTATCCAGGTCGCCCCCACCTGCGCGCGCAGCAATCGTAATAAGGCGGGCCATTTTAGAAAAAACATCGCCGCGTTTTTTGTCGGTCGCTGCTTTCTTGTGTTTAATTGTTGACCACTTGCTATGTCCAGACATGGGTAGGTGTTAGCTTGTAGTAATCAGCTTGTAGCGAAGACACTCCTAAAAGCTATCAGCCACAAACTTAAGCTGTTCTAGAGTAGCGTATTTTGAGTGGGAATTTCAAGCCCTAGGTGGTTGTAGGCGGCACGCGTGGCGATGCGCCCGCGCGGGGTGCGCTCAAGCAAGCCAAGGCGGATAAGGTAGGGTTCGTACACTTCTTCGATGGTTTCCGCCTCTTCGTAGGTGCTGGAAGCGAGTGTCTGCACGCCAACGGGACCGCCATTAAACTTGGTAATGAGGGCTTCGAGCAGGATTCGGTCGGTCGGCTCCAAGCCGTGTTCATCAATCTCCAGCATCGCTAAGGCTTCTTGGGCGGCAGCTTTCGTGAGGCGTCCCTCGTGGCGCACCTGCGCGTAGTCGCGAGAGCGCTTCAGGAGCCGGTTTGCCACGCGGGGCGTACTGCGCGAGCAGGATGCTATATAGGAAAGTGCTTCAGTATCAGCGTCAATACCCAAAACAGAAGCCGAACGGGTAATTATTTTTTCAAGGTCTTCATTTTCATAAAAATCGAGCCGCGCTGTTATGCCGAAGCGGCTGCGTAGGGGAGCGGACAAAAGACCCGCGCGCGTCGTGGCGGCGATGAGGGTGAAAGGAGGCAGCTCGAGCTGGATGGTACGGGCAGAAGGCCCCTTCCCCAGGATAATATCCAGCGTCCGCGCTTCCATGGCCGGGTACAAAACTTCTTCAACACTTTTACTTAGACGGTGAGCCTCATCAATGAAGAGGATGTCATGGGGGGAAAGGTTGGTGAGAATGGACGCCAGATCGCCAACTTTTTCAATCGCGGGGCCACTCGTTACGCGAATACTCACCCCAAGTTCGTGGGCGATGATATGGGAGAGGGTTGTCTTGCCAAGCCCCGGGGGGCCGTAGAGCAGAACGTGGTCCAGTGAATCGCCCCGTGCGCGCGACGCTTCAATAAAAATGGCAAGCTTCTCCTTTATTTTTGTTTGCCCAATGTAATCATCCCAACGGCTCGGCCTCAAGGTAGAGTCTAGAGCCGCATCGTTGGGTTGCTTTGTTGGGAGTATTTCTTCGTTCATGCGTTTGCGTCCGCCACCGCGGGATGGGGGGCTTTTGCCCATGCTATTGACAAATATACGTAGACTTGCTACTATGTTACCTTTGCTCATTGTACCACGGTGAGTAAGGCGTTCCTATCAAGAAAAGGCACTGCAAAGCGCTTTCAAAAAGTAGGCAGCACAACGCTCGGCGTATGCCGAGCGTCGGATCATCTCTTAGTATATGGATTGTTTGGCGCAAGCGAAACAACTCCTCGGGGGTGTTCTCTTTCCTGGTTCCCAAGCCCGGACATCTGTGCGCCTACGTTTTGAGGGCGTTTTTTGTTTTATGGCGCAACTTCAGCGTGAGTACTCTCGTCTCTAGGGGCTGAAGGGGAGCCAAACGCGCCCAATACTCGTTCTATTTCCGATATGGTGGTAACGCCCTGCACCACGCGCAGAAGCGCGTCCTGGTGCATCGTTGTCATCCCTCTTTCTATAAGAAGTTCGCGAAGTTTTTCTTCCGCGGGCCGTTCCATAATAGTTTCTTGCAGTGCATCGTCGTTACTAAAGAGTTCGAATACACCGATGCGACCCTTGTATCCGGTTTCACTGCACGCGGCGCATCCAGCTCCCGCGTCAAAAATAGTCTCGGGAAGGGATGTTGTTCGTAGCGTTTCTGGTAGGGATTGCCATACGGGTTCAATGACGGTTCGCTCTTCTGGTGTAAGTGCGCGAGAAACACGGCACCCTTCGCAGAGGCGGCGCAAGAGACGCTGGGCGATAACGCCCGTAAGGCCCGATGCGATTGCTTCGGCGTTGGCGCCCATATCAATAAGGCGCGGAATGGCCCCGGCCGCGTCATTCGTGTGGAGCGTGGAAAGCACGCGGCGGCCCGCCAAAGAGGCTTGGAGCGCCGCGTCCGCGGAGTCGCGGTCGCGCAGCTCGCTCAGCATTACGATATCAGGGTCTTGCCGCAGGATTGCCTTCAGGCCGCTTTCAAATGAATAGTCGGCGTCTTCGTTTACCTGGGTTTGTGATATGCCTTCCAGTCGGTACTCAATAGGGTCTTCTATAGTAATAATTTTTACCGATTCATTGTGCAGGTAGGTGAGCGCCGCGTAGAGCGTTGTCGTTTTACCAGAACCCGTTGGTCCCGTTACCACGATGAGGCCAAGGGGTTTTTTGAGTTGGGTCTCAAGGTGCGCACGCAAATCATCGCGTACGCCCAGCAGGTCCATAGTGAGCAGGGAGGCGGGGTCCAGGAGTCGCATCGCGATATCCTCGCCAAAGTCAGAGGGAAGGGTTGAAACACGAACATCGATGGTCCGGTCTTGCTGGGGGAGAGGAAAACTTCCTTCTTGTGGCGTCCCGCTTATGTTGAGCTTGAGCCCGGACATAAGTTTTACGCGCGACAAAATAAGCCGCTCCATGTGTTCGTCCAGAGACGCTATGTCGTAGAGGATGCCATCAATACGCATGCGCACTCGTCCGCCTGCCTGCACGCCATCAATGTGTATGTCAGAAGCTCCCAGGGCAACAGAGGCTGCCATAACTATTTCAAATACGTTGGAAGCGTTCTGCTCTCCAAGTGCGTCCAGTGCCGGCTGGACGTCGGCGCGGGATGTAATTGTCGGCAAGGCTGCGTTAGGTTGGGACTGATCCATAAAGAGAAGGGTAAGAGTACCTCTCTATCGTATATTTTTTTGGAAACGGGGGCAATTTAGATGAGGGCTCGCTCTATGGCGAGTGCGAGGGCCCGCGCCTCTTCGGCGACACCCGTGCGCACGCGCAGGGGTATGACGAGCGCACGCCCCGTACTCTGTACGCCAAAGTGGCGCCCGAGTGTCTTGGCGTCCGCCTCTTCTTGTGTGCGCACTACGCACCACACCCCCCGCGGTGTTTCCAGCGCGATGATAAGGGCTTGGGCTCGAGCTGTCGCACTCGCCAGCTCTGTGATGAGCGTGCCGACATGACGCATTCCATCGGGCACATCGGCAATCTTTTCTCGTTCAATCCAGCTATAGCCTACGCGGGCGCCAGGCAGGTACGTAAAAGAGCCAAGGACAACTCCCCAGAGCTTCAAGAATGAGAGAGGTTTTATTTTATAGAGATTGCGAATGACCGTATCCTTGTCGGCTCCTTTGGCGATGAGGTAGGCGGCGGCAAATAAGGTTTGCGGTTTGACGTTTTCATTCTGAAAATTATTAGTAGCGGCGATGAGTCCGGCCAACAGGTAGGTGGCAACCTCGGGGGACATCGTCTCCTCTCCCGCGCGTTTGAGTTCACGCGCGAGCATCTCACAGTATGAGCCGGCGTTTTCATCCACGAGCGAACGCAGGTGAGAGAGCCGTTCGTGGTGTAGGGCAAAAATGGCGCGTTCGTCGATATTCCACGCGGAAGAAAATGAGCGCACCTCGCTGTCATTAAGGCCGAGTGTAATAGCGGCGCTGAAGGTAGGAGCAACGCGTTCTACCCGTAGTGCTTCGCGCCCGATGACTCCTCCGTTGGCATCTGAAAAAATAAGGTGCACTGACGAACCTTCACGCAGGTAGTGCAGGCCTGCGATTGGGGCGCCAAGAGGGGTTACGCTCATGCTCACGCCCTTCAGGGGGTGCCCGCTTGATGATAGGATAGGTTCAGAACCCAAGAATGCCAGAGGGGCAGGAATTCCCGAAGGGGCCAGAACCGCGGCATTTCCACCCCCTTGGCGAATGCGTGAGGCGAGCGCCAGGCACGCGGGCACGGTATCGAGCGGGTTTTTTGTGCCAGCCACGATAAGGACCGAGGGGTTGCTCGTGAGAAACTCGGCCAGCGATACGGGGGCTACAGTCATTCCGTTCAGGTTCAGTTAATGGTTCAGGATAGCCAAAATTACCCCATATGTCAAAAGAGAATAGCACCAACGCCCCTACCTCCTATGGAAGTGATTCGGCCGAAACCACCCAAGCGGCAGCCTCCTCTATTGTAGGGAGTATGCCAGCTGTTTCTGGAGCGAGCATCATCGCGCTTTCCGGCGATTTAGGCGCGGGCAAAACACAGTTTGCCAAAGGAGTGGCGCGCGCCCTCGGTATTGCGCGCACCATTACCAGCCCCACCTTTTTAATTATGCGTTCATATAAAGCATCTCTCGGGCCCTGGGAGCATTTATTCCACCTGGACTGTTACCGGCTCGAAGACCCACAGGAACTGCGCGTGTTGGGTTGGGACGAGATTGTTGCCAATCCGAAGAACTTAATTGTGGTAGAGTGGGCCGAACGGGTCTCTGCTCTTTTGCCCCCTTCAACCGTGTGGGTTGAGCTCGAAGTGGTAAGTCCTACGAAGCGCACTATTACCGTGCGCCCATAACCATGGCAACCAAACGAAAACTTTGTATTGTTATCGATTCACACGCGCTCATCCACCGCGCGTACCACGCCTTGCCGCGCCTCTCCACGCCGCAGGGAGAATTAACGAACGCGGTGTTTGGTTTTAGCACCGTGCTACTGAAGGTGTTGCGTGAATTCCATCCTGATTATTTAGTCGCCACGTTTGATGTTGCCGCCCCAACATTCCGCAAGGAAGAGTACGAGGAGTACAAGGCAACGCGCGTGAAGGGCGACGATGATTTGTACGCGCAGATTCCCCGCGTGAAGGAGGTGGTGGCAGCGTTTAATATTCCTATCTTAGAGAAGGCGGGCTTTGAGGCCGATGATGTTATCGGTACGGTGAGCACTATTATAGAAGAGAAGTATCCCGATATCGATGTGGTGGTGGTGAGTGGAGATTTAGACACGTTGCAGTTGGTAACGAAGCACACGCGCGTCTACACAATGCGCAAGGGAGTGCAGGATACCGTGGTGTACGACGAGAAGGGTGTGAAGGAACGTTTCAATTTTGCGCCCAAGTACCTTGCCGAGTATAAAGGGTTGCGTGGCGACCCCTCGGACAACATTATTGGTGTTGTTGGCGTGGGCGAAAAAACAGCTTCAACCCTTATCCAAAAGTTTGGGACGCTCGAAAAGATATACGGGGCGCTTTCGGCGGGCCGGGATGTCGGTGTGAGCGCGCGCGTGGCGCAGCTCCTCATAGACCAAAAAGACCAGGCGCTATTCTCGCGCATGCTGGCGACCATCCGCCGCGACGTGCCTATTGATTTTGATATTGAGAAAGCCGCGTGGGGAGGCTTTGACCCCGGGCGGGTAAAAGCGCTCTTTGAAGAACTTGGTTTTCGGGGGCTTATTGGCCGCCTGGCCACGGTGAAGGGTTTTGAATTACAGCAGGAAGAAGAAAAGCCTACCTTTTCACGGCACGAAGAATTACTCGCGCAGGTTGAAGACGCGCGCGAAGCGGGGCTTCTGTCCGACCAAATATACGGCGTGGAGAAGGACTTGGTAGATGTTGTTGTGGCGATGGAAGCGCGGGGCGTACGCGTTGATACGAGTATGCTAGGGCGTTTACAGGAGGACATTCGCACAAAACTCACCGCCATTGAAAGCGAGATTTATAACGTTGCGGGCATGGAGTTTAATATCAACTCACCTAAGCAGTTGGCGGTGGTGCTATTTGAAAACCTCGGCATTAGCCCTAAGGGCATCAAGAAGACGCCGGGTAAGGAATTGTCCACCGCCGCCGATGAGCTTGAAAAAATTCGCGAAGAGCATCCGGTGGTTGCCCTGATTCTTCAGCAACGCGAGTTACAGAAGATGCTCTCTACCTACATCGCGCCATTGCCAGATTCGGTGGGCCCCGATGGGCGCATCCACTCAACGTTCTACCCGCTTGGCACAACGACGGGGCGCATGAGCAGCTCCAACCCCAACTTGCAAAATATTCCTATACGGGGCGAGTGGGGAGGATACATTCGCGACTCGTTCGTGCCCGAAGAAGGGAAGCGCTTTCTGGCATGCGATTATTCCCAGATGGAACTCCGCATTGTGGCTCACCTAGCCAAGGACAAGAATATGATTGAGGCGTTTAACAACGGCGAGGATATCCATACGCGTACCGCCTCGCTCGTATTCGGCATCGATTTGGCGGCGGTCACCAAGGATATGCGCTATCGGGCCAAGGCGCTCAATTTCGGGCTTATCTATGGCATTGGCCACCGCGCTTTCGCGCGCTCGGCGGGAATTAGTGTGGACGAGGCAAAAGATTTTATGGACCGCTACCTTGAAGTATTTAGCGGCGTTGCCGATTACATAGAGAATGCCAAGGCGCTCGCGCGGGAACGCGGGTACGCCGAAACGCTATTTGGGCGCAAGCGTTTCCTGCCGGATTTGAACTCGCCCAATCCAGGGCTTCGCGCATTTGCCGAACGCGCCGCAATTAACATGCCGGCCCAAGGTACTTCGGCTGACATCGTAAAGATGGCAATGGTGCGCGCCGAAAAAGAATTTCCGACAATCTCTCTCATCCTACAGATTCATGACGAACTTTTGTGGGAAGGGGAACCCGAAGAAATAATGAAAGTGCAGGAAGGTATTCAATACCTTTTGGAACATATTGTAGAATTGAGCGTACCCCTCTCGGTGAGCTCGGCCGTCGGGACATCATGGGGAGCTTTGAAATAATGAAACGGACGAGGAAAAAAATACGCGCCATCGTGCGCGCCGGGAAAAAGCACCGGAAAGAGGCGATGGTTGCCGGAGCTCTTGCTGGCATACTTCTGCTTGTGGGCGGACTTCTCTTGATAGGAGGACCGCACTTTGAGGTGTTGGGGAAAAAAGAAGACCAGAGTGCGCAGTTCGGTACACATCCCCTTACCGGTATTGCGTGTGAGAATAATCAGAAACGCCCCTACGCGGTGATGCTGGCGGCTGACGCGGTAGCGCGGCCCCTCTCTGGCATCGCCGCCGCTGACATGGTTGTGGAGATGCCCGTTTTAGATGAGGGCATCACGCGCTTTATGGCGGTATTTGCATGCTCGGAGCCCGCCGAAATTGGTTCGGTGCGTTCTTCGCGACACGACTTTATCCCACTTGCGGCCGCATTTGATGCGATGTACGGGCATTGGGGAGGTTCACACTTTGCGCTCGACATTCTCAATACGGGCGTCATCGATAATTTTGATGGCCTCACGAATCGTGGCAATCCATACTACCGTAAAGACGGCGCGCCCGCGCCCCACAACGGGTTCACGTCGTTTGAGCGTTTGGAAAAAGCGGCTCTCGCGTTGGGATATCGCCAAACATATGAAGGGCCAACCTACCTCGTTAAGGAGCCCGAGCCCAATGAGGATGCGACGGGGGCGACTCTTTCTATTGCATACGGAGGACCGTTCAATGTTGATTATATTTATAGCGCACAGAGTAACCACTACACGCGTTTTCGCGGGGGAGCTCCCGAGAAAGATAGAACGAGTGGCGCCACCGTTGAGGCAAGCGTGGTCGCCGTCCTCTTTGCCGCTTCCCGCCAAATAGAACCTGACTACAACGATGTGGACATAACGGGTGAGGGTCGCCTTCTGCTTTTTCAGGATGGCAGAGTTACCGAAGGGGTGTGGCGCAAGGACGATACTCCGCGGGAAGGCCCCTTACGTTTTTTTGATAGCGACGGCGAGGAAATTGCTTTTGTGCCAGGCATCCGCTGGTTGCAGTATGTAGATACAGGTACCGATATTTCGTGGCGGGACGAATCATATTGATATGCTAACTATTTTGCACGGAAAAGATACATTGCGTTCTCGCATGGCGTTGCGCGAGTTGGTCGCGGGAGAGGGCGCCCACACCGAAGTACTGCAGGAGGATTCTGCTTTTGATAGAATTCGTATCGCCCTTGAAAATGCGCCGCTATTCGGGGGGAACTCCTTCTTCGTTGTTGAAGATGGGATCACTGGTGCTCTGGGAACCCAACTCTCCGGCTACGCGCGCCTCGCGCAACTAAAGGAAGCGTCCCACGTGCACCTCGTTCTCTATGAGGGCGCGGACGTATCAGTGCGCGTTGGGTACAAGGCACTCGCTCCGTACGCGGCCGTGCAGCTGTTCGCGCCACTCTCTCCAGCGGCGGCTGTAGATTGGCTTTCTGGCATATTTTCAAAAAGTACCCCTTTTAAGCGCGGCATCGTAAGTGCCGTGCTGTCACGCTGTCAGGGTGATATGTGGAGCGCGTATCAGGAATTGGCAAAACTCTCCGCTTACTGTGCAGGGGAGGAAGCTACCGAACACGATCTGGATGTGCTTGGCGTGGGCGCACAAGGGGCTAACGTCTTTGCAACGATTGACGAAATTTTTGCCGGTCACGAGGGCAGCTCCTTTGAGCGCCTGCAGTTGCTGTGGCAGGAGGGGCAGTCACCCATGGGCGTGTTCGCGCTCCTAGAGCGGCAACTGCGTATTGTCGTTTTGGCAAAAGAAGCCGTTGAAGGGGGTGCCGTGGCGCCGGGCATGGTTGCCAAGGCGGCTGGCATTCCGCCTTTTGCTGCCCCCAAAGCCATTGCCGTCTCACGCCGTATGAGTTGGATAAAAATCAAGGGACTCTACGCGCGCGTAGAGTCCCTTGACGAGAAAATGAAGCGTGGGGCTATTGACCCTTACTTCGCTGTCGAGCTTTTCGCTTCTGCCGTGCTGGCCTGAGCGATGCGGCGGGCGAACAATCCCTTGCGGCGTGAAGCCGTGTTTTTGTTCACAATGTTCTGTTTTACCGCCTTATCGACTGCCTTGTAGAACAAGGACAACTTTTCTGTTGCCGAAGTTGTGTCTCCCGCGCTCAAAAGCGCCACGATCTCCTGACCGAGGTTCTTGATGCGGTTTTTATAGCTTCGGTTGCGAGCGGTGCGCTTCTCTGTTTGGCGCAGCGCCTTTTTGGCTGATTGCAAATTAGGCATAGATAAGCAAGATTCTACACTAGTATCAGGGATTAATCAAGGGGTGTGCGTTTTACCCTTTTGCGACCCTGGGGCATAATTACCCTAATGGCCACAATAACTTTTTACGGGGGAGCTCTCTCGGTAACGGGAGCAAACTATCTCATCAAAACGAAGCAGTCCCAGGTGGTTGTCGATTGCGGCCTCCTGCAGGGCGGAGCGCATTGCCCGCCGGAAAATTACAGCGAATTCCCTTACAACGTCGCATCGCTTGATGCGGTGCTGGTAACGCATGCCCATATCGACCATGTTGGCCGCCTTCCTAAGCTCGCGCGCGAAGGTTTGTCCGCTCCTATTTATGCGACTCTGCCCACAACAGAGTTGGCCCCCATTATGCTTGCGGATAGCCAGGAGCTCATCCAGGAGGAGTGCGGCGACAAGCGGGGCGTGCTGTACACCGTGGAAGATGTCGATGCGGTTACGGAATTATTCCGCCCAGTGGGGTACAACGAGATGGTTCAGGTTACTCCCGATATCCGCGTACGGTTCCGTGACGCGGGGCATATTTTGGGCTCCGCCTCTATTGAGGTATGGGTCACCGAAGATGATAAAGAAACAAAAATTGTTTTTTCCGGCGATATTGGGAATCCGCCCATGCCATTACTCGCTCCCATCGACTACATTGAAGACGCTGATTACGCGCTCATTGAAACCGCTTATGGCAACCGCGTTCACGAGAATCGTGACGCGCGGCAAGGGTTGCTGGAGGGGGCCATTAAGGATGTTATTGCCGCGGGGGGCGTATTGATGGTACCCACCTTCGCTATTGAGCGCACCCAAGAAATTCTCTCCGAAATTAACCACCTCGTTGAAAGCAGCAGCATCCCGCCGGTACAAATATTTTTGGATAGCCCTTTGGCGATAGAGGCGACGGGCGTGTACCGCAGGAGTGCCGCGTTTCTGAATGAGGAAACAAAACAAAAAATGGCGGGAGGTGATGATGTGTTCGATTTCCCGCGCCTTGCCTTCACGGCGACCACCGAGCAGTCAAAAGCGATTAATGAGTTCCCGGCCCCAAAGATTATTTTGGCGGGCGCGGGTATGTCTACGGGCGGGCGCATCCTCCACCACGAACTGCGCTACCTGCCGAGTGAAAAGAATATGATTTTGTTTATTGGTTACCAAGCGCAAGGGACATTGGGCCGCAAGATTTTGGACGGAGCAACGGCAGTAACGATTTTTGGAGAAACGGTTCCGGTGCGGGCGTCTGTCCGTTTTATTGAAGGGTACTCGGCGCACGCCGATCAAAACGGGTTGCTGGAATGGCTCACGCGCCTCAAGAGCGGTGGCTCGCTCAAGAAAGTTTTTTGCGTGCAGGGAGATGAGGATTCGTCCCGCGAGTTTGCGGCATTGGCAACCGAGAAGCTGGGCCTTGATGCCCACGCCCCTTCGGGCGGGGAATCATTTGAGTTTTAAAAACAGAAATGAAAATTATAGGAATTTGTGGGATCCTGGACTCCCAGAGAAAGAAAGACCCACTGTGGAGCAATATGCGAAAGGCGTTCTACAATAGAATGCCCGAAGCTGAATTTGTTACGGAGCGGCCCTTCTATTTTCCGTGGCAGAAAAAGAAGATAGTTGCACTCGCGGATTTAATTGTTGAAAAATACGATACCGGAGAGGATATCGTTCTTGTCGGTTTTAGTTTGGGCGGGCTTATTGCGTGCGCGGTTATGCCTCGTTTTAAAAAGAGCAAGGTGCGCATGGTGGTAACAATCGCGGCCCCACATCGCCTTTCCTTTTTTTATCGTTGGCTAAAATTCAAACCGCATCAACTACCGGTTCCCGTAGTAACTTTTGTGGGCATTTTTGACCTCGTTTCCTTATGGTTTCTTACGCGCTTTCCCGGTAACATCCGCATCAACCTTCCTTCCGATCATTTCATTTTATTCCTCTTTAGTCCCTGGCCCGCACGGCGAATCGCGTCAGAGGTAGCGGCGCGCCTCAAGAGCGGCGCTTAGCTCAAGAAAACATCACTGTATCTTCGGACCTTTTATGTAACTATTCATACTCTTCGCGCCGAACATCGTCGCTACGAAGGCTTTTGTCTCTAAAAATTTCAGATCTTCGATTTGGGATAGGAGTTGTTCCGATGAAGATATCTCACCAGTCCGCAGGTAGTTGGTTCCGAGGATATCTAGAGTTCTCGTATCGAATTCGAAATCTGTTAAGAGCGTGTATTTTTGTTTTTGTTTCGCTCGAATAAATCGTTCTTCGGTAAGAACCTCTTTGTTTAATAGTTTTTCGTTGATAAATTCCTTCAGCTTAGTAAGCGTAGAGAAGCTTTCCGTTGACCCATAGATGTACAAAAGAGCGCTATTAGGAAGCCATTCATAGTCTGCCTCTATATGGTACAGGCCAAATTCGTCCCTCGCGTCCTGCAAGAATGAATCTTGTAAGTAGAGCGCTTCTATTACGAACCTCATCTTAAATTCTTCGGTTGCGGGAAGCGACGAAAGAGGGAAGGCAAAAGCAAAATAGTACTGACCATCACTCTTTTTGCTAAAAGATTCTTTGCGCTCCCCTGTGCGGAAAGAGAATGTATTATTTGTAGTTTGGGATTTTTTTGCAGGAGCTGGGATGGCTCCAAAAATTTCTTCTATTTTCGTGCGTATCCCTGCTTCTAAATCAGCAGGGCCACTGATGAGAAGTAGGGTATTAGTGGGTGTGTAGTATTGGTGGTAGACGCTTCGCGCCGCATCTAAGGTAAGTCCCTCTATGTCTTGAGTTGTTCCTATCGGGCGACCCAAAATATTTGGCTCGCTCACGGTTTGCCTTACCAAGAATTCATCAAGAAAGTTTCTTAAAGGATCGGAAATTCTTTCATTAGATTCTTCCTTAATTCTCACAGCCTCCTTCTGAAAGGTTTTCTCGGAGAGACGAGAGCAGAAGAGGCGCTCCTTAAAAAACAGAAGGAGGTGCTTATAATCTTCTGCCAGGCAAGAGCCCGTGTATTCAGTAGAGAAGCGGGTGGTTTTCGCTTCTGAATCGATTCCGTATTCGGTAGCAAAAGTACGGATTGCTTCTCGCGAAGGAAACGCTTCTGTAGGAGAAAATTCAACTAGATGTTCTATGGCATGCGGAATTGCGCTATTTTTTATATGAGCGCTTCCAAGGGGAATCCTAGCATCAAGATAAACAGTATTTACCTCATTTCGGGGGTTCCATAGCACAATTAGTCCATTATCTAGTCGCCAGGTTGTAGTAGTTGGGGTATACATTAGTATGCAAGAAGGTGGGTCTGGTATGTAAAAGGGCACCGAGAGCGTGTGCTCCCGGTGCCCTTCGTCGTCGACGGGGAGCTACTTGCCCTTACCGCCAGATCGCGGACCGGAGCCGCCGTGGCCGTTGCCGCCCTTGCGGCCGCCACCTTGCGAGGAAGAACCCTTGCCCATTAGTAATCACCTCCCTTCGTGAGGATTTGCTCTAGAGAGCCTTACTATTAAAATAGTGTACCCATTTTATCGGTTTGTCAAGGGCAAGATGCTTATACTATTCTCCCCGTAGCCGCCGCATTTCATCGCGCAGCTTCGCCGCCTTTTCAAAGTCCATGGCTTTGGCCGCTTTTTTCATCTCGCGCTCCAACTCTTTCGTGCTCCCGTCGCGCACCGGTTCAATGCTCATATCTTCTTCGGGCTCAATGAGTTCATCGGGCACCTCATAAATTTCTTTCGTAATGGAGCGCGGGGTAATCCCGTGTTCTTTGTTGTACGCGTCCTGCTTGATGCGCCGGCGGTCCGTTTCTTTAATCGCGGCCGCCATAGATTTGGTCATGCGGTCCGCGTACATAATGGCGCGGCCGTTAATATGGCGCGCCGCCCGTCCCATCGTCTGCAGGAGCGTGGTTTCATTGCGCAAAAATCCCTCTTTGTCCGCGTCAAAAATAATGACAAGGGAAACCTCTGGCATATCGAGGCCTTCGCGCAGAAGGTTCACGCCCACCAATACATCAAACTCGCCCTTGCGCAGTTTGTTCATAATCACGGGGCGTTCCAACGTATCTACTTCGGAATGGATGTAGGCAACCTTCAACCCCTCTTCATGCAGGTATTCGGCAATATCTTCGGCGAGACGTTTGGTAATGGTTACCACGAGCGCGCGCTCGCCCCTGTCTTTGACGGTTCGTATTTCGGCTATCGCGTTTGCCATTTGGTCCTCTGTCCCGCGCACTTCAATGGGAGGGTCCAGCAGGCCGGTGGGGCGAATGATTTGTTCGGCAATGTTGGGCCGTCCCGCCTGGTCAGTTTCGTACTCGTTTGGCGTGGCAGATATGTAGAGGCGTTGGGGCACTTTCTTTTCAAATTCGTCGAAGGTGAGGGGGCGGTTGTCCAGCGCCGAAGGCAAGCGGAACCCGTGCTCAATGAGGGTTGTTTTGCGCGCGCGGTCCCCGTTATGCATGCCGCGCACCTGGGGGAGGGTAATATGGGATTCATCAATAACGGTCAAAAAGCCCTCGGGCATATAGTCGATGAGGGTAAAGGGAGAAGTGCCTTTTTCGCGAAACTCCAAGTGCGCCGAATAGTTTTCAATGCCGGAGCAGTA
>Ga0172380_10003192_pt1 | contig 23153 bp, 15 predicted proteins | sample Leawe162metaG_FD_119747 | JGI IMG/M metagenome (GOLD analysis project Ga0172380, IMG submission 119747) | Leachate microbial communities from a municipal landfill in Southern Ontario, Canada - Leachate well 162 metaG | ecosystem: Engineered > Solid waste > Landfill > Unclassified | place...
GGACAGCGAAGAAATTGCCGCCGCCTGGCGCCAGCATCCGATGGTTTTAGCCAAACCGCTTGCAATCATCGTTCTACTTGTTTTTACCGGCTCCATTCCCGTCTTTACTTGGGCCCCGAGCTGGCGGTACGATTTTTGGCTCATATTTATTGCCGCCGCAGGTATATACGGGCTTTTAAGCTATTTTTTGTATCTTAATACAACTTATATACTCACCAACGAGCGTATTTTCGCCATTTTCCAACGCGCTTTTTTAATCCGCGCTAATACCGAGGTACCGCTTAAGAATATTCAAAATGTTGCTCATCTTAAAAAGGGATTATTTCAAACGATTTTTGATTACGGCTCGGTTGAGGTGGAGACGGCCGGAACCAAAACCGCGATGACAATCAAAAACGTCGAGCACCCATATGCGGTGCAACAAAAAATCCTTTCATCCGAAGATAAAACCAAAAAGTCGGACTCTTAAGCGATTTTTTTCTGCTTTGCTCTAAGGTCGAGGATGATGAAAAGCAGGATTGATAAAACGGCCAAAATACCGATTAAATAAATTTTAGTTTGTCCGCCGGTTACCAATCCCGCCAAACCGAATAAAAGCGAAATAACAGATATTACGATAAGGGTCGAGGTAGGGGAGAAGCCAGCGCGTAAAAAGCGGTGATGCAGATGCGATTGGTCGGGGTTGGTCAAGGGATTTTTGCCTCTGACTAGGCGTTTGAGAATAACATAAATCGCATCGAGGATAACCAAACCGAAGACCAGAAGAACGGTGGCTAATTTACCGCCCGAGATAATGGTTAGAACCGCCAGCATCAAGCCCAAAAACATACTTCCCGTGTCGCCTAAAAAGATCTTGGCGCGGGGCAGGTTCAAAGGGAGAAATCCCGCAATAGCGCCGGCAAAAACAGCGGCCATCAAAGCTGTGGCAGGTTGATCGACTTTTAAACTCAAAAAAATTAAGATCACCGCCGCTATAAGAGAAATTGAACTGGCCAGACCGTCTAGTCCATCGATAAAATTAGTGGCATTAGTCATAAGAACTACCCATAAAACGAAGAGGAGGTCGGCGAAGAGAACAAAGTGATAAACGCTTGCTCCGATTGCAAACGGGATTTTGACTGTATCCAGAGCAATGGCAAGGCCGAAGGGATTGTTCAAATATATTATTCCAACACCGGCGCCGATTAAGATTACGGCGGATATGATTTGTGAGGCGAGTTTAAGGTATGCCGGCACGCCTTCGAGATCGTCAAACAGCATAACCGCACTTAGGAAAACGGTGGCGATTAAAATACCGAGTAATCGCTTGTCGACTGAAATGCCAAAAATAGAAAATGGAAAGCCAAAGTCGGTCGCATTGGCGGGCAAAACGGCCGCAATGATAATCATAACAAGCAGGAAAGAAGCGACGATGGCAACTCCGCCAATGCGTGGAATTGGAGTTCGGTGCTGGTCCCTGTCTCTAATCGGAGCGAGGGCAACTTTATTTTTTAAGGAGTACCGTCTCAGCCACCAGGTTAAAGAGAAGCTCAAGACAGCGGCCAAAATTCCCCAGAAAAGAAGCATTATTCTCCTCGTTCTTCGCTGTTATATACTTCAGCCCAGTCAATTCTTTTGTAAGGGAAGATTTCTCCGTCTTCGAAAAATCTTTTAATTTCCCCCTCGGCGTTTTCGGCCGAGTCGGAGGCGTGAATAATCGTATGTGACAAGCTCATTGAATAATCTCCGCGGATGGTACCAGGAGCGGCCTCGACGCCGTAAGTAACGCCGGTCATAAGGCGTACGACATCAACCGCTCGAACCCCTTCTAAAACCATCAGAATGCTTGGCGAGTGTTTCATGAAGTCAACTAATTCTTTAAAAAACGGTTTGTCTTTGTGGTGAGCATAGTGTTCCTCTAATTGCTCGTCTTTAAGGTGGGCCATTTTCATTCCCACGATTAACAGCCCTTTCTGCTCAAAGCGGTCGATAATTTCGCCGACCAAATTACGGTTAACGGCGTCTGGTTTGATAATAACAAGTGTTCTTTCCATAATTACCCCTTTTTTAAAATAGATTTTCCAAGTCCTTTTTATAATCTTTGGGGCCGATTAAGGCCAATCCTATTTTACCAGATTGAAAGACGTCTTGGGCGACTTTTTTGACATCTTCAGCGGAAACGGCGTTTAATTTTTCGATGATCTGCTCGGGTTGCAGGGCCTTATCGTCATAATAAATGCCTTCGGCTAGAAAACCGGCGATTTCGAAGCTGTCTTCAAGCGCAAGAGCTAAGTGTCCGCGCAAATTATTTTTTGCTCTCTCCAGCTCTTCGGCTTTTGGACCCTCCGACTTAAGATTTTCAATTTCGCTTACAATTATCTCAACACTTTCCTTGACCTTGTCGCTTTTAACTCCAGCCGAGATTGAAAAAAGTCCCGTATCGAAAAACCCCTGATAATCCGAGCTGACGTAGTATGCCCAACCCCGCTTTTCGCGTATTTCGCTAAAAAGCCGGCTTGACATTCCCCCTCCCAAAACAGTTGATAAGATGGCTAAAGCGAAACGCCTTTCGTCGGTTTTGCAAAATGTACGAGCCGAGAAAATGAGGTGGGTTTGGTCAACCTTTCGCACTTCCTGTGCAATTTTCTGGTCAATCTTGGAATCGGAAAACGGCAAATATTCGGGTTTCTGGTTGTTTTCCATTTTTGTAAAAATTTGCTCAGCGGCCTGCTCCCAATTAAAGTTTTTGGGGTTGCCGGCAATAACTAAAATTGTTGAAGATGGATTGTAACCAGCTTTAAAATATTGGGCAACGTCCTCGCGGGTGATTTTCTTTACTGATTCCGGCGTGCCCACCAGATCATGTCCTAGCGGGGAACCGGGGAACATCTGCTCTTGGGACAAAACCTGAACATGAACCTGCGGAACGTCCCGGCGCATATTGGCCTCTTCTAAAATAACGCCTTTCTCCCTCTCGAATTCTTCTTCCGGGAAAAGGGGATTGAGAAAGAGATCGGAGATAAGTTCAAGCGACGCGGCAAAGTCATTGGCACTCGATTGGATATAAAAACCGGTGCATTCCTCCGAGGTGAAGGCATTATAGTTTGCGCCCAGACCGTCTAACTCCTTGGCTAAAGCGTGGGCCGAAGGTCTTTTTTTGGTACCCTTGAAAAACAAATGTTCCAAGAAATGCGAGATGCCGGAATTTTCTTTACTTTCAAATCTTCCGCCTACACCGGTTAAAATAAAAACCGTAACTGCTTCAGATGTTTTTACCGGTGCACTGATAATGCGCAAACCATTTGAAAGTTTTTTTTCCTTATAGTCGATCATTTGTTAACCCTTTCAACATATTCACCGGTCTGGGTGTTCACCCTAATTATATCGCCGACTTTCATAAAAATCGGCACCAAGACCTTAGCTCCGGTTTCCAAAATGGCCGGTTTAGTAACTGATCCCTGCGCGGTGTTGCCGCGGATTCCCGGCTCTGTCTCGATAATTTTCAGCTCTACTTTTATCGGTGGATTTACATTGATTGCCCTGGAGTTCCAAGTTAGAAGGTCGACAGTTCCGCCATCTTTTAAAAAATTCCCTGCTGTTCCGACTTGAACTTTAGACAAGGTAAATTGTTCGAAGTTTTGGTTGTCCATGAAGTGGTAACCCTCACCGTCTTTATAGGTAAACTGAGCTGTTTTTCTTGAAATATCCGCGTCCTCAACCTTGTCATTGCCCTTAAAGGTAACGTCAATAATCGCGCCGGAAATCAAATTTTTAATTTTGGTGCGTAAAATTGCCCCACCTCGTCCGAGCTTTGAGTGTTGCGAGAAAACAACCTGATGAGGTTGTTTGTTATATGTTAAAAAAACGCCTGGTTGTAGGTCGGAAATCGAAAGCATAAAACTCTTTTTAATTAACCTCGAACGTACGGCAAAAGAGCCAAAAACCTCGCTCTTTTAATCGCTTGTGACAGCGCCCTCTGATGCTTTGAACAGAGACGGGTTTCGCGCCTTGTTTTGATTCTGGACCAGCTTGAAATAAACCGTTGTAATCCGGGGTCATTATGGTCAAAATCTATGACTGCGTTTTTACATGCATTACATCTATGTGCCATTTTTTCCTCTATATTTGGTTATTGGTGATTGGAATTTGGTGTTTTTAGAAGGGGATGTCGTCGAGGTTAATCTCGTCGTTGGTTTCCGACCCTTCTTTTTTACTTTCTTTTGCTTTTGCGGCGGGCTTTTCCTGCGGCTCGTAGCTTTCTTCGTGACTTTCCGATATTTCGCCTCGGCTCGATAAGCCAATAATGTTATCAGCGATAATTTCGGTTCGCTCGCGCCGCGCTCCATCCTGTCCTTCCCATGTTCTGGTTTGAAGACGCCCCTCAACGTAAACCTTACTGCCTTTTTTTATGATTTGCGCGGCGATTTCGGCCAACTTGCCCCATGCGACAATCTCGTGAAACTGGACTTCGTCTTTTATCTCCCCGCTCTGATCTTTCCAGCGGCGATTAGTTGCAACCGCAAAGCCGGCGACTGATTTACCGTTTGGGGTAGTGCGTAGTTCGGCGTCGCGCGTGGCGTTGCCTAAAACCATTGCCCGATTGAGATTTAACATGTTTATCCTTTCACTTACTTATGCTTAATCTTCAACTAATTCTTCCAACTTTTTATCAAGTTCGTCTGCCGAAATTTTGACGTTCTTTTCCGGTTTCTTTGCCTCTACTACCTTAGCCGGCTTTTTTTCTGGTTTTGCGATGGCTGGCTCTTCGGTTTTAACTTCAAGGACTTCCGGTTCGGCAATTTCAACTTTTTCTGACGGTTTGGTTTCTACCGTCTCAACGTTCTCAGCCGATGGAGCAGATTCAATTATCTCAACGTCAACAGGTGTTTTATCGGTTTTTTCTGTCTTTTTGGCCGTATCTTCCGCTTTTTCTTTTCTCGGGGGTCTAAGCGCGGGAAACCGCAGGGCTTTAATGACTAAAAATCTGATAATTGATCCTTCATGCTTTAGTTCGTCGTTTAATTTCTTCAGATTGTCAGCAGATGCCGCAAACTGGATAACAAAATAGTGCCCGCTCTCAAGCTTTTTGATCGGATAGGCAAATTGTTTGATACCCAAATCGGTTGTCTTAACGACCTGTGAACCCGAATCTGCAATTGCCTTTTCGACGGGCTCAATACCGTCTTTCTCCGGAAGAATAACGGTAATTTCGTATTTTGTGGTTGATTTGTCGATTTCGACTTCGTCCATAGTTTCCTTTCTGGTCCCAGCACGTCATGCGGGGTCCCGACTAGCGTGAGCCGTCGGGAAAAGTTATTTTCTTTGATTAGATTACCAGTATTTATCGTTCAAGTCAATAATTAACTCCCAATTTGAGATCTATTAGCATTGCATTTTAGAATAAGTGTCTATAGAATTATATGTAGGCAAAAGGAGGGGAGAATGTTCTCCCTAGCCCCGAAAAAAAGGGAAGGTTGGTATTATCCAACGGTTTCCAAGAGGCAGCGTTTTTTATTGCCGGATGAGGCAAATGTGTCTGATATTGATCAAAAAATTTCACAAATCCAACAGAGCACCCGGACATCTTTCGGGGTGCTTTTACCCCTGCACGAAAGGATGCGCATGAGGTTCCGCTGGTATTATAACTGGCATCTTAAAAGAAGCTCTAAATGGGTCCATTTAGGGTTCTTGGCTTTATATATTTTGGCCTTAGGTGCATTTGGGTTTACTTCCTACAAAACTGCAATCCCGACTCAAGTTCAGGCGGCTACAAACACTACTACTTGGACAATAGCAGGAGCGGGTAACAGTGATTTTAATGGTGAATACACCTACGGCGGACTTGATGGTTACGGTTTGGATTACTGGGTTCTCAATAAAAACTCTGCTAACCACTATCTTTATTATGACGCTGGCGGGGCAATAATGTTAAGTTTGGCCTTGAATGATATGATGCAGGATAGCGCTTACTACGTCATGGACTATACCCTGTCCAATAGTTGTAGTTGGAATGTTGGGGACGGAACTGGAGGCACCGCTCCTGCTCCTTCAAGTACAACATTGGGGGGCAGTCCAGGTGCAGATCTCGTGGCTACGGGAGCGGGAGATGCGGGAGCTAATGGGAACTATACCTATGGCGGTTATTATTATGGCCTCCCGTTCTACGCTGGTCCTAATGGTTTCTACATTAGTTTCACGGGTGCAGGGCTATATACGGTTTCTACCGCTCTTGGTTCCATCTACTATGATTTATTTGGAACATCACCAGTTGGCGCATATGGTTGGGAAGGCGGGATGGCACCAGAACCAGGACCGACGGTAGCCGAACAAGCTTCCAGCATCACCATCTCGGGTACGGCCAAGCAGTACGATGAGTCCACGAACGCAGCCGATAGCGAAACAGTCAAAGTAGCAATTAATGGTGATCTGCAGGCGCAAACAGGTACTACATCCGGTGGTATTTGGAGCATCACTGGCGTTACTGCCCCTGCCTCCGGTGATACTGTCACTGTTTTCATCGATGGCGTGGCCGATGGGTTAGAGGCCAATGCAGTAACTAAATATGACGGCACGGGCGATATCACCGGCATCAATCTTTTTGAAAAACACTTATCACTTGGTTCGGAGGATAATCAGACCTTATCAAATAATGATATTTCTAAATATGACAACTCGGTTTCCTCCGATGAAGATATTTTCTTTGATGTTGACGATAGCAATAATTTGACTTTACCTGCGGCTGCTACGCAAACCGACGCTGATCAAAAATTAATCACTAAGGCCTCCAACACCTATCGTCCCGCTTCGGCTGGCGGCGTTCGATCGACCGTACCAATTTTAACTATTCCAACCAGTGCGACCGTGACACTTGATTCAAATACATTGGAGCTCAGTGGTGTCGGTACGCCCCTTTCTATCGTTGGTACCTTCAATGTGAATACCTCTACTATTGAATATAGTGGCGCTACGGCGACTAACGTGGTGGCGATTACTTATAATAATTTATATATTGATCAGGCCGGTGTGACCTTTACCGCCGCTGGGGACTTTACGGTTTCTTCAGTTTTGACGATAAACGCTGGTACTTTTGACGCTTCGTCAAGGACGATTACTTTGTCTGGAAGCGGCACTCCATTTGTGGTTACTGGTACTTTCACCAAATCAACCTCTACTATCAAATACACCGGTTCTTCGGCGACAAATGTGGCTGCGGCGGCGTATACGAATCTATATTTTGATTATTCTGGAACAACTTTTAGCGCTGCCGGCACGATTTCAGTAAGCGGAACCTTAACGACGACTGCCGGATCAATTTATAATAATAACGGCTGCACTCTTACAGTTGGCACACTCTCAAACTTAGGAAAAGTCCAGTTTCAAGGCGGGGAGACGATTACAATTACGACTAAGGACACCACGCACGGAACAATTGAATATAACGGCACGGGTAACTATTCAGGTATTGATTTAATTTATGGTACTGCTTACTATAATTTAACTTTTAACGGTTCTGGAGGACAGTGGTTGCAATCGCAGACGGCTTCTGTCGGCGGCGATTTGCACATTACGGCTGGAACGTTTAATCAGGGTGGCAACAACCGACTCTTGACCGTTACCGGGACAATGTATGTCGATGGAGGCGCATATTTTTCCGCTAATTTAGGTAGTTTCTATGACAAGATACAGGCAGGAGCGCTGACAATCTCAAGTGGTGCTTACGCTCTGGGACAATTTGCTCGAGTCGTCGTTACAGGTGCCTTCACAATGTCTGGCGGAACTCACACAAACTGGGGCTATAACACCACAACTGTTGGCGGCAACTGTGATATGTCTGGCGGGACATCGACTTCAATTGGAACGCTTACTTTAAATGGCAACAGTGCTAGCTTCACACCGAATTCAGGTAATTACGGTACGGTTAACGCATCAAAGACTGCTGGACAAACACTAACATTGGCCGGTAGCTTTACGGCCTCCGGTTTTTATGTTAACTCGGGATCGATTAATGCTGGGACGACGAGAGTAACTATTGTTAACAGCGCGACCGCTGGTTTGAATACAAATGGCCAGACCCTGTATGACTTAACTTTAAGTGGTACCGGACCTGCGGTAACTGGTAATAGTGTGGTGAGTCACAACGTCACGTTCAGCGGATCAAATAATTATATCAATAATGGGATAACCCTAACGGTTCAATCCTCGGCCACCACAACAATAGATTCAGGTAAGAAAGTTGCCGGAGCGGGAACATTGGTTTTGGTTGATGGCGCCGGAGCGAATTTAACAAATTCAGGTACCTTAGCAGCCACTGCCCGTTTTCAAACATCTACATCCGATGTGACTGTCCCTGCTGGAACCTATGGGCGCATTCAAGCATATAATGCCTCTGCTTCAAATCACAGTGTTATTTTGGGCACAGCGGGAAGTCAAACGATAAACATTGCCGGTAACACTCCGCAGAATATCAATGGATACCTTTTGATTACTAATGACGGTGCGGGCAATTTGACTTTGGATGGAAATACCTACAATCCAACTGTAAACGTTTCTTCAAGACCGGCGGATACTACCGATAAAGGAAAGATTTATTTTTCCGGATCGGGCGGCGGAACTAAAACATTATCTGCCGGTAGCGGTACGTGGACAGTAAAAGGCGATGTTGATTTCACAGGTGGCCTTTTAACAGCTGGGAATTCTACATTTAATCTAAACGGCTCAGTTGGTGGTCAAACAGTGACATCCAATTCCCAATCATTTAAAAATTTGACCATCGCCAATACTCACGCCAATGGCGCCACTTTCGCCGATGCCGCCACGACCACGGGCACATTTGCTGACACAACCGGCTCAACGAAAATTACTTTTCTCTCTGGCGCAACTTATAATTTTAATACGATTAATATTGCCGGCGCTGCCGATCATTTGATTACCCTGGCACCGTCGGGCGCAACTAACTGGATAATTAATCCGACCAATGTTACGGCTGTCAGCTACGTGACGGTTTCTAAATCAACAAACTCGGGGACTTCTATCTGCGCAACTTATTCAACAGACGGAGGGGATAATATTGGTTGGAAAATCGGCGGTGGGAGCACGTGTAATTTTGCGATTTCCGGTACGATAACAAAAGACGGTTCTGGGTTGGGCGGGGTGTTAGTGTCTGCCGTCAAGGGGGCAACAACTAAAACGGACACTACTGAAGCGGATGGCACCTTTTCTGTTGCCGATTGCGAAGACGGTACATGGACGCTTACACCAACAAAGACAAATTATACCTTTAGCCCGGGAACAAAAGATGCGGTCGTAAGCGGCGCTAATGTGACAGGACAGGACTTTACGGCAACGTTTGTTTCGCCTAGCTTCCTGGCTGGATGGTCATATCGTTCTTTGATTACAATAGATCATTCAAAGGTTGGTAGCGGAGGTGTAACGGATTTTCCGGTTATTATCACCGAAGCTAATGTTCCGGCTGATTTTTGGACTCAGGTTGCTTCAGACGGCAAGGACATTCGTATAACCAGCGAAGATGGCGCTACAGTTTTAAAGAATGAGATTGCTGGCGTAGATACAAGCGGCCATAAGCTCGAAGCTTGGTTCAAGGCACCGTCTCTAAGCGATACTTACGATTCAACATTCTATCTTTACTGGGGGAATTCTTCAGCTGAAATGCCATCTGCTGCTGATCAGCAGGCGGTATGGAGCAACGGATATGCCGGAGTTTGGCATCTGGGAGAAAGTTCCGGTAATGCTCTTGACTCAACAAGCAATGCAATCGCGGGCTCTGTCCAATCAGGGGTGACCCAAGGTAGCACGGGTAAAATCGGCAAGGATTATGCATTCAATGGTTCTGGATACGTCGATCTTGGCAATCCAAGCACCCTTCCAAACGGAACATCAGCAAAAACAATGTGCGCTTGGGGCAAAACCACGACTACGGCGTTGGCTTATCGTTGGATTGCGGCTTATGGAACCGCCTCTAATGGCGGCTCCCTTTTCATCGGTTTGTACGGTACTGCTTTGTATGGCGGCGGCTTTGGAGATGGTTTAAGTTCCAGCAATTATTGGTCGGCGGGAAATTGGGGATACTCTTGTATAACCTACAGCGGTACACAGGCGGCTTTATACGGAAACGGCAATGCTCTTGTATCACCAACGAATAAATCATGGAGTTTGAATAGAAGCGTAGCATATTTCGGACGACAGACTAACAATGCAGAATATTGGAATGGAGAGGCAGACGAAATCAGGATTTCGTCTGTCGCCCGTTCCGCGCCTTGGATTTCAACGGAATACAATAATCAGGACGCACCTGGCACCTTCTACTCCGCATCAGCAGAGGAAGCTAGTAAACCAAATGCTCCTATCGATGTGGCAATTTCGGGACTTGATTCAACCTACTTTGACGTTACTTGGACCGATAATTCCAGTGATGAAACTGGTTTCAAGGTTTATGTTTCAACTACACCGAACGCGACCTGTTCAGCCGCCACCTATCCGGGAACTCCGGATTATACAACCGCTGCTGACGTAGAAACTCAGCACGTGACTGGCAAATCAATCAACAGTCAGTACTGCGCCAAGGTCATAGCTTATAACGACAACGGCGACTCCGATCCTGCCTATGCAGCAGCAGCAAAATATACCTTAGCAAATACACCTTCAGCGCCGACCGTTGCCGGTGATTATTCGGTTGCTGATGGCTATTACGAACTTGTAACAAATAATCCCAACAATAACCCAGCAGGCACACAATATTGGTTGCAATATTCTACCAATGGTACAGATTTCTCCAACCCAGCCGGCATGACTTGGTTCGATTTCACTCCTTATTATAAATTGGCTGGGCTTAATCCAAATACCCAGTATTGGTTTAAAGTAAAAGCCAAAAATGGCGACGGTACAGAAACTTCATATTCAACTGCCGGTGCTGATGTGACCCCTCCTGCGGCGCCTTTAAATTTGAACACGTCAAATATCTGTGCCACAACCGCTTCAACTTCATGGGGGGCGGCAACCGGCGCCGATAAATATACGTTTTCTTATGGTACGGATGTTGACGCAACAAACCTAGGAACAACCGGCAATCTTACCGACACATCCCACAATCTGGCCAGCTTGACCGATGGCGAAACTTATTATTGGAAGGTTTCAGCAACTTCAGACGCTAATGGAACAGGCGCTTATTCGGCGATAGAAGATTTCACGGCTAGCGCCTGCGAAGCACCGATTGCTCCAAGCGATTTCAACGGTTCTGCTGCTTCTGCAACCCAAATAAATTGGACATGGGGAAATACGGCAGGGGAAACGGGTTGGAAGGTGCAAGATACGGACCACACAACACTAGTGACCTTACCGGCGGACACTTTAAGCTGGAACGAAACGCCATTGTCGGTTAACACCGCCTACACCCGTCATGTCAATGTTTATAACGATTATGGTGCCAACGATTCTAACCAAAAAACCGTTTACACTCTCGCCAATGTGCCGTCTGCTCCGACCGTTTCAGCCGTTGCCTCCGGCATTAAAATCGTCGTTAATAAGAATTCAAACCCCGAGGCAGATACCCGCTATGCCATTTATAATCAGACCGAAAGCAAATACGTAAAACACGCTGACGGAACCTTGCAGGCAGATCCTGATTGGCAGCTTTATGCTGATTGGGGTGGAGCAAGCGGGTTTATAAATACCGGTTTATTGCCCAACATCACCAACTCTTATCAGGTTAAGGCGGAAAATGGTGACGATATTGCAACGGCCCTTTCGGATGCATCTTCTGCTTATACCTTCGCCAATGTGCCATCCGCACCAACGGTTAATACCACATCGACTACCTCCCTGACGGTTATAATTAATCAAAATTCCAACCCTGCAGGTACAAATTTTGCCATTCGCGAAACAGCAACGAGCAAATATGTTCAAGCCGATGGAACGCTTGGTGCTTCGGCTGTCTGGCAGGATTACACCACTTGGGGTGGGGCAGCAGGAATTGTTGTAACCGGATTATCGCCAAACGGCCCATCCACTTTTGAGGTCAAAGCGAAAAACGGTGATAGCGTCGAAACGAGTATGTCAGGCACTGCTTCAAAATATACTTTGGCCAATATTCCATCTGCACCGACCGTTTCAACCGTTTCCTCAAGTGTCATCAAAATTGTTATTAATCAGAACTCCAATCCGGCCGGTACCAGTTACGCCATTTATAATCAAACCGCAAGCAAATATGTTAAAAGTTCTGACGGCACTCTTCAGAATGATCCTGACTGGCAGACATATGCAACTTGGGGCGGAGCGGGAGGATTTAATAACACCGGTTTAGATGCTGGCACTTCTTACTCATATCAAATCAAGGCCGAAAATGGTGATGCCGTTACAACTATTTTCTCTGATGCGGCCTCAACAAACACTAGCTACCCGACCGTTGGATTTTCCTCAAGCACCGATTCGGCTTCAATTTCTCATGCAGCAAACACCGTCGCCATTAACCTTTCCGGTGTTTCTGGAACGGATGCTTCGGTTGATTATGCTGTCACCGGAGGTACGGCTGTTTCTGGCGTTGATTATACTTTTGTTGACGGTACGGCTAATATTTCTCATGGCCAGACAGGTGTCAATGTCAATTTAACGTTAATTAACGATCACCTTGTCGGGGCAAACAAAACCATTGTTTTCACTCTTTCAAATCCGGTTAATACCACGCTTGGTGCCACCGACACTCTGACTTTCACGATCATCAATGACAATCCAGCACCATCGGGTTCATTCACAATAAATGGCGGGGCTACTAAAACAAATAACCGTACCCTAACCTTGGCGCTGACCTACAGCTTAGCTACCCAAGTTATCATTTCTACCGATCCTGCCTTTGGTGGTGCGGCCTACGAAGCCATTGCCGCTTCGAAGAGCTATACCCTGCCTGACGCCGATGCCACATATACCGTTTACATCAAATTGAAAGACCAATATGGAAATGAATCAGGGAGCTACTCAAACAATATTACGCTCGACCGAGTCGCTCCATCTGCTCCGAGTAATCTCGCAGCACAGGGGGGAAACAGAACCATTTCGCTTTCCTGGACGAATCCGATAGAAGCTGACTTCACCTACGTTAGGGTCTATCGCGGGCTCGCGGCTGGATTTGACATCGCCCATGCCGACAAAACCTTCGATGTTTATAAACCGGGGGCAACTTACGTCGACAGCGACGTGATCAACAATAAGGAATATTATTATAAGGTTACTGCGTTTGACGATATCGGCAACGAAAGCGCCGCTTCAGCCGAGGTTAATGCCCGCGCTGACTCTGACAACCCGACTACGCCCGGCAAACCGTCAATATCGCAACCGACCAAAGAATATAACGGCAAAACATATACAACCGAAAAAGGTATTGATTTTAGCTGGACTGCTTCAACGGACGTTAACTCGGGGCTTGAGGGTTATTATCTGACGATTGCAACAACTTCTGGGGGCAACAACGTCTTAAATGCGCAACAAATTGCCCCAGCTCAGACCTCTTATCACTATGATTTCGCCTCTGATGGGATCTATTTTGTCAGGGTTTACGCCAAAGACAATAAGGGCAATAGATCGGCCGATTCCGACGAATATATCTTTTATATTGATAAAAGCGCCCCATCTGACCCTTCCGATGTTCTTATGTATGACGCCTCTGACCGCTCTAACGGCACCTACACCGTCGCGCTGTCTTGGAAATCATCGACAGATGATGTTTCAGGGCTCAAAGGTTACGTGGTTTTACGAGATGGAACCGCGTTGAATCTTAACGCGGACAATATGACGCAAAACATAGTCAGTGATGAAGATTCGGGCAACTCATTCTACCTCGATATCTTAAGCGCAGACGCAAAGGCCTCGTATTCGATTAAAGCGGTTGACAATGCTTCAAATGAGACCTCGGCCCAAGACGCACGTCTGGCTGCAACCAACTTAACCTCGACAACGGGTCAAAGCGCTGGTTCAACTCAGATCGAATTGCCCGCAACTGTAATCGGTGAGGGCAAACTTGATATTACCGACGTTAAAGTTACGCCTTCCGAGGTTGTTTCAGACAAAACACAGGCCAAGGTAACTTGGAAGACAGGCGTACCAGCAACGTCACAGGTTATGTACGGAACTTCGACCTCTTATGATCTCAAGACCGAATTAGATACTGGGCTTAACTCGACCCACACGGTCATCCTTTCCGACTTGAATCCGTCGGCCACCTATCATTTCAAGGTTGTTTCAAAAGACAAGAACGGCAAAGAGCTTTCGTCTTCGGATCAGACATTTTCTACCGGAGGTAAAGCCAAGGACAAGTCAATTTTGGAAATAATCACCGGGACCTTAAGCGATGCTTTTACCAGGATGTGGAATTCAATCTCAGGGTTTTTTACAACCGGGGCGTCTGCCGCTGATAATATGGCCGCAATCGATACTTTAAGCGTGGTTGATATCTCAACCGACGAGCAACCGGGTTTTGCCATCTTCTGGCCGCAAAATATGGGTACGGTTTCAGTCGAAAGAGAGAGCGGCGGCGGCTTTGAAACAATCGGTACAACGGATCAGAACTTTTATCTTGATCTCACGATTAAAGAAAAAGGCAACTATTCTTATCGCGTTGGTGGCCAAACAGCGGCTGCGGCAGATGAGCTTTCAGGTAAAAGCACGATCTCCGATATCAAGATAACCGCTGGTGCGGTCGATAAGAAAGAAGCCAGTGTAATAGTTTCGTACAAAACCGACAAACTTGCAAAGGGGCAGGTCTCCTATGGCGAAGGATCGCCTTCAAACCAAAGCCAACCGGAAGACGGCCTTAACCAGTCCCACGTCATCTTAATTGAAAAATTGAAACCAAGTACAACCTATACCTTCACCTTGAAAGCCACTGACAAGTCCGGCTCTCAAATTACCACCTCTTCAGCCCAAAATTACACCACGCCGGCCTCGCCGCGTGACACGACCGTGCTTGAAATTATTATCAAAGCCCTGCAAAATGCCTTTTCTGGCTTTGACCAATTTATGAAGAAATGAGAGACAATTTAATTAAACTTGCTGCCTACCTGATCCTTATTTTAGGGATTATCTCTGTTGTAACATTTGCGGTTATATCAATTTATGTTTTTGTTTTTTACCCTCAGGCGATTGCCGAGAAAAGGGTTCTAGTTGGAACAGGCGCTTTGACCCTAGGTGTTGTGGTGCTTATGGTTTCAATCGGTATCTTTGAGGCAATGATCGAGCTAACCAGAATTGAGAAAAAAATTGACCCGATAAAACAAGACGTAAGAAAGGACGAAATTAAAGATGAGTGAACCAATAATTAAAGCCCACGCGCTGGGTAAGAGTTTTCCCGTGGGCAAAAATTCCGTTGTTGCCTTAAAAAGTGTTGATCTTGAAATTATGCCAGGAGAATTTGCCGTAATCTATGGTCCATCCGGCTGCGGCAAAACTACACTGTTAAGCTTACTGGCGGGTCTGGAAAAGCCCAGCCAGGGCGTAATCTTTGTGGATGGGAAAAATATCAACGAAATGAATCCACTCGAGCTTGCCCGCTACAGAGGCAAAAAAGTGGGTATGGTCTTTCAGCAATTTAATCTAATTTCGTCTCTAAGCGCGCTCGACAATGTGGCGATGCCGTTATTGCTTCGCGGAGTTAGGGGGTCTCAAGCGAGAAAAAGTGCCATGCAGGTTTTGAATTTGCTGGAGATGGGGGAACGTGCGCGGCATAAACCTTCACAGCTCTCCGGCGGACAACAGCAAAGAGTAGCCATTGCCAGAGCGCTTGTTTCAAGTCCCGATATTCTTTTGGTTGACGAACCGACCGGTAACCTTGATATTCCGACCGGCAAAGAAATAATCGATCTTTTAAAGGGTGTAAACAGCCGTCTTAAGCGGACGGTCATTCTCGTGACCCACAATCCAGATTTTGTCTCTGCGGGCAATCACGTTTTATGTATGGAAGACGGCAAGATCGTCAAACAGCAAAAGGGTTCGAGGACACAGTCAGCGGACGAAGATAAAGACAAAGAGAAGAAAGAAGAGGAAAAGGAAAAGGCTCATGGCCGTTTGAGTATTTTTGAAACATTAAGGATTTCGCGCATCCACTTTTTTTCCAAGGGTTTAAGGGCATTTCTGACTACACTAGGCGTTGCGCTTGGGGTGGCCTCGATTATCGCCCTTGTCTCTCTCGGCATTGGTTTACAGCAGGTCACTTCAAATCAACTGGCCTCAATGGACATGCTCGTTTCAATCGGGGTTGCACCCAATAAGGACTCGTCCAATCAGCTTGACGAAGCGGCAATCACCAAAATTTCAAAAATTGAGAATGTTGAGGTGGTCAGCCCTGCTCTATCAGCCGCGGCCAAGGCAACCTACAACAGCTCAACTTCCGAAGTCATGCTCCAAGGCATAAATGCTGACGCGATTGATTTTGAAGGAATAGTGGTGGAGAGCGGAAAAAAATATTCTGATTCGAACGGAGTTATTTTGACACGAGCTGCAGCCAAAAATTTTGACAGCAAAAATCCCGGATCGGTGGTCGGTGGAAAAATCACGCTTAGTATTGTTTCGATGCAGGGGAATGATTTGACCAAAGCTAAAACGGCCGAACTGGAGGAAACAGTTACGGGTGTTTCAACTGACGAATCTAGTTCCTCCGCCTTTGTTTCGCTCAATACCCTCAAATCGAAGATAAATCAGACCACATATAGCTCGCTTAAAGTGCGCGTCAATGATCGCGACAATGTTGAAGCGGTCAAGGGAGAAATTGAGAAAATGGGGTATTTGACCACCTCGGTGGTTGATTTAATTACAAGGGTGGACAAGGTTTTTCTGATTATGCAGGTTGCGCTTGGGATTATCGGTTCAGTTGCTTTAATCGTTGCCCTAATCGGTATTGTAAATATCATGACTGTGGCGCTTTTGGAGCGCACTCACGAGGTGGGTGTTTTAAAGGCAATCGGAGCATCGAATTCCGATATCAGGCGAATCTTTATTTATGAAGTTGTTTTTTACGGATTTTTTGGCGCTATTGCCGGAGTGTTTTTGGCAATCGCATTTGGCCAAACGGTTAACGGTCTGATTGATTACCTGATGCGTGTTAGCAATATTTCAGGCACGATTCATCTTTTTGTAACACCCTACTCTTTTGCCTTGGAAATGATTGTTCTAACAATTTTAGTGGCGCTCCTTGGCGGCTGGTATCCGTCAAAGAGAGCGGCGCGTCTGTCTCCGGCTGAGGCATTGCGCTACGAGTAAGCGTAGTCGCCTGAGGGCTTATTTTAGTGCGAGTTTGACTAAGTGCTCGATTAAATCTTCGAACTCAAATCCAGCGGCGTGAGCGGCTTTTGGCAGTAAACTTTCTGGTGTTAATCCGGGGATAGGGTTTGTGTCTAAAACTTGAGGATTGCCTTTCTGGTCAATGATGATATCGGTTCGCGAGAAATGACGCATTCCAAGCGCCTCATGTGCCATAACCCCTATTTGCTGTAACTTTTCAGTTAACTGTTTATCAATCTTTGCTGGTACAATTTTCTCCGTTGTGCCATCGTACTTGGCCTCAAGGTCAAAAAATTTCTTTCTCGGTTTGATCTCGATAACAGGCAGGGCTTTGGCCTGTCCATTCTCGCCCTCCAAAACGCCAACGGTGAACTCCTTATTTCCCAAATATGGTTCAACCATCACGGTTTTATATTTTTCAAGGGTGTTTTTAATTGCAAACTTGTAGTCGGCTTCGTTTTCACAGACCGAAACCCCATAGCTAGAACCTTCTTTAATCGGCTTAACGACTACGGGCAACTTGATCTCTAATTTATCATTTTCGTTTTTGATAATTTGGAAATCGGCCGTCGGAACGCCTGCGGCTCGCATAACAATTTTGGCGAAGCGCTTGTCTTGTGCCACGGCGCAAGAAGCGGGTTCGGAGCCGACGTAATTGACCGAGATTTCCTCGAGCAGTGATTGCAGACCGCCATCCTCGCCAAATTGCCCGTGCATCACAATAAAAACAAGCGAAAAATGTCTTTTGATGTCAGTTAAAGGCAGGGTGGGGACGGCATCTATTTTTTTTGGATCAGCTTCAAGAGAATCCAGTTCCGGAATCTGGTGAAACTTTCCTGTACCCGCGTCCAAAATATCGGTCGGATAACCATTTTTTTCCAAGGCGAGAGCCACCTGTTTTCCGGAGAGAATAGAAATTTTGCGCTCCGAAGAATGGCCGCCCATGGCGACTAAAATTCGTGGTTTTTTTGCGTCAAAGCTCATTTATTGTTTAGATTAAGATCTTCGGTTTAATTGTGTCGAGGTCAACAAACCGGTCTGTTTCTTCGATTAATTTTGACGAGGCGGTTTTCTTGAATGCCATTACTTCGGCGCGGCAACCAAGCGATTTAACATGCTCGATTAGGTCCTTAAAGTCACCGTCGCCTGAAACCAAGACAATCACGTCAACTTTCGGGGCGATGCGCATCACGTCCATGGCAATCCCGACGTCCCAGTCGCCCTTTTTGGCGCCACCGAAAAAGACCTGCAAGTCCTTGGCTTTTACCTCATAACCTTGTTTCTGTAGTGCCTCGAAAAACGTCGCTTCCGGTTCAACATCCGCCTTAATTACATAAGCAACCGCTCTAATTAAGTGGCGATTTGACACGGCCTGCTTCATAATTTCGCCAAAATTGACTTTTTTGTTGTACAGATTCTTGGCGGAATAGTACATATTTTGAACGTCTACAAAAAGCGCTACCCTCTGCGATGGATTTATACTCATTTTTAAAACTCCTTGATTTGATTTGTTAAATATCGACCTTGGGTTATTCTACCACAATTTCACCTGAAATGGAAGGGTTGTCCTCGAGATGGAAGCCAAATTTGCCTGCTTTTGAGAAGACATATGAGTACGTTTGGTCTTTAAAAATCGGGGTCGAATAAAGATTTTGTAGCTGGTCATGGGTCGGATGCGGATCGGAGGCGATTGTGTGCGGTCCTTTGTCGAGGTTGGTAAAGGTTACTTTTGTATTGATAGGAACAAGAATTGTTTTGGGCGAAAATCCATCTGCGCTAAAAGTGACCTGGTTAGTACGTGTTTGGGTTTCGGGTGTCGCCGAATCAGTTAATTTGGCTATTTTGGGGAATTCACAACCCGTCAAAAAAATAGCCATCAAGCCTAATACGGGGAAAACAAGGATTTTTTTGAGTTTGCGACTCATGCGTCTTTGTCGATGCACCTCGGAAGCGCCAGATGCGCTATAATTTTTCTGCGTCGCATCTGGCGACCCGTACGTGTTGAGACAAATGTGCATGAGCCGCATTTTTAGATTAAAATTGCTTTTTCTTTCTTGAGGAGACGGACCTTCTCTTCGATCCCGCGGTTGTAGCCGCCCAGAGCGCCATCAGAGCGCACAACCCGATGGCAGGGGATTTTAGGATCAAAATTGTCCGCTAAAATATTGCCTACGGCGCGGTAAGCGTGAGCGGAGCCGGCCTTTTCGGCCACCTGTTTATAGGTTAGGGTACGCCCCTTTTTAATTTTTGAAACTACCTTGAGTACCTTGTCGGCAAATTTCATAACAAGCTCAATATAGCGCATCTATCGAATTTATAAAGAGGGCATTTTGGGAAGAATTTACACAATAAATGCTATGGAATTACTCATATCTCATCACATCGAGAGCGTTGATCCGAGTGGCACGTCGTGCAGGATAGAGGCCAGTGAGAAACCCGATTAAAAGTGAGAATAAAACTACCACAATAATAAACCATATCGGTAAATAGAAAATGTTGACTGCTTCCCCGCCTGCACTAATAGCAATCTGGTTTAGGATACTGTTTGCCAGAAGCGATTCCAAATATCCCAATAAAATCCCAATCAGCCCTCCAAAGGTTCCGAGAAATATTGCTTCGGTAATAAAAATATTGCGAATATCCTTTTTCCTCATACCAAGAACCTTCATTAGTGCGACTTCCCTGATTCTTTCCATAAGTGAGATTGTCAAAGTGTTAAACATTCCGAGCGCCGCTACCGCCAAGGCAATTAAACCAAATCCTCCAAGGATAATTTTAAAAATTGAGAAGACCTGATCGATTTGGTTGACGGTGTCGCCGACATATTGGGTTTTAAGGCCGAGGTTTTCGATCTGCTGTCTCGTGGCCGTCACCTGAGAACGATCTGCAAGTTCGACTTTCATCTGGGAAAAATTGGCAACTCCTTCAGAAATTAGGTTTTGGTAATTAGTATTAACAGCCGCATTGGCATTGTCCTGTAGAACACCCACAATTGTAAACTCTCTGTCGGCCAACACCTTGTTTTTATTCTCCTTCATCAACCCTTTGCTTAGTGTTATGTCCAGGGTCGTTTTTTTGCCAAGATACTGTTCGGGGTCTCCGCCGCCCAAAAAGTCAAGATATTTTTGTGAAACAACAATAGACCCCGAACTTTCACTCTCAATTGATTCCGGCAGGGGTTTACCCCACCTTATTTTCCACCCTGACCAGTCCATATATTGCGCACTGGTGCCGTAGAATGCCACGTCCAGCGTTTTATCTTGATTCTTGGCTGTGGCCCCCGCATTGATAATTAATGCCGTGGTTTTGACGTTTGGGATACCCGCAGCCCTATCAACCGTTTCCTGGTTTAACTTGACGACTTGAGAATTACCCGCCCCTACATCAATCAATTTAAAAGCATCTCCCCTTGTCACTTGTTCGGTGACCAGATTTTCAAGTCCAAAAGCAAAAGATACAAGAAAAACGATTGCAGAAATACCGATTAAAATACCAAGCAACGTTAAGACGGTTCTCAGTCGATGAGCCATCAGGTTGCGATAAGCTAACTTAAATAAAAATTTTTTATTCATTTGTGTTGCAAGTCGATTTTGTAATTACCCCGTCCTGCATCTCAATTTTTCTCGTTCCCATTGAGGCATAGTTAGGATTATGCGTGACCAAAACGATTGTACGCCCCAGCTGTTTGTTTAAATAATCCAGCAAACCCATAATCTCATCAGCGGAGGATGTGTCTAAGTCACCTGTTGGCTCGTCTGCCAAAATAATCTGCGGTTTTGAAACAAGTGCTCTGGCGATTTCCGCTTTCTGCTGCTGGCCTCCTGAAAGCTGAGTCGGGAGCTGGTGGGCTAAATCTCCAATTTTCAGGTCACTCATAATTGATTTAGCGTGTTTAATCGCTTCCGATTCCTTCTTGCCCTCGATGATGAGTGGCAGGGCGACATTTTCGATTGTGTTTAAAGATCTTACCCAATTTGAAAGTTGATGGACAATACCCATTCTTTTAGAGCGAAAAATGCCTCTGCTATCTTCGTCTAACGTAAAAAGGTCGAGATCGCGATAAAATAACCTGCCGGCAGTCGGCGTATCGAGTCCGGCGATAATATTCAAAAGAGTCGTTTTGCCGCAACCGGATGGGCCATAAATCAACAAAAAATCCCCCTTTTCAATTTTGAGATCAACCCCGCGCAGAGCCCTAACCTTATTTTTTCCAACCCGAAAGGACTTTTTTAAATTCTCCACCGTTATAAGTGGCGGTTTCTTCCCGACGCTTTCGGTCGGGACCCCGACTCCTTTGGACGTCGGGGTTTCCTTACTTCTTTCTTTTTTATTCAAGTTATATTTCCCCTGTTATTATGTTACAGTTTTCAGTATTTTATAATCTCCCTATCCACCCGAACACATTCTGCAGGGTCTGGAGGATGATTTGCAAGATTGATTTTTGCACTTCTCCCGGAATCGCAGTGGAATCATCGGATTTGCCGATGTTGCCGTTCTTGTCCACCGATACGGCATGCAAGTGATAGGGGGTTGACGGCGTCAAATCGGAAATAATCACCAGGTGTTGGGTTGCCAAGGCCTTGTCTTCAGATGTCTTGTTGGAATATTGGTCTCCTGACACTCCCTCGCCATACTCTACCTGAGACGTAGCCGCTTTATTGGTGACCCAGGATACAGCAATCTGGGCCTTATCTTCCTTCCCTAACCCGACATTTGAGGTCTCAATCGTCAAATCAGAAATAACGGGCGGGGTAGTATCGAGAGGTGTGGTAAAGGTATTTGTGTCTGATTTGGCTTCATTGCCGTATTGATCAGTGCCGGCGGCATATACCTCGTATGATGTTGAATCATTCAAATTATCTATCTCGATTTCATGCTTTGATAACTTCTCGTTTTGTGATATTTCCGTCTTCGATCCTCCACTTTCCCCATAATAGACGGTAGAGGTCGTATCGACATTGGTATTCCATTCTACTTTCATGGCCGACGGCACTTTACCGGCTACCGGCTCAAAAGTTAGCCCTGTGATTTCCGGCATCGGCGGTGTTTCAAAGGAATAATAATCCGAATAAAAAACATAAGAATCGGACTGGGTAGTTGACTTTATCCGCACCACATAATTGGTGCCGCCCTGCAAACCATCGACTGTTTGGCTGAAGGTAGAGGCCGAACCGCCGATATCAATACTAGTGCCCGCCGTGCCAACTCCATAAGACAAAACCGCCGAAGCATCTTCGCTGGATTTCCAAGACAAAAGCACCTTGCTCGGAGTGATAATTTCTGATTTGAAATCGCCGACATAAGGCGCCACGCTTGTCGCCGTCTGATACCACGCCGACTCCCCGGGATTGCCCGATTGATCGAGCCACCTAAGCTTGTAGCGGTAGTCAGTTTCCGGATCAAGCCCTACCACCACCACATCATGGCTGATGGAATAATCCGTATGCCCCTGTTCTGAAACATACTCGTTGCCTTGGTAAACTTGCACATAGCTAGTCGTAGTTTTGCTTGATACCCAGGCTACATTAATAGACGACGGTCCTGCCGTCACTGTCGGTCCGTCAATAATGTAAGCGACACCTGTGGAGCAAAAAACGGCGGTTTGCCAAGGCGATACATTGCCGGCATTGTCTTTGGCGCGCAGATACAAAACATTATCTCCCTCCTGATATGGTGCCAAATCCAGTGTTATCACGTCTCCGGCATCAGTCACCGCCCCACCTGATCCGTTTTTGTATTGATATCCGGCAATACCGGAAACCGGATCGGTAATCGCCGGCCAAGTAAAGGTAAAAGTATTCGCCGTAGAACAGCCAACCGGTGAAACATTGACATATTCCGGGGCGGCCGGTGCTCCGCCATCATATTTGTAAGTAAATAGCGTGACCGCATCAGCC
>Ga0172380_10003193_pt1 | contig 23150 bp, 26 predicted proteins | sample Leawe162metaG_FD_119747 | JGI IMG/M metagenome (GOLD analysis project Ga0172380, IMG submission 119747) | Leachate microbial communities from a municipal landfill in Southern Ontario, Canada - Leachate well 162 metaG | ecosystem: Engineered > Solid waste > Landfill > Unclassified | place...
AGCGCAGGGAACCAAGACATAGACGATCCAACAGAATCATAAACCAATATCCTGATGATCCAGCCCGACAACGAGCGGACCAGGACAACGCCCCCACCAGGGGCAGAGTGAAACCGGGAACGGATAAGATATGGCGGAAGTGGCAGCGGAAACAAACGGCAGACATATCAAATTGACAAACGATATGTTGCTGGAAATACTAAGAAAGGTGGCGAAAGGGCCATCCCTGCGAACCGTAGGCAAAGAGTATGATACGAGTGCAGGCGCAATAATTGACGGAATACACAGGTGTGGACTTGACGAACAATACGCGCAGGCAATGAGGGATCGCGCCGAAGTCCTGGCCGCCGAAATCCTCGATGTTGCTGATGATTCATCCATTGACCACAACGACAAGCGCATCCGGGTAGACACTCGCAAGTGGTATTTAAGCAAGGTTCTCCCCAAGATCTACGGCGACCGGCTCAACGTCGATCATACCGTCCGCCGCCTGGAGGATGTAATCGGCGAGATTGATGGTGATGGTAAAGGTGGGAGGATTCCGCGAGTGGAGAGCGGGCGGCCTGTTGATAACCCACAAACCATAGATGTTGATAGCGAGCCGTCGTGTAAGTTATTGGATTCTAAGGCAGATTAGCGCAACGTCTCATAATTATTCATTATGTTAACCTAGTCAAGTGGGGGTAATGGGCCGAAAACATATATGTTTGTGGGAGCATAAGGGCGATTATGTGTTGCTCATTAATGCTGGTGACTGGATGGACGCGACGATGTAATGCAGCGCGGAACAGGTAGGGGGAGGGGGGGGCACGGGTACTTACACCATACTCTATATGCCCCGATATTTTCAACCCGTTTTGGAAGCGTCTCTCTTTGGTGTCACATATGAGTGGTGATTCTTGGTATTGAGGTGGTGATTAGCACAATCATCCTGGGGCTGCTTTGCTACGTGGTTTGGGTGGATTGGCGGATGGTTAGGGGGATTTACAAATGAAATGTGACACATGTACGCATTACATGACCGAGGGTGCATTGGGTTGCCGTCTGCACGATGTGAAATTCCAGAACGGCTACCATGCGAGGGATTATTCCGAGCGCCATTGTGGGGTCGTGAAGGGGAAGCCAGTAAGTGGATGGTATGAGATTCGCCTTGGGGTAATTATTGGCCTTGTGATGTCCTTGTTGATTGGCGGCTTCATGTTTTGGGATATCTATTTTCCCGCCGCTCCAAAGCCCGCCATCGGTGAGTATTGGTCGGTTAAGTATCGCGTAGTCGATGGAGATGGGAAGGTTGTGTATTCCGTGGAGCATAGGACTGTGCATTAGCAGTGCGGCGGAAGGGTAAATATGCCCGAGATAGGTGTCGGAAAGATATGGCTGGGATATTTTCACAGGCACCCGATAGAGGCGACTTACGAGGAAAGGGTTGCCCAACCTATGGCAAACGCGAACTTGAGGCCACCCAGCGCATTCTTCTGGTTGTCGTCCTGCTGTCGATGCTGGCCTTTGGGATTTTGGACAATTTTACGGATGTCTTTCACGGGTGAGGGATGAAGCGCGCCATTGCGATACTTGGAATCATGGTCCTGTTGCGGGGAGGCTACATGGCCTTCTTTCCCGATGCGACCCATACCGAATACCGCAAGGTCTTGTACGGCGAGGAAGTAACGGTGCAGAATGTTATTATGCGGGGCGATGTCGAGATGGAACGCATCCCCGTTGATTTGATCGACAAGGACGTTAGGTTCGACGCGGACGATCTTCCGTCTAACCACGAGGTGGAACCGGAGGGCGATGCAAGGGAGTGGTAGTCCTGACAAGGTAAAAGAATTCATCAAGTCCTGCCGGGACTCCTTCGAGTTCTTTGCGAAGAAGTGCCTGAAGATCAGGGACCACAACACGGCGCAGGTTAAGCCGTTTGTGTTTAATAGGCCACAGCGGATTCTTCATGCCATTATTGAAAAGCAGATAGCGGCCCTTGGGTATGTGCGGGTGTTGCTGTTGAAGGCTCGGCGGTTTGGCGGTTCAACATATATCGAGGGGCGCGGGTATTGGCGTACTTCACTATGGAAAAACCGCAATGCGTTCATTATTGGGCATGAAGAGGAATCGACCAATACCCTGTTTGCGATGGCGCAGTTGTACCATGAAAAGAATCCGGTTCCGCCGCAGACATTAAGATCGAACGCCAAGGAGTTGGTTTTTGATAACGAGAACGGAACGGGGCTGAAGGGTCAGTATAGGTTGGCGACGGCGAAAAACCTGACGGCGGGCAGATCCCAGGGAATTCATTTCCTCCACGACAGTGAGGAGGCATATTGGCCGAACGCAGACGTTCTGTTGCCGTCCCTAATGGCGTGTATTCCCATTCCGGTGCGTGGCGGGATAGTGACCGAGGTATACCGGGAATCGACTGCAAATGGGTTCGGGAACACATTTCAGCGGGACGTCTTTGATGCGTACTGTAGCGGCCTTTATCCGTACTATGCGGAAAATGGCACTACCTATGCTTGGAGAAATCCGAAACGGGACGAGGTTTTGGTGTTCATCCCGTGGTTTGTTCATGACATTTACGTGATGGCCTTCGATACGGAACAGCAGAAGGCTGAATTTGAGCGCAGCATCAACGTCAAGGTGTTCGATAAGGAGCGTGCCGTTTGGGAAGATTCCGAAGCCATGAAGCTGAAAAAGAAGTTTAGTCTAAGTCTGGAGCAGCTTCATTGGCGTAAATGGGCCATAGAGGACATCTGCAAGGGGCGAGTCGAGATTTTCCGGCAGGAGTACCCGTCGAACATTGAAGAGGCGTTCCTGACGGTCGGCTCCAATGTTTACAGCAAGGAACTGTGCGACGATGTTGAAAAGGGGTGTGTCGAGCCGGTTTTGATTGGCGACATGATCGACCGCAACGGAAAGCCGTTTGTTAGGCCGAATCCGCACGGGGCTTTCCGGATATGGGAGAAGCCGGAAGAAGGTCAAAAGTACTTCATGACCGTGGATTCTGCCGGCGGCATCAAGCCGTCGCAGGAGAGGGAGCAGCGGGAACCGGACCCGTCCTGTATCGATGTATGGAATCACTTGACCGGCAAGCAGGTGGCGCAGTGGCACGGTCAGATTGACTATGACGAAATTGACGATCTGGTAGAACGCATCGGGACTTTTTACAACAAGGCGGTTGCCTGCGTCGAACTAATGAATCACGGCTACACGGTGGTAGCGGGCCTGAAAAGTCGGCAATATCCGATGTATGAGGCGCGTTCGGGCGAGCCGGGATGGATAACCAACAAGGTCACAAAGCCGAATGCCATAGATTCTCTCCGGTCGGATGTTCGGGACGGTTCGTTGCAGATACGGAACATCGCCACGGTTGCCGAGATGCGGACGTTCATCGAAAAGGGCGGACATTATGACGCGGCTTCCGGGTGCCATGACGAGCGTGTCGATTGCGCGTGGATGGCGTCGGCCATGATGCGACTTCTTCCGAGGCGCGGGGTGTCGCCGGGACAGAAGCGCAGACGGCCCATCGGATTCGGGAACTGGCTGAACCGTTCGCGGCCCGATGAGGGCGGCGGGTACATCGAGGTCATGGTGGCATGATTACGCCGTTGAACGGATACATTCAGTTGTCGAAATTGCAGACCGCCGATTCGGGGTTGGCGAAGGGAATTGTTGCGGCGGAAGGTACGAACGTGAAGATTGGCGAGCGGGTGTTTTTCGAGAAGGACAAATTGATCTCCGTGAGCATAAGCGGCAAGGAAGTTTGTTTCGTGAAAGAGGCGCATATCATTTTCAAACAGGGGGAATAGTGGCCGAGAAGATGGTGCGGCTCCCGTCGCACAAGACAGAGGAAAACGGTTTCGCCTACGAGCCGCCGAAGCAATGCCATTACTGCGAAGCGGATTTGAGGGCGGTGGAATGGCCGGAGGGCGGCATGGGGCCATATATCAGGATCGGCCTGCCGATACCGGGGATTGCGCTCTATCAGTGTACGAAATGCTCCTGCATCATGGGGAACATTCACGCGGCGGCGAACATGCAGCGGTTGAAGCGGTTGCAGAACGACGCCCGCGTGTTGAGGCCGCACGAAGGCAGCATTATTCGGTTAAGTTCATAGGAGGATTTGAGATATGGCCGGAACGCTTACGGTAACGATGAGCAATCCCTACGCACAGGGTGGGCCGAACACAATTACGCTGGATTGGATAGCGACATCCGGGGGTGCGGTGAGTGCCGCAATTGCTAGCACCTACGCCGCCGCGCAGTTGGCGACCTATCAATATGCGACCCCGCGGCCGTCCAAGATCATCGGGAAGCTTGTGCGAGCGGTCGTGGCTCCGGGTACGAACGGGGCGGGCGCGGCACTCACCCCGACGGCGGGTTACGACATCACGCTCCTGAACCCATATAGCGGCGACGTGGCGGGCGGGAACCTGCTGGATCGGAGCGCGACCCTTCCGGAATCGTGGGTGCCGGACGAACCGATTGCGATTGACTGCGACCTGACTTTCACGGTTGCCAACGCGGGCGACTCGAAGCGGGGCCGCGTGGTTCTCTATTTTGAATAGGAGGCTTGATTTTTTATGCAAATGCTGAACGACAGGGTTCTTGTCAGGAGGTTGCCGGAGGCGACGGTAACGCCCGGGGGCATCATCATCCCGGAGAGCTATCAGGAAAAGCCCATGAGTGGAACGGTCGTATCGGTCGGAAGGGGCAAGTTGCTGGACAGCGGTAAGCGCGTCCCGATTGACGTGAAGGAAGGCAATGAGATCCTTTTCGCCAAATACACAGGGTTGGAAATCAAGCTGCACGGCGAGGATTACCTTATCCTCTCCGAAAACGATATCTTGGGAATCGTGTAGATGCCGACACCGAACAAGAACGAAAGCCGCCAGGACTTTGTTTCGCGGTGCGTTTCGGTTTTGAAGCATGAAGATCCGGAACGGCCAACCAATGAATGTCTCGGCCAATGTTACGGGATGTACGACTCATGGAAGAAAAAGCAGAAGAAAGAGAAGTGACCTACACGCTGCCCGACATTGCGGCGGCGTGGGCCGACTATACGAGGCGCAAGGTGATTCTCGGCACGCGGGACGGGAAAGAGATCTACGCCTACCTTGAAGGGAAGCGCGTGGACTTTTCTGGCCTTATCAATGCGCGGACGGTGGACGTAAAGACCGTGATTTCGTTCCCTGACTTTCTGAGGACAAAATGGGTGAAATGATGCTCGGTGATCCAGTAGCGAAAAGAGAGGGCCCCGTTGTGTTTAATTATCGCGGCGTTTTGCAGGGGCCGCGCACGACATTTACCGTCGAAGTAAAGGCGGGCCGTAGGTGTCTCGTCATTGAACAAGACGGGAACCGCGTAGAGTTGGGGCGCGTAGAGTGTAATCGCTGCAAGTCAATGTTTGAAACCTTGATGCCGGTGAAGCAATGAGCGCAGAAGTAACGGACGACCGCCCCGAAAACGGGAAATACCAGAAGCTAGTCGAGCATTGCATTTCGCTCTACAAGGAGTTCAAGGATTCCGAATACCGGAAGGCGAAACTGCAAGAAATCGCGGAGTCCCGAAAGGTCTATGAACAAAAGTCTGACGCGGCTACGTTCCCGTGGAAGGATGCGGCGAATTACGCGATGCCCTTTACTACGATTTCCGTTGACAATCTTGAGCCTCGCCTCGTTGCTGGCCTTACGTCGATTGACCCGGTTATCATGTTCGACACGGCCAACAAGGACGAGCAGATAAAGGCCGTCGAGGATGATTTCAACAAAGAATTGAAGGACACCTGCCGCGTCGAGGATTTCGCCCGGAACGTGGTTCACAACATCCTTATTGAAGGCACCTACTATCCGGTTCCGAAGTACGACAAGGAAAAGCGGAGGATCGTCGACTTTGTTTATGATGAACGCGGAGTCGTGGTGATCGACCCCGCAACGAAGGAAGCGGTGACACAGGAAATCGAGACAACCGTGTTCGAGGGCGGGCGGTTCGATTATGTTCCGTTCACCGACATCTTCTGCGCCGACAATCTCGGCACGGCGGAGGATTGGGAACGTGAGCCGGTAATCAGGATCGTGCGCCCTACCTACGCGGAACTGATGGGCCGCCGCGATTCGCTCGGCTATCAGAATATCGGCAAGTGGCTGTTGGGCGAGAAGGAGAAGGCATCGGACAACAAGCAGGACGACAAGCTGACTCCCGGCCAGCAAATTGATGATGCGGACGTGACTGGCAAGGAAGTGATCGACAGTATCGAGGTACACCTTTCATACCCACTGCCTCTTGACAGCGACGAAGAAGCGGAGAGCGAGGAACGGACGAACTTCGAGGAAGAAAAAATCATCGTCACGATTGCCCTAAAATCAGAGATCATGTACCGGCTCGTCCTCCAACGGGAGATCAATTACAACAACGAGAAGATCATCAAGCGCGTGCGGCTGTTCCCCGAAAGCGACCGCTCCTACGGTACGAGCCTTTACGGGAAAATCAAGGCATTGCAGAACGGCGGGTCCGACCTATTCAACCAGATCGTGAACGACTCTACAATCCGCATGATACCGTTCTTCTTCTACGAAGAGCGTACCGGGCTGAAGGAAAAGAATGAGATATTCCCTGGCGCGGGCATCCCCGTCGAGGACATTAAGGGAATCCTGTTTCCGACCTTCAACGGCGACCCGACGCGCCTTATCACGGTATTTGAATCGGTCGTGGCGTTTTGGGAACGCCTGACAAGCATTGCCGATACGCAGGTGGGCCGTCTTTCCGACAAGTCCGAGAAGGACACGGCGACCGCGATTCTGACGGCGGTGCAGGAAGGGAACATAAAGCACAATTACCAATCCGGCACGTTCAAGGACGAATTTCTTGCGGTCATCAAGACCATGTACGACCTGTATTACAAGAACATGCCATATGACAAGACCATCACGTTTCAAGGACAGGCGGTCATCTATCCGCGAAGCGTCATGCGTCGGCAGGTGAAGTTCCGGCTGACTGGAAGCACGGAGAAGGCGAATAAGATTCTGGCCCGGAAGGAAGCCGAGGACTTGCAGCTCATGTATAACCAGGACGCGCTTGTCGATCAGGTAAAGCTCCGGCTGGATGTCCTGCGGCAGTACGGGAAGGAGAACCCGAATGAATACCTAAAGCCGGAAGTAAACCAGATGATTGCAATCTTCACGGCGTACCCCGACCTTGTGCCGGTCGTGCTGAAAATGGCGCAGCAGAAGCAGATGGAAGCCGAACTTGCAAGGGGAAAGCATGAGCGAGTGGCTGCTTAGCCGGGACTTTCAGGAATACCGTGCGGCGGAAATCAGAGAGGGCGCGGTGTTCTTTGGGAACATCCTACTGACGAAGCACGACAGCGAGTATTTCAAGGGCGTGACGGACATGCTGCGGGAAATCGTGAAGCTGCCGATGAAGATGGCGCAGACGAAGGAAGAAAAAGACAAGGCACAGATGCTTGTCAAGGCCGCGTTCGACCAGATAGAGGCGCGGATACTGAGGGCCGTGGTCTTGGAGGAATAGCTTTATTCAATGGCTGATTTTGGGGCTTTCCGCAGCGGCGGCCACCGCTGCGGGAACGAATAGAAAGAATTAAGGGCAGCCGTGTAGGGCTACACACCTACATCGCTGCCCTTTTTCTTTGCCCCTCAAATTCGCTGCCAGCGTGCGTCAACGCCGAGAACGAGGAAAGGAAGGCGATTTGTATGGCTGAAGATTCAGCACCGGATGTTCACCTTGAAGTGAACGCGGGCCTATCCGTGGAAAAAGATGGCCCGGACGCGAAACGGGATGAAGTCACGGACGCGGACGACATCAACCCGGACGCAGAGAAGAGGGACGAAAAGAAAGAGGACAAGAAGGAGCCGGAGCAGAAGGACGACAAACCCGGCGAGGAACCCCCTGCCGACAAGGGAGAAAAGAAAGTCGAGGGTGCCGAGGACGACAGGCTCAAGGCGATGGAAACGCGGCTGACGAACCTTGAGCGCGACAAGAAGAATTTACAGATTGCTCTCCACAAGGAACGGCAGGGGAAGAAATCGGAGAAGTCCAAACCGGACGCGGAAGCGCTGACGGACGAGCAGCTTGAGAAGATTCTGGAAGATAACCCGGACCCCAAGACTGCCCTGAAAGTCACCCGGTACATGGCCGAGAAAATCGCACGCGGCATGAAGGACACGGCGATTGCGGACGTACAGACGGGACAGCGCAGCAAGGCAATGGAGAACCTTCTGCTGGAACGCTACCCCGCACTGGCCGACGAAGGCTCCGACATGAGGGTGGAGGTCGATAGCGAGAAGGAAGCCCTTGGCCTCAAGGATCACCCATACGGCGATTTTTTCGCGGTCGGATCGAAGGTTTTGCAGAACCTTCCGGCGATTATCAAGGAAGCCTACGAGAGGGGCAAGAAGGAAGCCCTGAGCGTCAAGGCCGACGAGAAGCGCGGGGAGAAAATCAAGGATGCCGACCTGACCCCGAAAGGGAAGAAATCTGCCACGGGCGGCGTGGATTCGCTGACGAAGGAACAGAAGGAATCTGCAAAGCAGATGGGCCTTACACCTTCTCAGATGAAAGTCTACGCGAACCTAGTTGGCAAGAAACCGAGAACCGTAGCCGTGGAGGGCTAAGAATATGGCACGACCGAAAAAGGCAGCACCGGAACTACCCGATGGAACGGCGGAGGGAAAGACCGTTCTGACGTCGAGTGAGGCCGCTATCGTCGCCCGCGTTATCGCGGAGAGGGACGACTGGAAAACGATCAAGGAAAGCGAGGTTGAGGACTTCGCCCTGAAGGATGACCCGCTGGCGATGCCGGAACCGGCAAAGGAAATGCGGAAGAAAAAGAAATTCGCTTTCCGCTGGATCACCCGGACGCCGGAACGCATGGACGAGATGAGGACGAAGGACGTCCCGTTCAAGTGGTGGGTTTGCAATGCGGTGAACACGCCATTTCTGACCGACTATCTTGACCCCGTTTTGGGGTGCGTTTCCAAGATGGATCAGATGTTGGTGTTCAAGCCGTTCTGGATGTTCGTCAAGGAGCAGGAGTTCAAGAACCGCGCCGACCGAGAAGTTGCCGGGGATTACCTCAAGGCGAAGGACGGGGAGAAGAAAGGCGGCGGGGAATTTGTTGCAGGGAAAAAGATCAGCAGCGGAGATGTTCAATACCCGGTCGATGCGGAAGCCATTGCGGAAGAAAAGCTAGGCATCGTGTCGGCGGGAGAGGGCATGTCCGAAGAAACCTAACGGAGGATAAGAATTATGGCGAACAATGACGCCCCCTTCGGATTTAAGCCGTGGGGTGTTTTGAAGCACGTCGGACTGTACGCCGTGCCGACCGCACCCACGATTAACTTCTATCACGGGGACATTGTGCAGGGGAGCAATACGTTCATCACCTGCACGAACGGACAGGGGACGATTCCCGAAGTCTACGATGCGGCTGTTATCGCGGCCACAAGCGGCGACACGCTGCCGACCTACGGCGCGGTTGTCGGGATTTTGGACGAGAACCTTTTGCCGGTTTCCTACATCGCGGCTGGCGAGGTGGGCGACGGCACGATTGCCGGATACCTACTGGTGGCGGACGACCCCGATCAGGAGTTTGTGGCGCAGTCCGACGGCGCGATCACGGCGGCGAACATGGATCTCAACCACGAAATTACGAGCGTTGCACTGAGCGCCGGAAACTCCAACACCGGAGTTTCGACGCAGGAAATCGCGGCGTCCGGTTCGGCTGTCACGGCCACCATTCCACTGCGGATTCTGCGGCAGGCGTATCCGAACGAGGATGCGATCACTTCCGCCGGATGCCGTTTTGTCGTCAAAATCAATCCCGACTGCCATTACCGCGCAGACGGACTTGCGATCTAAGGAGGGGGACTGAGCTATGTGGACAAGAGGACGTTTTGCCAATGAGATGGTCCCCGGCCTGTTCGCGGTTTCCGTTGATTCGTATGTCAACAAGCGTGCCGAAGGCATGGGGATGAAGTTGGTCACGGTCAAGACCTCCAAGAAGGGCTACGAGGAAGATGCCATTCGTTCCGGTCTTGGCAGTGCGGTCGAAAAACATGAGGGTGCGCCGATCAGCTATGACGTGCAGATTGGCGGTCCCAAGAAGAAATGGATTCACAAGGTGTTCGCGCTCGGCGTGCGTATCACCGAGGAAGCCATTGACGATAACCTGTACGAACTGAACGGCGGCGGCGAAGGCAACCTCAAGGAGATCTTCTTCGACCTTGGGGAGTCGATGGCGGACAACATTGAGCAGCGCATGGCGGTGTTCATCAACAGCGCGACCGCGACGACCTATCACACGACCCGCAACGGGTATGCCCTGTACTACACGGCGCATCCGAGGCTGGACGGTTCGACGTACCAGAACTATGCGACCAATGCGGACCTTACCTATCTGACGTTCTGGTCTGTCCTGGCTTCCGCCGAAAATCAGTACAACCAGCGGCAGCAGCGGATCACTAAGAAGGTCGAGAAGCTGTGGGTGCCTCCGCAGTTGGAGCGTGCAGCGCGTGAAATTCTGCATTCTCCTGATCGACCGGACAGCGGGAACCGCGCCGTGTCGGCCCTTGCGGACAGCAAGCGGAAAATCGAGCTTTGCGTGTGGCCGCACCTGACGGACACCGACGCATGGCATCTTCAGTTGAACGGGCGCGGGATCATTTTCTTCTGGAACCGCAAGACGCGGTTTGCGCGGGAAGGTGATTTTCAGACGGGCGACATGATGTGCAAGGCGGACCAGAGATGGTCGGCTGAAATCGCGGACGAACAGTGCTTCTACGGCAACGTTCCCGCCTAACAGCAAGGAGGGTGCTATGAAAAGGTTTTGGCTTTGCATCGTTGCCGTCCTTGCGTTGATGCTTCCGGCAATCGGATACGGGGGCGGAACCAATTTTGATTCCGTTATCACAACTCCGAGTGCGGACGACGATTACGGTTTCCGAATGAACAACAGTTCGGGAACGCGGCTGTTTTCCGTCACGAAGGACACGGGCGCGATTTACTCGCCAGGAACATCCACGCTGACAACGGCGACCATCACGACGCTTAATCATTCGCGCGAGCGTTCGATTCCGTTGCCGCTGATGGGGTTTGTAAGCAATACGGACGCCGCTCCGCTATCGACTACCACGACGCCGGGGTTAGAGATTGACGACCTACTGCCTGCAATCGTTTGGGCGGACGGTGAAGCAACTCCCGTGTTAACTACGTTCCGTATTCCCGTCGATTATGCCAGCGGCGGGGCGTTCCGGTTGTTCTGCACGGAGTCCGACTCCACAACTCCCAATCAGGTTGACTTCGATGTCTATGTCAACTCGAACGGCGTAGCGGCTGATGCTGCCGCAACCGGGCAGACTCCCGTGGCATTGGCGGGAACGACAGCAACGACAAGCGTTGTGACCCTTACCCCCGCGACCGACTTTGCAGCACTGGCCGCAGGATATTGGGTGACGCTGCGTATCTGGCGTGACGACACGGCAGAGGGAACTGGCGACCTTGAGGTGAAGGGTGTCGATTTCTATTATACGGCAGCTTACTAACTACCTAACCGATACCGTGGAGGGGGAGCGATTCCCCCTCCTGGTACTCGTTACCATTTTCGGGGTAGTGCTTTTCCTTCCGAGCAGCCTGATAGACCTTCGGATTCAAAAGTCGCTGTTCCCGATGATGGGTGCTTACCTGCTTCTCTGCGGGGCGGTTTACCTGTTTGCGAACCGCCCCGTGGGGCTGCTCGGGGGATTCATCCTGTTTTACGTTCTGGTGATGTTCATCCCCGATTCGTACACGTTCCTTCTCATATCGGTGTTCTACCTCGCGGCGTACCTGATTATCGTCGCGTTCTACGACCGCCTCGTCAAGCCGGTAAAGGAGAGGATTTACGACACGCTCTGCATCTTCGCGCTTATCAATGTGGCGTGGATGGTAATGCAGCATCACGACATATTCATAATCTTCTACCCAAAGAACGGGGTTTCTTTGGAAACAGGATGGTTTGCGAACCGGAACGAAACGGCGGCGTATCTTGCGATGGCAACCCCGTTGTTTCTCCGGGGCTACTGGCATTGGGGATTGATTCCGATGGCGATTGGCTTCTATCTAGCCCAATGCGCGAACGGCGTTTTAACGGTGTCGATTGTTCTGTGCATCTACGGGGTCTACTGGCTGTGCAAGGCATTTCCGAAATACCGCATGATTATCCCCGTGGCGTGCATCGTGGCGGCTGTCTTTACCACGGGAACATACATGACATTTGTCCATCGGGGTGGGTATTCCGAACGGATCACGGCCTACGTGACCTCTCTTGAACTTGTGAAGGAAAAGCCGCTGTTCGGATGGGGCATCGGGCAAAGCTGCCGCATCGTGCCGATATTCCTGCACGGCGAAAAAATCAAGCCGGATGTCGGGCGCGGACTTTTCAAGCATGTGTATTACCAGAAGGATTTTGCAAGGCTCTATGGCGCAAAGCATAACTACAACAATGAATTCGTTGAATCGTGGACACATCTCCATAACGATCACCTGCAATGGATGATCGACGCCGGGATGGTCGGATTCGGCCTGTGGTTCATGGTGGTGCTGGCGCATTTCGTGGCTGCGTTCCGAACGGGGCGGTTTGAACCCCTGCCGGTTATGGTTCTGCTGGCCGCGATGATTTCAGCCAATGCGTTCTTCACGTTCCAAATAGGGTGCTTCCTGTTTATCGCTGTCCTTTTTGCCGGGATGATTCAGGGGGAATATGTCAGTCAAAGACGTTCACACGGATAACCTCTATTCCCTTACCTGTGAACACAAGGGACCGGACGGAACCACGACGCTCCGCAACAAGGACGCTCATTTCGTGATTGCGGGCGTCTACGTCGGGCAATACATCGAGAACGACACGGACGGGTCGAGCGGGGCGGTGACGGCCGTAACCGACACGACCGTTACCTGCACGCTGACGGGCGGAAGCGCAAACACCTGGACGAACGGCGACACGGCCTACTTCTACCTGACGGACGAAAAGGATTCGTTCATTTCTTCAACCGACACCGACCGGAGCCGTGGGTGGAAAGTGGTCAAGGGCGACGTGTTGGACGACGACGGATGGCGACCGGAGGACGCGGACCTTGATCGCGACGACCGGGAAGTATTTGGACCGGGGCAGCCGGAACGGAGGTAGGGCGTGGACGGAAAGACCATGACAAACCGGATGCTTCAGATTCTTAACGAGGCGAGCACGTCCGGCATCATCAATTCTCGGCTGACCTACGATTTCCTGAACGAAGGGGCGCGGGATTGGGTAATTCAGACGGAATGCTTGACTGCTGAAGCAACCCTTACGACCGTGGCGAGTACGGCTGACTACGTTCTGCCCGCCGATTACCTGGGCCTCTACATGAAGCACGACGGCAAGTATTTCGTCAAATACTACGACGGGACAAATTACACGTTCATTGATTTCCGCGAGTACGCTTCAATCTATTGGGAGAACGACACGACCGCCGTTGACATCCCGAACTATTTCACGATTCGGGATTACGGAAGCATTTACGCGCAGGTTACGGGCAGCGCGAATGCTGATGGTGCGGCCACGGGCGGGCGATGCCAACTTTCCGTTGCGGCTTCGACGTTCACGAATGTGAGCGCGGGCGACATCATCCACAACACGACGGACGGCAGCACGGGCGTTGTCCTGTCAAAGACCAGCACGACGGCAATCTATGTCGCCCTGTTCGGCGGAACGGGGAACGACATTACGAGCGCAGATGCTTTCGTGATTCAGCCGCGTGGACGGCTGATGGTGACGCTTAACCCGCCGCCCGAAACGGCGACCCAGTACGTATATGTCCCGTATCTGCAAGCCCCCGATCCGGTCTACCACGACTACGGCGTGTTCCGGATCAACTTCGATTACACGGAAGCACTCGCCAACTATGCGGCGTGGAAATACAAGTACAAGGACAAGGCGGCGGACTACGGCGACAAGTTTTTCCAGGTCTATATGAATGAGATTTCCAAGTATCGTCGGCAGACCACAAAAGCGTTTGCCAAGCCAAACGCAACCATTTATCCGAGGCTGAAATAATGCTCAATCGGTTTCTCGCAACCTGTATCGCCGTCCTGATGTTGGCTCTCCCCGCCTACGGGCAGGATTTGAAAAGCAAGGTCGTTCCGCTGAACGGAAAGCTCATCCAGTCGGACGACCCCACGCAAATTGGGACGAACTTCCAGACGCTTCAAAATCTTCGTTACACCGACAGCCACGTGAAGGGCATCGGGGGCATGGCAAAGGTAAACTCGTCGGCCCTGTCGTCATATCCACACGTCCGTAACGCATACCATTTCAACAAGGTACAGCCTGCGGAAAGCCATGTCCTGCTGCACGCGCTTGACGCTACCGGCACGTCGGCGCGGCTGATCGAGATAGACGACTCCATACCAACGGGCGGGAACGTGGACGAAGCAACGCCAATCTGTTCGCTTACGTCCTATGCAGAGGGATTGTTTGCAACGGTCCCGAACGATTATGTTGTGTTCACGAACGGCGAAGAAACCTATATATGGGGCGGCAAGGAAGGTCGCCTCTCTGCGTTCCTCACATCATCTACAACACCGACCTATGTAATTACGAACTCCAATGACTATACGGAAATCCTGAATAATACCCGCACGGAGGCATCACAGGTTGCAACACTTTCCAGCGGCGGCGGGAACGATTCTTATGTCAAGCTTCTCCTCCATGCCGATGGATCGGACACGTCCACGACCTTGACGGATTCTTCGTCGACCGGTAGAGCGGTAACGGCAAACGGGAATGCTCAACTCGACACGGCGCAGTTCAAATTCGGAACCGCCTCGGGGCTTTTTGATGGGACGGGTGATTATCTCACCGTCGCGGATCATGCCGATTGGAATCTTGGCGACGGGGATTTTACAATAGATTTTTGGGTGCGATTCAATTCCGTCGATACCGTGCAAGCGTTCTGGTCTCAGGGTGACGGAGGGGGAACGAACCGCAACTACCTGTTGTTCAATTCCAATACGATTGAATTCATGTCGTATAACACCGACTATCTTCTCAGTTTCAACGCTCCATTCACGCCGGTTGTCAATACTTGGTATCATATCGAACTCGTCAGATCGACAGCCTCCACTCCCCAGACGTGGTTTGTGTTCGTCAACGGCGAATCTAAGGTTGTCACCGGCACGCATGGAAATTGGGCTGCGACTCTGCCGGACTTCGGTCAAACCCTGAAAATCGGAATTGACGACGACGGCGCGACCTATCCGCTAAACGGATGGATGGACGAGTTCCGGTGGTCCAAGGGCGTCGCGCGTCACACCGCGAATTTCACGGTGCAGACTCAGGCATACGGCAACGCATCTAATCACTTCCTCGTCGGGTCGAAGAGGCCGTTGCAGGGGGTCAAGTTCTACGTTTCGAGCGGGAACACGGTCGCCTCCACCATGACCGCCAAGGAATGGCAGGGAACGGACTGGACGGACCTTGCTATCACCGACAATACCGACACCGGCGCGACGCTTGCCACGACTGGAACCGTTACGTGGACGGCGACGGGCAGCGCGAAACAGCGGTACATCGACGGCCTGAGCCTCTACTGGTACGCTTTCTTTTTTGATGCGGGGCAGGCATCGCTTTACTATACAACCGTTGACGCGCCCATGCAGACGATTTCAAACACATGGGACGGAATTGAAATTATACCAATCCGTACACTGAAGTATAACGGAACGACCTATTACGATTACTCCATAGAGGTAGCCGATGATTACCAGTCTACCTATGCTGATCTCAGCAGCCTCGGTACAACCCATTATCTTGTCATCGGATTTACGGAACCGATACAGGGACTTGATTTCACCTTTGTCGTCGGGTTGGAAAACTCAACGGCTGCGACGATGATAACGACGGAGTATTGGAACGGGTCGGCATGGACGGCGACGGGCGCGACATCTGACGGTACGGCAACAAGCACGACTTCCATGAGCAAAGGGGGAACGGTCGTATGGCAGGGCGTGGAGCAAGGACAGGAATTCGTCACGACCGTATCAAACGAGGTTCCACTGTATTACTACAGGGTGCGGTTTGCAGACACACTGGACGCGGATGTGAAGGTATCGGAGATTCGCGGCATACCGTTTCCGCGTGCCATCAGCCCATACGCCGTGGCGACCATGTACCAGAACCGCACGATTCTAATGAACGAATCGAGCGGGAAAAAGAATAAACTTCTCTATTCAGCGGAAGGGCTGGAGAGCGTTTTCAACGGAGACGATTCGGGTGAACTGAACGTAGGCGACGATTTCGGCATCACGTCAGCCGCAACACTTTCCCTTGTCCTGACTTCAGCCCTTGAGCAGCTTATTATTTTCAAGGAGAACCAGACCTATCGAATCTTCGGAAATGGGCCTGAGAATTGGGACCTGCAACTTATTTCCGGCACGGTGGGGTGTGTCGCTCCCAAGACGCTAAAAACCGCGTCCCTTCCGTTGGACAGTGTGAGTAATTACATCGGGCGGCACATCGCCATATTCCAGGGGGCGGACGGAATCTATGTGACGGACGGACGGACGCCTTCCCCGATTCACGGCGACATCAAGAACTACTTTGACAAGCGGTCGTCGTCATCAATCAACACGTCCATGCTCGCAAAGTCGGTTGGGTTCATCGACCACGAAAACCTTGAGTACCATTGGTTGTTCGCGTCGGGATCTTCCACAACGCTGAACAAGGAACTAGTATTCGATCTTCGGCGTTGGAAGTGGTTTGAAATAGACCGTGGGACCGGGAAATACCTGCAAGTCGGCTTCAAGGTGACGGATACCTACGGGAACAATTACTGCTACGGCGCGATTGATACCGGGTATATCGAACGCCTTGAATACGGAAACACGTTCGATGGCGACAGCATCGTACATACTTTTCAGCTTGGCGACATCGCCTTTGCCGACAATCCAATGTTCGAGACACGGGCGCAGTATGCGAACCTTGCGATGGTGGCGAAAACAACAACGTCGAACAGTGTGACGTATACCCATTATGTCGACACCGCAACAAGCGGAACGGCCTACACGTTGTCGCCCGCGTCTTCCGGAAAGCGGGTTGCCAATGTCGTGACGAACATCAATTCGATTCCCGGCGTGTTTCATTCCCCGAAATTTTCCATGACGACGAACAACGAAACTGTGGGGTTTGAACCCCTGTATATTGGCTATTTCTACAAGGTCGAGCGCGAACATCTGCGATAGGAGGCTTGCAACATGGCAACTACACCGTCTTACGGATTGAACCTGAACAACATCATGCGGGCCATCCGACAGCGCAAGGCCGCAGGGGGATACGTTCCCAAGAGCTTCATTGACAACATTTTGGAGGCGAACATCAACACCGCCGCCAATCGTGCGATGGATCAGGAAAAGATCACCACGCAGAAGGAACAGTTTGAAAAGTCGCTGGCTCAGAACAAGGAGCAGTACGAGAAATCGCTGGCAGAACAGGTCAGGGGCGGCGATTTAAATCGCGCCCTGACGGAAGAACAAATCTCGAATCAGGGAACTTCCGCAATGGCAAGCACGTTGGTACAGGCACCTCTTAACATATGGGCCATGTCGAAGATGTACGACAAGCTGTTTCAAAAGACGCCCGCGACAACGCCAATGTCCGTTGCGGGTCCGAATCCTGCGATGCAACAGCCACAGATTCCCGGCGAAGCGACCGGACGCGCCCCGTGGCTTGATAATGAGCAAATTCCCGTTGATAACACAACACTTGCCCCGGAAGCACAGGCCAATACATTCATGCCGGAAATGATTGAGGCCGGAACGCCCGCCGCTGCGGATACCATCGTGGGGACCACCTTTTCCGGCCCAAACCTTGGGGCAATGCCAGCAACACAGGCTCCGCAGGTAGTGGGTGGGGGAACGGCGGCAGGAACAACCGCGGGAACCACTGCGGGAGCGAAGGGGTCTGCATTGAGCGGATATATGGCCCCGCTCTTATACATTATGGCCGCCGAGAAAGTTCGGCAGCGAAGTCAGCCTGACAAGGCATACGAAGACCGGGGTGCATGGGAAAAGATGGGCTCTGCGCCTGTCACGGGTGGGCCTGCGGCACTCGTTGAGGGAATCGCTCCGGGCAGCAGCGGAAATGCACTGGTCAAGCCCCTGACCGCCGTGGCGAAGGCGGAAGAGCAACTTGTCGGCGAACCGCTGGACAAGTTCTTTGAAGGCGACATCGGGGGTGGAATAGGGGCAACGGTCGGCGGTATCGTTGAAGCTCCCAAGACCTTCTTGAATACGATAACCGGCGGCGGTTGTATCATCATCACCGCCTGCACTCGGCCCCACGCCTATGAAGTAGAGATTGCCCGCGAGTATCGGGACAGCCGCATGGATGCCGATCAGCTTCGCGGTTATTACATGATTGCCGAAAAGGTGGTTCCGTTGCTCAACTGCGATCTGAAAAAGAAATTTGTCAAGGGGTGGTTTGTCGATCCTCTTGTTGATTACGGCGAAGTCATGCTTGGCAAGAAGCCGGGGCCGTGCCGCGTGTTTTCGTACCTTGTGGCGCGTTTCTTCCTGACACTGTGCCGGAAGGTGGGGCAGACAAGAAAATCATTTGTAAGGGCAAACGGCGAAGTCTTTTAGGGGGCGTTCCTGATGGTTTCGATGCGGTCTGTCCAAGAGCGGTGCGTATCGAAAAATCCGCCGCCGCTTCCGGTGGCTTCGGGCCTCACGGCGGTCATGCCATGCAGGACATGCTTCTTGGTCATTTTGATACAGAGGCATGTTTTATAGGCCAACATATCGGCCTCATCCTCTTGAACCTTTGAATAGTTATTGACTACGGCGGGATTGACAAGATGATTCAGGGAACCAGCACCCGGCACAATGAAACCTACGGCCACCATAACGCCAGTAATGGCGAGGCTTGCGCCTTTCCGCTTGTTAAGGTGTCTGAGCTTCACATGGGCGAGTTCATGGGAGATAACAAAGCCGAGCGTTTCGTCGGGGTAATCGAACAGCCCTTCGGTGAGAATTACGTTTCCATCGCCATCGGCCATTGCGTTCGCCCCCTTGTCGCCGTTAATGCGGAGTCCGCCTTGCGAGGCATCGCGGTCAAGGCCGAGGCACCTGCTGGCCTCGTTGTAAATCCAGACGTGGGCTCGCTTGTTGATACGGTCGGGAATGACGTATGCGCCTTGCTTGGGAGCGCAACCGAAAAGAATGAAAACAGTCAGAAGCATGACAATCTTTCTCATGGCTTTAATATAGCACTTTGCCGCGAAAAATCAAGGGGGCGCGTATGGGGGTAAATTGGGGGGCAGTCGCCGGGGGAGTTAATCAGGGATTGCATCAGGGAGTTCGCACGATAGCCGATATCGTGAATATCCAACATGCGAAGGCCGCAGAGGAACGCCAGCAGAACCTCTACAATTACCAGATGAAGAAGCTGGCCGATGAAGATGCGCCCGTATTTCTTGATACGTTCCGGCAGAACAATCCGAACGTGGGGGACAATGTTTTCAATGCCCTGAAAGCACGCGGCGAGGCGGCGGGACTGGTCTACAAGTCGGCTGACGGCAGGGAGTTCGTCAAGCGCGGTCAGGCGAAAGAGTTTATGAAGTTCCTTGGGGCCGACGACAAGGAAGAACTGATAGGCGCACAACTGAAAGACCTGTCAGCCGCCCACGATGCCCTTTCCGTCGAATACGCGAACGTCAAGGACAAGGCAGGCGATGAAGCCCAAAAGCTCAAGGCGAAACTGGACGAACTGACGAAACAGCATGACGCGCTTTCTTATCAGTCAACGGCGTACCTGCAAAAGAAGGCCCTAGATATCAAGGCAAAAGAGGCAGAGCGGAAAGCAATTCCGACGATTGGACAGATTAAGGGGCAGTTGGCGACCAATGCCCTTGCGGGTCAAGATATTGGGGATGTCGGCAATAAATTGTTGGGAATGACCGGCGATGCCAATCAGACCGAACAGCAGCTTACGGCACGGGCGTTGAAGGGCGACAAAGAGGCACAGGCAATCCTTGATGCCATGCAGACCAGAAAGCTGAATATCGCCAAAGAAAACCGGGCCATTATCGGCAACCCGGCAGGGAAAAACTCTTTCCCGAATTGGGAACAGGCAGACAAGGAAATGGCGTTCCAGGGCAAAATGCTGACGGGGAAAGACCCCATGTTTGCATCGCGGGACGCCGAAAGCAGGGCGGCATTCAGCCAGGGTTACAACCAATACATTCGCTCAAAGGGATTCCGAGCAAGCGACATAGCCCTCATGCAGGCCGACTATCGGGCCGGGAACATGAGTCTTGGCAACATGAGCAAGCAGGAAGCCCCGATGAACGCCTTTGTGCTGAATATCAATAAGCAAATCGGGAAACTTGAAGAACTCTATAAGAACGACGACCGCATCGGGCTTCGCCTACTCGACCTTCCCCTTCGTGAATTGAAGTTGCGGGCCAAGGGTAGCGGCCTCGAAGCCTCTCGCGCATCCTATCTTCTGGAAATCTCCAACGAGATCGGAAAGCTCTCAAGCGGTGCGTCGGCATCGGTGCAGCAACTTTCCGATTCCGCAAAAGAGGATTGGAAAAAGGTACACGACCCGAACCTGTCATTGAAGGAATTGATGATAGTCCTGAACTCGACACGCGATCAGGCCAACATGAGAATGTCAACGTGGCGGGAAGCAAAAGAGGCGGTGCGGGCGAATATCAGGGGATTGGGAACCGACAACGGCGCGGCGGCCCCCGCTTCCGGCGAGACACCGGTCCCTGCTGGCCACAAGGGCTTTACGTTCAAGGACGGAAAGCTCGTTCCTAACCAATAAGGTGCAACCATGCGCGTAGATGTTCCTGAATATAAGACATTCGTTGACTTTCCGGACGGGACCGACCCGGCAGAGATTCAGAAGGTCATGGCGCAGAACTTTCCGCCAAAGAAAGCGGAGACTACCCCGGAAGCCAAGCCCGGCCTTGTTTCCGGCGTCAACGAGGCCATCGTCAAACGTGGCGTCAATATCGCAGACGAATTGAACGCGCCGTCATCTGAAACGGTAGGCCAGACGCTTAAAAACGCCCCCGAACGTGCTTTGCGCGCTACCGGACAGACGGCCACATTGGGCGGCGATGTTGCCATGGAGGGCATTAAGGGCCTCTACGGACTACTTCCCAAGTCAGCACAGGACGCGATTACCGGCATCCCGAAATCCGTACTCGGTAAAGAACTTGCCCCCGTCATGGAAAAGGACCTGCTTTCCATGCTCGGACAGGGTGCGGAGAAATATGCACAATTCAAACAGGAGAACCCGAACGCAGCGAAAGACCTTGAAGCGTTGGTAAATATCGGGACGGCGATACCGATCGGCAAGGGGGCGCAGTTATCCGCTCCGTTGATAGGAAAAGCGACAACCGCGGTTGGAAAGGGGGCGGCGGCGGCAACCGTCAAGCCACTTTCCAAAGTAGTGAAAGAGGTTGTTGGGGCATACACCGGACGCGGCCCTGGATTCGTAGAGGAAATGGTCAAGGGAAGCGAGGCCGCAGAGAAGGCCATGCGTGGCGAGATTACCGGCGAGGAGGTTGTGGAACACGCCAAAAACGCCCTTCAAAAGGTCCGCGACCTGAGAAGCAAGGAATATCTGCAAAAACTGGACACCGTGCGTGCCAACCCCGAAGAACTGCAAGCGGTACGAAGCGGGGTTGAATCGAAACTCGCTACCCTTGCCGACAAAGACCATTTTGAACTGGGGATAGACGTAGGCAAAGACGGTGTTCCGAAAGTCGATTTTTCAAAGAGTACCATCATCGAACATCAAAAGGTTGTTGAACGCGCCATTGAAGATGTCTTGACATGGAATGACAACACGGCGCGGGGCCTGGATACCCTTACGAAGAGGCTTAGCAAGTATGTTGACCAAGCCGGACGTGGAACACCAGCCGAGAGTTTCGTCACGCAATTGAAAAACGACATCAGCGGCGGATTGAAAAAAACCGTTCCCGAATATGAGGACATGACGAAGGGATACCGGGAAGCTAGCACGCTAATCAAGGACATTGAATCGAACCTGATGCTTCGCAAGGAGGGCATGACGGGGCGTATCACCGCAGACCAGACCTTGCGCCGGTTATCGTCCGCCCTTTTGGAAGGCAAGGAGATGAGAAAAGACCTGCTCCTAGCCCTCGGTACGCAATCGGGCATGGATATTCCCGGCGAGGTTGCGGGTTATCTTGCGAAACAGTGGATACCGGCGGGAATTATGGGGAAAGGGTTGACGATGGGAAGCGCGTGGAGCCTTCATTTTCTTAGTCCGCAATGGTGGCCGGTTTTGGCCGCCAGTTCCCCGCGTGTCGTGGGTGAATTTCTGAATGCATACGGCAAGACACTAAGGACCGTAAAAACCGGAGTAAAGAAAACCCAAAGCAATATGGCTGAAATGTTGAAATAAGGAGGAAACCCATGAAAAAGTTAGTCGCAATTCTCATTATCCTGTTGTTCGCATCGCCGGTATTGGCGCAGGATTTCCGGTTTGGAAGCGGTGTCAAGACTTCCAGCGGCATTGTCGCAACCGGTCCCGGCGTTCTGACGCAGATCATCGTCGGAACCGATGGAACCAACTCACCCACCATCGACCTGTACGACAACACGGCGGCAAGTGGAACGAAGCTGGTTCCACAGTGGTATGTCTATACATCCGCCTTCGAGAGAATCGCCACGCTGCCAATCGACAACGAGCGATTCTTTAATGGCCTGTACGTAAATATCAGTGGGACGGCGAATGTTGTGCTCCTCTACAAACAGTAGTCACGGTGACTTGATATGAAAAAGATTATCGGGATTCTCGTTGCTGTCGGCATCCTGTTTATGTCGATTCCCGCTATCATGGCGTGGAACAGCTTCACGCATAGGTCGCCGAGCGGGACACGGACGACCATTGCTGGCGTCGTGTCTGTCGCCTCCGGCACCTACGCCGCCGGTGCCCTCTACGCCGACCTGACGACCGCAAACGCCTTCGCCGCGCCTGCCGACCTGTCTTCCTACCAGGACGGCAATCATATCCTCTGGGCGAGCGACGGGACAAACACCCTCATGGCGTGGATTTCTGCGACTGCGCCGGGGGGTGAGACGCT
>Ga0172380_10003194_pt1 | contig 23146 bp, 18 predicted proteins | sample Leawe162metaG_FD_119747 | JGI IMG/M metagenome (GOLD analysis project Ga0172380, IMG submission 119747) | Leachate microbial communities from a municipal landfill in Southern Ontario, Canada - Leachate well 162 metaG | ecosystem: Engineered > Solid waste > Landfill > Unclassified | place...
CGCGGTGCTCTACCGTGTTGATGTGGACGCCACAGCGGCGGTAGTTGGCGGCGGGTTCGACGACGAGTTCAACACACTACGGCCTGTCGCCGACGGAAGCCAGGCAGGCGCCTCGACGCGCAGGGAGCACACCGCGGTTCGTGTCGACTGCCAGATAGACACGAGGACGTGGGGCGACGCAACGATTACCAGAGGCGGGTTCGAGGCTACGGCGGACATCGAGCTCGCGCTGTTCGTACCGAACCTTCGCGCTCTCGGTCTGATGGACTCCAACGGCAACGTGTTGATCTCTCCCAGTGACCGCATCGACAGCATCGAGGCGAAGGATGGCGAGGTGCAGGCGAAGTTCGTCGACCCGCCCGGGCTCTACGTCACCAAGATCGAGCGTCGCGGATACGGGCTCGCGGCGTTCGGCACGCCGAAGTTCAACCTCGTTGTTCTGACCTGCGGCCCACAGCGTCAAGGTGCCTGATGCCGGTCGGTCTCCAGATCACGGTGACCGGAGACCAGGCTGTCATCAAGACGCTCGGCACCCTGAGCAAGAACATGCGGCTCGCGCTTGGTCGGGCGATCTTAGTCGAGGCGCACGATCTGCGCGCGCTCATCGTCAAAGGCATCCGCGACCAGGCGCCTGGCGGCATGAAGTTCAAGCCCTTGTCCGAAATGACGAAAAAATTGCGGATGATGCAGCGCAAAGGCAGCGCCAAAAAACTCGGCAGTGCCACGAAATCAATGCGAACTGAGATGAATAAGAGGATGAAGGCGCTAAAATCCAGGAAAGTAAATCTCATAGCCGGAACGGCACTCGGCGTACGATCGAACGTGCGCATCTCCGCAGCCGAGAAAAAACTCGTCAAGTCGGACGCGCGAATTGAGCGCGCCGAGAACAAACTTGATGCGGCCACCTCAGGCATGAAGGCGCTCATCAATAGCGGATCGCTCATCGGCTCGATCAACGTGACGAAGATTGGCAAGGACCCTCTCGACGGCGTGTTCGTCGGAGTGCATCGCAGCGCGCGCCGGAAAAAAGGCCAGGGCGGCGACCCGGTGAGTATCGCCGCGGTGCACGAGTTCGGTTCGAAAGCCTACACCGTGACCGTCACGAAGAAGATGCGCGGCTGGTGGTTCGCGATGTACAAGGCCGGCGTGTTCTCGGCGCCTCTCAAAAAGACGACCACCTCGATCACGAGGAAGACTCCAGCGCGTCCGTACATCCGGCCATCCGTGTCGGTGTGGAAGGAAAAACTCGAGGAGCGTCTTGGCCGACGCATCCAGATGGAGATCGACAAGATCATCGCCGCAAGCGGCGCGAAGGGTACGTGACATGGCAATCCCGACTCTCGTCTCTCTGTCTCCGAACAGCGGCCCTGTGCGGGGCGGTGACAAGATCGTGCTCACGGGCACGAACTTCCGCACGGCGCCGCTGAACGCTCCGACCGGCTATACGAGCAGCGCAGAGCAGCAGACGATCGCGGTGAAGTTCGACGGCGTCCTGGCGCCCTACGCGGCGGCTGCCTCGGCCACTGTTGCCCATGTCGTGGTTCCGCAATGGCTCGGATCGTACAAACTGGCGTTTCCTGTGGCGGTCGACGTGCGACTGGCGAACCTCAATGACGCCGGAGCGGAGATAGCCACCGAGAACGTGACAAAGGTCGACGCCTACAGCTACACCAGGCCGAGCTTCTCGACGGAGTGCTACTTCCAGAGGGTGATTCGCGAGATGGTCAAGATGATGCGCCGCAATCTCTCGACGAACGTTCACCTGACCATAGACAAGAATTACACCGATGACCCCACGGACCACGAGAGGTTGCGCGCCGTGGCTCCGGTGTATCACGTCGTAGGTCCGCGGGTGGTGGAGTCGTTTATCGACACGCAGCGCAAGCTCGAGGTGCAGGACACGACCTACCCGGCGTTTATCGAGAAGAAGCCTCCGATATGGAGCGACCTCGAGTGGGACGTCAACATCTACGCGGAAAACCCGACCGCGCTGTTCTCGATGTGCCAAGCGTTCATGCGGTTGTTTCGCAGCGGGATCAAGGTGCGTGTGCCAAATGAGGCAGCGTTGCCGGCTGGTTTGTACAAGGACTACCAGTGCTACATGGACTCCGGCGGCATCCCGCAACCAGACCTCGCTCCAGATGTTCTCGGCCTGCTCAACGCGCAGGGCTCGTTCTCGGTCAGAGGTGTGCAAATCGATGATGAGGCTGGTACGGTCATCGACAGAGGCTCGAGAATCACTTCGAACGATGGTGATCCCGAGATCGAGTTGGAGGCTCTATGATGAACCGCATCGACCTCGTGAATCTAACCGGCAAGATGTTGTCGTTCGAACTGCCGCACAAGGTCGTCTGCCGCGCCCTCGGTGTCTGCCAGTGCAGAAACCATGCGGCTCCGAGCATCAACATTGCGAAGAAAAGCGCGCTGACCAATCGCCCAGGCGAGTACGCTCTCGCTCCGGCGATCATCGAGGCGTGCAACGCGGGTGAGCTCCGAATCAAGGAGCGCACTGCGCAGCGGTCGAAACCTGTCCAGATGCCGGCGGTTCAAAACGAGACGGCAGTCGAGACGGAAGCTCCGAAGACGACCTCGTCACGGCGCTACAGGGACAAGGCATAGTCTAACACGCGACCCGTGGAGGGATGAACGATGTCCAGTGAGTTTCTATCGTCGAAGGTGGTCGTTCTCGAGGAGGAGCCGCAGGTCTTCAACATCACCGCGCTTCCGAGCACGGTGGTACTGTGCGAGGGGATCACAGAGCGCGGTCCGATGTCGACCCCGACGCTCGTGACCGGGTGGTCCGAGTACTGGGACACCTTCGGCGGGTTCACCGCCGATTCGCAGGTGGCGATCTTCGCGCACTGCTTCTTCCTGATGGGAGGTTCGTTCCTCTGGGTGAGCCGCACGGCGCACTTCACGGACATCACGAACAAGGCTAGCTTCATCGCCACCAAGGGTTCGCAGAGCATCATGAACGCTGGCGCCACGGCTGCACCGGGTTCCGTGACTGGCACCTCAGCCGAGACGTTCGACATGCGGTTCTACGACGGCGTCGCGCACAACACGCTGGATCTGAGCGTTGTGGTCGGCGGCGCTCCGGCCGTTACAGGAACCGTGACGTTCGCAGGGACGGCCGCCGATGTCACCGAGGCCGCGGTCTACACCTCGGGCTTGAGGAAGTTGACCTTCGCGGCCGGCGGCTACACGCCGGTGGTCCCGACCGACATCGGCAAAGCGGTCGTCGGTGCGGTGTCGACCGACTCCGGAATCCTCTACGACTACAACAACGTCACCCGCGAGTGGTTGGTGACTCCCGACGCGCCGGCTGATTTCTTCGGCGTGGTCGAGGCGATTACGATCACCCTTGGCACCGGCGCCGGAACGACCACCGGACCTTCATCTGCGGAGTCGGGCGTCCTCCCGGTGGCACTCACTGCCGGCGAGATCCTGACGATCAAGGTCAACCGCGGCGGAGTGCAGACTGTGACGGCCGTCGGTGGCGAGCGGACGGCGGCCGACATCGCCAACATGATCGTCACCCAGTTGGGCGAGAGTCACGCCGACGTGACGGGCGGACACGTGAAGATCTCGACGGACCGCGTGGGCAACGGCGCGTTCATCGAGGTCACCGGCGGCACGGCGAACGCGAAGTGCTTGTTCCCGACGGCCGAAGTGCCCGGCACAGGCAACATCTTCGACCTGGGCGCCGTGACTGGCGATGAGGTCGACGCGGCGATCGAAGCCGTCGGCGCGTTCACCGCGATTCTCGACATGACCGTGGACTCATTCGGCCATGTGACGATCGCGACGGTGGCGACCGGTGCGACGCAGAGCGTGCAGGTGGTCGGCACCTCGCTCGCCGACACCATCATGGGGTTCGACAACCTGGTGCACGTCGGGACGACGGACGCTCCCGCCAACACGCTGGCGATCACTGGAAAGACCGAGGGCACCTACGCGGCCAACCTGTCGATCGTGATCGAGGCCGCGACGAGTCTCGTCGCCACCGAGTTCAACATGAAGGTGCTCGAGAACGGCGCACAGCGCGAGTATTTCTCGAACCTCACGATGGACGCGACCGCACTGCGGTACGTCCAGACGATCGTCAACAACACGAGCTACGGCTCGCACCTGATCACCGCGACCGACCAGTTGCTCGCACTGACTCCGTTGCAGAAGAGGCCGGTCAACGGCACCTATGCGTCGATGGTCGGCGGGAACGACGGGCTCGTCGGGCTCGTCGACGCGGACTATCTCGGAAGCTCCAGCGGGCCGACCGGGCTCTACGCTTTCGACCGCATCACGAGCGGGACCGTACTGGTGATTCCTGGCGCGGCGACGACGGCGCTCTGGCAAGGGATGCTCGCCTACGTCGAGACGTATCGTGAGGGCACGATCTTTTGCGTGTTCGACACGCTGGCGAACCGCACCGCAGTGCAGGTCGTCGCCGACACGACATCCGTCTTGGAGTCGAGCGAGTACGGCGCGATCTATTGGCCGCGCGTCAAGATCAGCAACCCGAGTGTCTCGGTGTTCGGCACAGACGACACGATCACCATCCCGCCGTGCGGGCCGGTGGTCGGGCGCTACGCGGCGAACGACCGTTTCAACGGCGGCGTGTACGAGTCGCCGGCCGGGCTCGGTCTCGGCGGGCCGAGCGGGGTTCTGGGCATTGTGGTTGGGCTCGAGGCTGACCCGACGGGCGACGAGCGCCACCAGGTGCTCGACGAGAAGTGGCGCGACTTCGTCTACCCGAAGCGCATCAATCCGATCGTGCAGCTTGAGGAAGGCCCGTTCCACATCGACGGCGGGCGCACGCTGAAGTCGACCGGCAACTGGCCGCACGTCTGCCAGCGACGCGGCGTCTGCGGGATCAAGGCGAGCACGAAGCACGCGCTGGTGTACTTCAAGCACCGCCCGAACAACAAGGAAAACCGCCGTCGTGTGTGGCGCACGCTGGATCGCTACTGCGAGGGCGAGATGAACAAGGGCGCTTTCGCCTCGAAAGAGAAGAAGTACGCCTATCGCATCGACGTCTCCGACCAGCTCAACAGCACGTCGGTGATCGCGTCGGGCAAGATGCGAATCAAGCTGGCCGTTGCCATGTCGACGCCGGCCGAGTTCATCGAAGAGACGATCACTGCCGACACGATGGCGGCGGCATAAGGAGCGAACCATGGGCGATCCGGTCACCTGGTATGACGAATTCCTTTTCCGCGTCGAGATCGACGATGTCGTCTCCGCGGCGTTCACGACCTGCTCCGAGCTCAAGAAGACGGCAGGCAAGACCTCACATCGCCAGGGCGGTGTGCGCATCCCGATCAAGGAAGCCGGTCTCATCGAGGTCGCCGACATCACGCTGACTCGCGGCGCCTGCTCGGATCACGATCTCTACACATGGTTCCAGCGCGTGTACGACGCGAAGACCGGCAAGGGCACCGTCCCGGCGACGTATAAACGATCCTTCGACATCGTGCAGTACGACCTCGCTGGCACCGAGGTGGAGCGCCACACCGTGCTCGGCGCGTTCCCGATCGATTTCACCGCCGGCAAGTGGGACAACAACCAGGACGGCACGAAGCGCATGGAGTCGATCACGTTGTCCTGCGACGACTGGGATCTGGTCGACTGATACGTGTCCGCATGTGGCGCGCTTGCGCGCCCAAGGGAAAGGCTTGAACGATGTCCACAGAAATCTTCGAACTCCCATCCGGCTGCAAGGTGAAGATGCGCTCGACGACTGTCGCCGAGGAGAACATCATCGCCGAGGCCACCGTCCCGACCTACGAGAAGACGCTCGACGACGTGCTGGCCGCTTGCACGCTCGAGGTGGTTTCTCCAGGACCATACACCGGTTTCACAGGCAAGAACTGGGGTACGCGCTCCGTCGGACTCGGCGATCGATTTGTCGCGATGGTGCGCCTCTCGCAGATCTCCAGGATCAAGGGCGACGAGTTCACGTTCCACCTCGAGCATGGGTTCTGCGGCCGTTTCGGCTGGAAGATCAATCTGCGGAACGAGCCGAAGATGAAGAGGCCGAACGAGGCAACCCTCGCGGCGCTGCGCACCGGAGATACCTTCCACGTGGAAGTCGACGGCAAGGACGTGGAGTATCGCGTTGCCACCGGAGCCGAGCCGATGCGGGCGTTCGAGCTCAACAAGAAGTATCCTGGACGCTCCTCATCCGTGTCGCTGCGCTATCGCATCGTCAAGGTTGACGGCGTCCAGGACAACGAGATCATGGACTGGCTCGACGGTGGCGACGGCAAGAAGTACCAGCCTATGTCGAGCATGGACGCGGCGGTACTGCGAGAGGCGCTCAACGATAGCGACTTTGGAATGGACACTGAGATCGCGGTGAAATGCCCGATCTGCAAGAGGACGTTCCTGGCGGAAGGCCCTTTCGATTTGACGATGCTTCCGCCGTTGTACAAGGCGATCCAGGATCGCGAGATGCGCGGCCTCCGTGGGATGGATACCTCGGAGGAATAACCTCCGAGGAGTTGATCCGCTGGCGAGCGAGGCTGTGCTATCTGCCGGTGTTGGGAGGTGGAATGCAGATCTCGTGGTCAGATACGGAACGGATGTCGCTGGTCGAGATGATGCAGATCGACGAGTGCCGCCACGCCATGCGCAGCGCCGACCTCAAAGCGATCTTCGGGGGGCACTGACACCATGTCGATGAACAACATGGGTGTCGGGATCACGATCAACGGCAAGGACAACTCCGGCGCCGTCGTGAAGAAGGCTGAGTCCAACTTCTCTGGCTTGTTCAACACGATCAAGAAGGGCTGGCAGAACAGCTCGCTTGCGCTTGGCGCCATGGGATACAAGGCCGCGCAGTTCGGATCGAAAATCAACAGCACGTTCAAGGCAGCGGCTGAGAGGTCGGCCACATTTGAGCGTAGCCTGTCGTTTGTCCAGGCGCGCACGGGAGCGACGGCTCTCGAGATGCAGAAGTACCGAGACCAGTTGCTCGGCAAGGAGTTCGAGGGCAGGAACATCGACACAGCTGCGGCTGTTTTTCAGACGCTCTCAGAAGAGACCGGGAACGCTGCCGATTCGATGCTCATCTTGAAGTCGGCCATGAACCTCGCGCGTGTCGCCAACCTCGGTGAGACCGAATCCGCCGGCATGCTGCAAGACGTAATGGGGGAGTTCAATTTCAAGGCAGGCCAGTCGGCCATGGTCACAGACAAGATGACCTGGGCCATGAAGACCTTCGGCATCGTCGGTAACGAGTTGCAACCCATGCTATTCGGAGTCGCCTCTGGCGCGCAGTTGGCGAAGGCGAGCTTCGACGACACGCTTCTCACACTTGGTATGATGAAGGACGTCATCCCGAATGCATCGCGTGCAGCGATGGCCGCGAACATGGCGATGATGCAGCTCGCGAATCCCGACGTGAGGAAGGAACTAAAACGGCAGGGAGTCGCCGTCGTCGACCAGCAAGGCAAGACGCGAGCCCTCGTCGATATCATTGGAGACCTCACCGAAGCAACCAAGGGAATGACCGAAGCGGAGCGCTCAAAGTCACTCGCGAGCATCTTCTCGGCGCGTTCATCGGGCGGTCTATCGATCATCGTCGACAAGCTCACGAAAGGCGTCACCACGGCAGAGGGAGCCACGCTGCGCGGAGCCGATGCCATCCGTTACTACAAGGAGCAGATGAACGCAGCGGGCGGCGCGACAGCATCTGCGGCGAAGACCATCACAAACGACTACGCTGGGGCGCTCGCTCGCGCGGAGAACGCACAGAAGCGATTCACTCAGTCGGTCGGAGCCGTGACGGCCGAACTGCGACGCCCATTCGTCGAGACCGGAGCAAAGGCCGTCAACGCGCTCGTGGACGCTTTCCGCGGGATGCCGCCGGACGCGCAGAAGATGATGGTCGGTTTTGCCGTATCGTTCGGCGCGCTCGCTTCGGTGCTTGGCAAGGTCCTAATCGCTTCCGCAGCGATGAAGATGTTCGGTGTCGGCATTCTCGATCTCGTGTTCTCTGTGGCGAAGTTCGCGCTCATTGTCGGGCCGTTGACCGTTCTCCTCGGTGGGTTCGCCGTCGGGCTCTACACGTTGTTCAGAACCGTGCAGAGGAACGCTGGCGGTGTCGGAGATTCTTTCTCCGAGATGGGGCGCAAGATCAAACTCGGCTGGTCCGCCGCCGTCGAGGTCATATCGCAGGGGAAGTTGAGCGATGCGATGGCCAAGGAACTGCGGAAATCGGAGAACTCCGGCGTGCTCAAGTTCGTGCTGATGGTCGATCGGTTGCGGGTGCGACTCGGCGCGTTCTTCGACGGTTTCTCGACAGGTTTCAAGCGCGCGCTCGATGAGCTCGGACCGCAGGCCAACGAGCTTCTCGGGAACTTCAAGTGGATCGCCGACATTTTCACAGGGGAAGCGTTCAAGGACCCGCTCGGAAATTGGGTGAACTCTGGCGAAGAGGCTGGATACGCAATGAAGGACTTCGCCACGGGAGCTCTGAAAACTCTTGGTGATCTCGCTGGCACGCTAGGTGGTGTGCTAGATTCGATGAAGGGCATCTCCGGCAAGGATATCGCGGATGGCATCCGATCCTTGGCGTCGGCGTTCTCAACGTTGCATTCGATAGGAAGTGGAATCGGCACTGTCTTCGGCGTGGTATACGAGGTGTTCTCAAGGATCGCGAATGTATTTAGTCTCATGGGTGAATCGCTGGGAAACTTCATAGATGCATTGGGAGCTATCAAGGATACATACATCGGAAGAACAATAGCTGGGTTGTTTGTTTCTGCAAATAAGATGAGTACCGAAGGTGCATTTGATTACACTGGCGCCAGCATGACTGGAGGAGGAGAAAAGACGTTTGTGAAGGCCGGATTTACTGCGAGGAAGGTTGAGGGCGCATTTGAAAAGGCGAACATTGAATCAGATTTCAAAGGCATCATTCCGAAGGAAAAAAGTCTTCGAGGATTGATAAACGCGGGCGTTGCGACAGAGGGAGAGAAAAAAGAGTACATAGAAATGCGCGTCGAACTACAGAAGATGGTGAAGCGACTTGAGAATCTAAACCTCACCGCGACCGTGAGCGACGAAGCATTGTTCCGATTGTCCACACGCAAGAACGCATCTGAGGCGGAACGCGAACTTGTTCCAGAAGGTGCATGATGGATCAGCCATCCCAGATGGTCCGCGGCTACATCGTCAATCTCGCGATGGATGCGTCGTGTGACGGGTGGAGCGGAAAACCCAATCGCGTTCTGACTTTCCCGTTCCGGCCGCAGCCTCTCGAGCAAAGCGGCGGCGCCAACTACAGCGACATCGCTCCGGTCGGCGGGTCGTGCGAATACCAGATTTTTTCGAACAAGACGAACGACGAACTGCCGATCGAAATCTACTGGAACGCCCTGATGATGAACACGCTCCGCAACGAGGCGAAGTCGCTTGTGGATCTGGCGACAGAAATCCACACGGCGAAGATATTCATCGAGGCGCTGACCGTTCCCTACGAGATCACGGAGTCGATGAGCAGCGGTTCAGCGCCAGCGTGCCTTCTCGTGATTCCTGGCTGGTGTCGGTGTCGAGCTCGCCTGCGCACCTACAAGTTCACAGGAGAGGAGTGCGACCTCGCTGGCAACGTCATCGAGTTGCGCGCCAATCTCACGTTCAAAACCGCGCCGGAGAAGCGCACAACCATGGAAGCGGTTGCGAAGACCGGCATTCTCTACCAGGGTGCATGATGCTTGCCGACTCCAGATACCGGTACTGCCAGCAGTTGACCGACGAGAACGGGGTCGCCTACCTCAGCGAGCGCGAGCCGTTGAAATACAGCAAAGAGCCGGACAACCGCTATCACACTGTCATGGAAGGCGACACGTGGTGGGGCCTGGCGCATCGGTACTTCACCTCTCTCCCGAACAAGTCCAGACTCTGGTGGATCATCGCTGAGTTCCAGCCGACCCCGGTCATCGATCCGACGCTGAAGCTCGTGGCCGGCTCCGTAATCGTCGTCCCGTCCGAGAGGTACGTCCGGCAGGTGGTGTTCTCACCGTCGCAACGGCGGGCGTCCTGAGATGCCATACGGAGGGCCACAGGTTTCTTTCGAGATCGTCGGGTTCGACGCAGGCGATGAGGCGTGGTATGTCGGCAACTGGTCCGAGACACGCTCGATGCTTGCCGATCGTCTCGAAGGGTTTACGTTCAGCGACCACGAGACGAAAAAAGATGAGGCCACGCTTACGTTTAGGAATGAAGACTTCAAGTTGCTTGACAACCCAGCATTCGCGAAGGGTCAGCAGTTCATCGTCTCCTGGGGTTGGCCAGGCAACATGCACCCTCCGCGACGGATGATCGTCAAGAAGACCGAACGCAGCAATCCGATGCGCGTCGTGTTGAGCTGCCTGCTCGAGAAGATGGATCTCGCGCCACGCAACCGTCGGCTGGAGGGATGCACAGACAGCCAGTTCGTGAAGCGGATCGCGGAGGCATGGGGTTTCTACGGCACGGCGCAGGACATCGAAGAGACGACGGCAACTCACGAAGTGCTCGTTCAGACGGCCGACTACACCGACGCGCAGTTTTGCGCCAAGCTCGCGCACGACAACGGGTTCATCTTCTATGTCGACACCACGGGAATTCATTGGAAAAGTCGGCGAACAAATTCGACGCCTAAATTCACGTTCACCTACCGCACTGAGATGGAAGGCGCGTTCGTCTGTCCGATGCTCGAGGAGCCGCGCCTGGAATACCAGCCACCTGCCGCTGTCGCGAAAGTCAAGAACGACCAGATGGATCCGAACACTGGCGAGATCACGAAAGAATCCGCGGAGCAGGATACTTCTGGACAACCGAGCCTGGGTTGCGAAGTGGAGTACGGTACGCTGGACGAGGTCGCAACGGAGATCCTCGAATCGACATGGGAGCCTTGGCCGCCGATTTCCGAGAGCGTAAGCAACCGACAAGCAAGATGCACACGGCTCGACAACGTCGGCGGCGGGCTCGCCACTCCGGAACAGGCAAAGGCCAAGGCGAAGGGAGTCTATCGGCGCAAGGCGATTGGACGCTACAAGCTGTCGTTTCCGGTGATGGGAAATCCGCAGTTACAGCCGCGTTGCGTCGGAATCGTAGTCGGAGTCGCGGATGTAGTCGACGGTCTGTACTGGATAAAGAGCGTTGAAACGTCGATCGGAAAAGGAGAGTTCAGGCAGGTTGTGTCAGTGAGCCGAGATGCTCCCAAGCAGGTGAACGCCACGAAAAAAACGATCATCTCCGACCAGGCTGAGGGCGCCGGACAGGTGATGACATCAGAATGGAAGACCGGCAACACGCTCAACGATATGGCGTCGCTCATCAACGAGATCACGGTGCCGCTCGAAGAGAAGGTTGGCTGGGAGTACGGCAACGACGGGTCTGCGAAAAAGGTGGTGAAGTTTGTAGATCCGAGCGGTGGCACACACGGACAGCGCGAATACAGCGAGGAAGACTTCGCTCTTCTTTCTCGCGCAGAGCAAGAGGACGCCATCAACTCCGAGAACCAGAACGACTCGGCGTTCGCGAGTTTCTGATGAAGATGAACGAGAACCCATACGAGGGCATCGTCGTCAATCGGAACGACCCCAAGGGGGATGGTCGCGTGACGGTGCGCATCGAAGGCAAGATGGCTGAATCCGCATGGGCGCGTCCGCAAGGATCCGGAGCTCAGAATTGGGGGAGAATCCGTGTTCCGCCAGTCGGTGCGATCGTGCTCGTCGACTTCATCCGGCAGGACAGCGAATTCCCATCCTACCGACCAGGCTGGATAGTGCGGCCAGGAGGCGAGTCGACCGCTGTCAAGGAATTCGAGTCGCCGGACGTTTCCTATGATGCGGTCGGGCCGTTCCGCACGATCATCGACAACCGCGAGGGACAGAGGTCGATGTCGATCATCATGGTCAAGGAGATCAACGGCGAGGAAAAGAATCTCGCCGAGTTGACCTTCGATTACGAGCACAACACGGTGCGCCTCGCCGCGGTCACAGGCATCAAGATCGAGTCCAAAGGGCTGATCGACATCGACGCAAACACGCTCCAGATCAAGGGCCGCGTCGTCAACCCGAATGGCAGGCCGGTGAACTGATGAGCGAGTTCACCTCAGTGCTGACCGGCGTGACGGGAGTTTCGTGGAACCCGGCCGGCATGTGTCTCGAGTTCACGATCCCGGCTCCGCCCGAAGACATCTGCTTCCCTGGCGGGTTCTGCCTTTCGTACATTCAGAAGTCCATCTCCGAGATTCCGGACATGACCGACATGATCATGGACTTCCTCGGTCAACTGGGTCCGGCGATGGCGCCGCTGGCGCCGTTCTTCAACGTGCTCGACGTGGTGCTCCAGATCTTCAAGTGCATCAAGGCGATCCCGGACTGCATCACGCAGCTCGACCCGAGCGGTCTGATCCAATGCGTTCCCGATCTGGCCGAGAAGATCGACAAGTTGATGGGGCTCATCCCGTACTTGTCGATCCCGAAGATGGTACGCGCGCTCATTCGCACGATCGCGGCCCTGCTCCGCGGCATCGCGACTGACCTGCAGCACCTTGAGCGCGAACTGAAGAAGGTCATCGACGCGATCGAGGACGCTGCCGATCTGCATGACGTCAACCTCGACGGGATCCTGGTGTGCTCGCAGAATCATCTCAACGACTCGATGTCGGCGATGGCCCAGGCGTTGAAGGCGATCGGTCGGATCATCCTGCTGATAAACATCTTTATCGGTCTATTCGGTGGAGAGGAAATCCCATGTTTCGGGTCGTTGCTCGAGGACAACATCGGAAAGGGCTTCGACAAGATCATCGAGTTGCTGCTGGCGATGGCCGACATGCTCGATAACATCGCGGACATGATCGTCGACCCGGACTGGGCGCTGACCTTGGCGCTCGGCGAGGCCAGATGTTAGGATTGCGGCCATGAGCGTCACGCAGCGAGACGAGTTCGGACGAGGGATCACTGTTCCGCTTGAACAGGATGGGCAGGGCGACTTCCGAAGCACGTCCGGCCTCGACCTTCTGAAGAACGACGTGATGAGCCTGCTAGCGATACAAGGGCCGATCGGCAAGACTCCTGGCGAGGTTCCTTGGGATACGGACATGGGCGGCAACCTGGACGCACTCCGGCACCGCGGGATGCACAACGAGGTTGTCGAGGCTCTGGCCTACGAGGCTTCTGCCGGCGTGCTCGAGAAATACGAGCCGAGAGCGCGGATCACCGACATCAAGATCTCTGACGGCGCCGATCCGTCCGAGAAGAAGATCAAGGTGTTCTTCGTTCCTATCGGGCAGGGCAACGCGCGCACGGAATCCATCGAGTTGCCGCTGAAGGAGTAGCAGATGACGACCTTGCTCCCGGTTCACGAGGACTACAGCAACGGCAAGGATTTCGCCTCGCTGGATGCGCGCATCGACAGCTTGATCGAATCGGTCTGGCCTACGTGGAGTCTGAAGAACAAGGCGAGTGGTCGCAACCTGCTCAAATCGTTGAATCCGTGGTGCCTCGATTTCCTCTCGTACTACTGCGACAAGCAGAGTCGCGAGGGACGTTTCGCGTTCGCCGAACTGCGCAAGAACATGGTTGCGATCTGCAAGTTGATCGACTACGCTCTGGACCCAGCGTCCGAGGCTGGTGTCGATGTGACGCTGACGGTGCTGAACCCAAGTACGGTATCCGGGCACGTGCGCCCGAACCCGCCAACCGCCACGATCATCATCGGCACCGCCGACCCTGTCGCTCCGATCCGCGGAGAGGTCCAGGATGTCATCGACATCAACGTCGGCGGAGGTGTTACCTCGCAGATCGTCTCCTGGCGCCACGCGATCACGCAGCCGATGTACATCCAGGCGAGCACGAACCTTCCGAACCAGGTCGTGCGCCTGCCGTTCGGTCCTTACATTGCGGAGTCGGCAGTTGTGTCGACTCTTACCCCAGCATTAACCTGGACGCGAGTCGACAACTTTCTGCTGAGCGGACCGACCAGTTACCACTATCGAGAGGAGATCGACCACAACGATCTGTGCTCGATTTACTTCGGTGATGGTATCAACGGGTCGATCCCAGTTGGGAATGTCCGCACGGTCTACGAGAAGGGCGGCGGAGTCACCGGCAACGTCGATGCCGGGAAGCTGACGAAGATTGAGGGCTCGTTCGTCGACGACCTTGGGCACACGGTGTATCTCTCCGCGACGAACCCGGCGGACGCGGCTGGCGGATTTCCGCGCGAGGAAGTGGACGGAGCTCGAGTCAATGCCCCGGCGAGTCTGCGCGCGATGACCCGGTGTGTGGCGCGCGAGGACTTCGAGATCGTCGCGACGCTCGCCTCCTGGGTGGGACGCGCCTTGATGCTCACCTCGAACGAGTACCCGTCCGGCATCGATGAGAACCACGGAATCCTGTTCTGCTTGCCGAAGGGCGGAGGCACACCGAGCTCGACGCAGTTGGCCGAGGTCATGACTCTGTGCACGGTCACCTACCCGCACACCGTGACGTTCCAGTTGGCGGTCCAGGCGGTGACGTATTTCGATTTGGATTTCGTCGTCTGGGCATGGCCGAAGGAAGGCACCACTGCGGTGCAGATGAAGGCGAACATTCTCGCCGACCTCGATGATTTCTTCGAGCCGATGCTGGCAAGCGGCGCTCCGAATCCGGGAGTCGGATTCGGCTTCGAGTACAAGGACGAGGACGGCGAGCCGACCGGGGAAATCCCGCTGTCCGATTTGATGAACGTCGTGCGCGACGCGACCGGCGTACGCAAGATCGGCGCCGGACTGACGGAGTTCACTGTCAACGGTCTGCATGTCGATGTGGAGATCCCGCTGTACCAGTTCCCGGCACGCGGGACCCTCACGGTGATCGACGGAAGGACAGGAACGGCGATCTGATGGCGAGACCGTACGCACACTGGAAGCCTTCTGCGAACTCGGCACTCTGGGTTCGGCCGAGCGAGGGTCCACTTGTGCTGACGGATCTTGCCGCCGCGTTGCGGAAGCTCGCGATCTCCCCAACTTCAGAGCCATGTGCTCTTTTCGAAGACGCGAACATCTGGTATGCGCAGCAGTCTGACTCCGGCTCTATCGTAGCGCCTTCGCCATTCGTCATCATGGGATACCGAGTGCTGCCGAGCGGTCTCACCTTCTTGATTGCCGATCCGGTTGATGGAGCTCCGACACCTGTCGATGTCGACGACGTCAACGGATTGCGGTTCCTCGCCCTCGGGCACCGCTGCACGCTTCGCGGCTGGATCGGTACCGTCGCGGACACGCTCACCGGCACCTTGAAGGCAAGTTGGGCGGATGCCGAGACGCGCACCCCAGGAGATCCACGGGGAGCATGGACTGGTGTGCTCGTGTTCTCCTTCGATGGAGAGCGCCAGACAGCGGACCAACTCTGTGCTTCACTACAAGGGAAGCGCCCAGTCGACGTAAACTGGCTCGACTACGGTTGCCACTTGGACCGCCCCATCGATCCAGCAGGAACCGAGACGCACGCTTCTGCTGTTTCCGCCGATACGGACGTCGGCACGCTGCGCGTCGTCGTCACCGGCGCCACGCCAGCGTGGACCGTGAACCTCGAGAAGTGGGACAGCGCTGGCATGGCATGGGTGGTCGTGCACAGCGTCGTCGTCGATCTCCGTGCGAACGGCGTGCCCGGATCGCTTAGCGGGTATGGCCTCATTGGCGCGCTCGTCTCTGCTGCGACCGTCCCGCAGCCAGGCGGAGCGTGGCCACCCGTCGCTCCATACAAAACGCATGAGAACGAGTTCGATCACGTCGAGGTCTCGCAGTTCGAACCATGGGTGCCCGACATCGCCGAGTGGAGCCGACTCGACTGGCAGCACGCGCTCGCCGCGATCGGTCTCACCTTCCCCGTGAGCACCGGAACACAGGAACTGCGGCGCGCTCCAGTCGACCTATTGCACATGCCGATGGGCCATGCCGCGGCACCGGCCGAGCTTCGGACGTCTGACGCCGACCTCGGCATCGTCATGCGCTTGACGAAGGATACGACGCTTTGGGCGCAAGGCAGGAACGACACACCATTGATGTCCATCGCCGCCGGAACGCGCGACCTCGCGATCTGCGCACAGGATGCAGCGTCATGCGGTTTCGAAGCGCCGTTCGCTGCCGTGGTCGAGATTAAGCCTGAGGACATGATCTTCTGGATCACAGACAGGTGGATTCTCCAAATCGACAACCCGCTTGAGGGAGCGCCGAACGCCGCGACGAACGGCATGGGCATCTACTACCGATCGGAGCGGACTCTCACTTTTGACGCCGCTGGCTACGTCGCAGCGGTGACATCAGACATCGGGTTGCCCGTCGTCGGCACTACGTCTGCGGATAGCGGTATTCTGCTGTCGTACGACAACACGGCTCGGACGTGGCGCGTCATCCCTGATGCACCGGCCGACGTTTTCGCACTTGCGGAGTCGGTCACTATCACAGGTGGGACAGGAGCAGGCACGACATCAGGCGCCGCGGTCTTCGCTGGACACCTCGTTGCTCGCGCCTATAACGACGGTGTCGGTTGGGTCGATCTGGACTACGACTTCCCGCTCGCCACCTGGAATGAACGGGCTGTCACGATCGCGATCTGCTGGTCCGGATATTCGCCAGGTGCTGGAAATACAGCGGGGCGTCCGGACTTCGAGCTCCGGTTGGTGGTCGATGGCGTCACGCGCTCGTCGACAGTCATCGGCGTGGATTTCCGGTTGGAGCACCCCAACCCTTCGATCACCATCGGCGCCGGCAACGGGGGGGACGGGTTCACCGGTCTCTTCAGCCAGGGCGCCTTGTTCGCCGAGGTATTGGGTGACCTCGACATCCGCGCCGCCTTCGCCGAGGTGCAGAGCGACTTCGCGAATCCTGATTTCGAAGATCCCGCGACGAGCTTGCGCGCTGGAGAAGCAGAACACTGGCTGTGGCGGTCGTTGCAGCACTACAACGCGTTCGCCGAGTTCAACGCCTACGACGCGGAGCTCGAGGAGCACCAGGGAGGGTTCGAAGACTTTGAGGGAGGCTGGCTTAACGACGCCTGGCTCGCGGATGTCGCGGACGCCGTGCTCGTCTCGGCATGGTTCAACGTCGTCGCTGCGCATCCGGAAGAAGTGGAGGACTTCGAGGTCAACTGGTCGTACCAGGATCTCGGTACATTGGCTGGACCAGAGTGGACGGAGACGTGGATCGAGCACTTCGTTGCGTGGCGCGGCTGCCTCGATCCTGTCACACCCGTCACGCCGGCGCGCGCCCTCTCACGAGAGTCGTTCGAGGAGGCCAGTGCGACCGATCCGTTCTACTCGCCGAGCGGAGTCAGTTGGACAGCGGACGCGGCGCAGAACGGTATTCTTCGAGGCGCTGCGCTCTCGCTTCCCGTGCATGTGACGGACGCGCGGCGCGACATGTGGATCTTCACGAAGACGCCGAGCACCTGCTACCGGCTGCGCATGACGGTTGGCGTTTACGCGACCGCGGCCGCGCTCGCCGTCAACCTCAACACGCAGTTGGCCGCGGTCCTGACCGGTTTCAAGTTCGATGTCTGGACTGATGGCACTTCGTACGGATTGACCTTTGGGCGCGATCCTGTCCTGACAGGAGCGACTCCGACGGTGTTCTTCGGCGAACCGGAGCTCGATCCATCTGGAAGCCTGCGCTCGACGCTCGGATTCACCGCCATGGGGCCGTACGACCGCCATGGGCTGGTGAGGTTCCCGGTCTCCGCCATGTCGCCAGCACCGGGCGTCCTGGGCTCCCTGGACGCGTTCAACGTGGACATCTGGACGATGGTCAGTTTCCGTGCCCTTCTTGATAGCGTGCTCGCCCTGTGGTTCACGATTGAGGATGACCGCGCCATCGCGGAGTTCGACACTTCGGTGAGCGAGGACACGTACCTCGAGTCGTTTCGGATGCACGGTTGGTATGGACTGACCGCGGCATGGATGGCGGCCTACGGTCCTGGCGATCTGACCCTGGCCGAATTCGTCGAGTCCGGGACGACCTATTACCTGGAAAGATTCGTGACAACGGAATGGCCGACCGAGGCGTTCCCGAACGCGCACTAGGAGACGACGATGGGACAAGCAGATTGGGGAACCTTGGACGACATTCTGGCCGTGGCAGACCTCGCCCGCGGCGTGACGGCTGGCATCACGCCTCCATCCGGCGGCGGGTCCTTTGTGTACGGCTACAACAGTCGAAGCACGGTCGTCGGCGCGCATGGGAAATACGTCGACCTGACGAACTTCAATCCGACCGGTGGAGGATTGACACCGCCGGCAGGCGGAGGGTCCATCACTGGGTGCGTGAAGCGCGTCGCGAGCCCGGGAAACGTCGGCATGAGCCCTATGCTCTACTTTTGCCTTGAAAACACATCGCCACCGACGGTCAACGACTGGGCGTACATCCTCGGCTTGAGCGATGAGGATCCGTACCACATCGTGCTCGCCAAGGGGCCGCTGGTCGGCGGTCTCGTGGACGATGCCTCCGACCTGACCATCCTGCGCACGAGCTCGGCGCAATACAGCATGGGCGACGACCTCTGGCATCACCTCCGACTCGACGCGATCGTCGAACCGAACGGCGATGTGCTCCTGAAGGCGTTCGCCAACGACCTCGTGGCGCACCCGCTCAGCGGGGCGCCGACTTGGGTGGCGATACCGGGCATGGCGGACTACATCGACGACGCGCTCGAGATCAACAGCGGTAGCCCTCCGCTTTGGGGCGGCTATGCGGGTTTCGCGTTCGCGACGAACGGACAGATCGGAAGACGCGGTGCGTTCGATGCGATCACGGTGGAGCGCCTGACGTAACATGACGAACGATTTCGACATAGGCAGAGGCGCGGCATCTGGAAGGATAGGAGTTCCAGGCTCTCGAACGTTCGTGCTCGGATCAAAGGATCTCAACCTGGCACACGTAGAGGGCGATGATTTCCTGCGCGAGTACGCCCGTGCCGCGGCGGTGTTTGGTGTTGCTGTTCCAATCGTTCCGGCGACGAGAGAATACAGTGAGGTCAAGCAGGTGGTTGATCTCACGGACTACGACATCCTGTCCGCTGACCTTGTTGCTACCGGCAGAGCGGCGCCCACCTTCACCGGCCGAACCGGATGGGCATCTCTCGCCCGTGTTCTGAAAACGACTACGATGTCTGTGTTCTGGGGATTTGATTTTGATGCTGCCGGAGATGTTGCCTATAACTATAACGTTGGTCAATTTAACCTGACAAGAGAAGGAGAAATCACTTACGGGACAGAGACATATTCGCCAGACGCAAGTAGATGTTTGGTAATTCCAGACGGCGCCGCTTCTGCTAGGATGTCCGGAGTTGACAATCCGCCGGTTCCGATGATGATAAAGAACACGTTGTCATGGTGGATGAAATTCGATGCTGACAAGCATGCTGGTTCGACTGGCATTTCTCCGAACGTGTTCTCGGTGTGGGATGCAAACAATGGATGGGCTGTCAGCTTGGTTGGTGTTGCTGGCCCTGGCGCGCATGCATGGAATCCTGCGCTGACGTTTAGGTCTGGCGGAGTAGATAGCACAGTTGTAATAGCTGGATATACGATTACGGCGTCGATGCCGTGGACATGTTTCACAATCGTATACGACAACGCAAAAGCGTCTCCGAACAAAGTGCATTTTTTTGTAAACGGAGTTTACGTTTGCAATGCCGCATTCGCACCGGCAATTCCGCTGCTACCAGGACCCACTGCTCCGATACAATATGGCGACCCACTGTTGGTAGGAGAGCTTGATTCAATATTGTTTCTTCCGTTGGCCGTTGCCGACGCCAACGTGATCAAGTTGTACGAATATTGCACCATACCGCTGACAGTTTCGTTCGAATGGAGGATGCAGATCTTGGTCGACGGTTGCGTTCTTGCGGACAGAGTGATTCCAGCCACGGAGAGCGAACGTGTGTTGAGCGACTTCTCAGCTCCGGTGCGACAATACAGCGGACCGCACGAAGTGGCGTTCCGTCTGGTCTGGGCGACGGTGTAGAAGATGGGATTGACGATCGACACATTGATGGCCGTCCTCGAGGTCGACTCGGCGTCGCTTCTTGCTGTCGGCGATGATTTTGTCGTTGTTCGCCGAGATCCAGAACCCAGCGAGACTGGGATCGACCTGCACACGGAGGTGCTGTTCACCGTCGTCGATCTGAACGGAGATCCTGCGGCACCGGCGTACCTCCCGATCGATTTCACGTTGAATGTCGATGGCGTTCTTGCGGCGACTTACACCGGCGGAGCACTAACCGTCGAGGCGGGATGGGATCCGGCTCTCTCGAGTGTCACACCAACTACCAGCGTGGATGCCTACGTTGGTTTCGCGGTGCGTCTCGTCCAGTTGACCGATCGCTTCGTCTCAGAACAGGTGGTTTCTGTTGCCCTCGAGCTCACCGTCTCCGGCGAATGGACTCCGCTCCCGTGGGGTTCCGGTGTCTGGGTCACAGCGGTTGCTCCGTACGACGTGTCGACTTCGTGGTCGTTCACGATCGAGGATCTGACTCCTCCAAAGCTGCTCACGGCGGTTCCGCGCTCACCGATGGTACTGCGCGTCGTCTTCGACGACGGGATGACGCTCGGCACCGGCACCGAGTGTGCGGACGATCCGACCAACTGGACAATCACGCGGCACAACGTTGACCCGCTTCCAGGCGTGGCTCTCGCTGTCGTCTCCGCTGAGGTGGTGACCGGGTCGCTCGACAAGGAGTTCGACCTCACGTTCGATTGGGAGCAGACGCCTGGATGCGAGTACCACGCTCACGTGGCCGGCACCGTCGAGGACGGCTCCGGCAACACGATGGACGCTGCGTTCTGCATAGCCTCTTGGACCGGATTTCAACCGGAGATCCCGGAGGGACGCGTCTGGGATCTCTGGCGGTTCGTTCCGCGCAAGATCCGCACACGCGACGACACGAAGGATCTCCGCAGGCTCATCAACTGCTGGCAGGAACTCGTCAACCTCATGCTGCGCGAGGTCGACCGGATGACGGACATCTTCGACCCAGATCTCTGCGACGACGCGACGATCGAGGCGATGCTCTACGACCTCGGGAATCCGTTCGTCTGGACGGACCTCGAGCTGACCGCGCTGCAACGTCGGAAGCTCGTGCGCTACCTCGTGCCGATCTACAAGCTCAAGGGCACCGCGGTCGGCATCGAGTCGGTGGTGCTGTTCTTGCTCGGCAAGATCGTGCACGTGCGCGATTACCTGCACACCGGTTGGCGTCTCGGCATCTCGAGGCTCGGTGATGGCGGCGGCATCGCGTTGATCAAGGGCGAGCAGGCAGCCTGGCCGATGAACCTCGCCGCGCTGCTCCCTCTCAACCTGTCAGTGGAGATCGACGACGGCGTGGTACAGGTGATCACGAACGTTGCCGGAGATTTTGTCGACCCGGCCGCCGCTACAGCACAGGAAGTCGCCGCTGCGATCGACGCGCACATCGCTGGTGGCACGGCAGGAGTACTCGCCGACGGTTCACCGGCCGCGGCGCTCACGGGAATCGGACCGTTTGCGATCATGGCCGGCGACAACCTACTGGTCGAGATCGAAGGGCACGGAGTGCACGAAGCGATCTTTCAGGTCGGCGACTTTGTGAGTTCCGGGTCCGTGACGGTCGATGAGGTGGCGCTGCGCCTTGCCGCCGATCTTCCGGACGCGCAGATTGGAGTTCGAGAGGACTATCTCGGGGTGGCCCGCTGCAGAATCGCCAGCCATCTGTGGGGCGCGGCGAGCTCCGTGACGATCTCCGGCGGAACGGCGCAGGCGAAGCTCGGAGTCGCGAGCGCGGTTGGCCTGGACGGCGAGAACATCTGCCTGTACTCGGACAACGCCGAAGTGGGCGCGAGCATCGCGGTCTCGAGCTCGCTCGCCGCGGACACGTTTGGGTTCGTAGGAACCAACGCCTCTGCGGCTCGTGGTGGTTGCGTGCTCGGTCTCGACGACGAGCACGGCATGTACTCCTTCGACATTGAGACAGACTCCGTGCTAACCTCCGACGAAGAGGCAATCGTGCGGAAGATCACGGAATACATGAAGCCAGCGCACACGCATTTGATGAACATCCGCGCGGCGAAGACGTTGCCACTTCCTACGGTCTGGACCTTGGGCTGGTCACATCTCGGAGTCGATACGACTCTGACGGAGTAGACAAATGCGTGTTCACGATTTCTATTTTGACGAAGAGGTGTCGCAGGGAACGATGGATGATGTTTTCGGCTTTGTAGCCGAAGCCATCTCCGGCGCTCTCACCAACGCGGATCTCGTTGGTATCCAATTCGGTCTCTCTGTGATCCCTTCCGTGCCAGCCGCAGATCTGAACGTCAACGTTGTCGGTCCGGGCGGCGGCGTCGACAAGAACGGTGAGCCGCTGTACACGGGCACTGCGCTCGAGGCGGTAGACTGTTCGGTCGACGAGTACGGCGCGGCTACTGCGGTCACCGTCGCGGCAAACGACAGGTACGTGTCGGTGTTCATGCGGCACACCGTGGTTCTGTCGGTCCCGAAGATCGATGGGAACGGGCTCACGGTCTACACGCACCGTGACGATGGGTACGAGTTTGTTGTTCGTCAGGGCGCGATGGCCGCCACCGGAACCGCGGCACCGCCCGCGCTGCTTACCGATGGCGTACTCCTCGCCGACGTACTGCTGTCGTTCGGCACGACTCAAATCACTGCCGGCCTCATCGAGGTGACGCGGCGCGAGGACTGGCTGCGGTTCAACGGCACGACGCTACCGGCATTCGCGCACGGGACGTCGCACGACGCGATCATCGCGGTTCTGACCATGCTCGACACCTGGGCCGCGACGATGCCCTACATCCCGACCGCCATGTGGTTTAACGCGGCTTTGCCCGCTGGTGCTCTGCCGCCCGTGCTCGACGTACAGGCGGCTCTCAATGCGATCGTCTACGATCTGGCCTTCGCCAAGCTGGCCGCGGCCGGTGCAGGCGGAACAGGTGCCGATCACATCGGCGTGCACGGGTTCGACTCGCTGAATCACTACGTGCAGTGGGGGATGGCTGTCACTGTCAGCGCACAGGTAGCGCTCGAGGCCATTGGTACAGCGATCGACGGGCACATCGCAGGCGGCGCACCGGCGCACCCTGCGAGCGCCGTGACGACTGCGGCGATCGCTGGGAC
>Ga0172380_10003195_pt1 | contig 23143 bp, 22 predicted proteins | sample Leawe162metaG_FD_119747 | JGI IMG/M metagenome (GOLD analysis project Ga0172380, IMG submission 119747) | Leachate microbial communities from a municipal landfill in Southern Ontario, Canada - Leachate well 162 metaG | ecosystem: Engineered > Solid waste > Landfill > Unclassified | place...
GCAGCCGGTGAGCGGGGACAAATGCAAGAACATGGGCAAGGATCACCGCAGCAACAAGAAACTCGTGGCTTGCCTGCAACCTGACCGTCGGGTCGAAATCGAGGTCATCGGCACCAAGCAACAGTAAGTTCGCATCAGTCCTAAAAAAGCCCTGCACCGCAGGGCTTTTTTTTCTTCCCCAAGGAGCACCGCATGATCGAAACTCCAAATATCAATGCCGATTCTCGCGAACTCGACAAGTTTGGCGAACTCGCTCATCGCTGGTGGGACCCGAATTCCGAGTTCAAACCCTTGCACGATATCAACCCGCTACGCTTGGAGTGGATCGAAAGCGCAATTGCTCTTGCAGGGAAACGCGTACTCGATATCGGTTGCGGCGGTGGCATTCTCGCTGAAAGCATGGCCAGTCGGGGCGCACAGGTCACCGGTATCGACCTTGGCGAGCGAGCGCTCAGCGTTGCCCGTCTGCACCTACTGGAAAGCCAGCAGAAAGTCGATTACCGGCTTGTTTCAGCGGAAGCACTGGCACAGGAACTGCCAGGTAGCTTTGATGTCGTCACCTGCATGGAAATGCTGGAGCATGTACCCGATCCAGCCAGCGTGATTCGCGCTTGCGCGACCCTCGTTAAACCAGGCGGACAGGTGTTCATGTCCACCATCAACCGCAACTTGAAATCTTATTTGTTCGCCGTGATCGGCGCGGAATACGTCCTCAAACTGCTGCCGCGCGGTACGCACGAGTACGCCCGCTTTCTGCGTCCGGCCGAACTCGCTCGCGACTGCCGCAATGCCGGGTTACGTGTCGATGAACTCATCGGCATGCGCTATAACCCGTTCACCAAATGCTATACGCTCGGCCATGACAGCAGCGTCAATTACCTGATCCGCACGACGCGTGAGCTTTTGTAGCCCCCTGCATCTGCCTCCTCCCACTCAACCTCAGACTCCAATGATCGAAGCGGTCTTGTTTGATCTGGACGGTACCCTCGCAGACAGCGCGCCTGATCTCGGTGCTGCGCTGAACCTGTTGCTCGCCGAGGAAAACCGTGCGCTGCTCACTTTGGCGCAGACTCGTCCGCATACCTCCAACGGGGTGCGCGGACTGTTAGGGGCAGGATTCGGCATCACGCCACAAGATCAGAAATATCCCGATTTGGCCAGGCGTTTCCTTGATCATTACGAGAACATTCTTTGCCAAGGCACGTGCCTGTTTCCTGGCATCATCGAACTGCTGGCCGACCTGGATCAGCGCGGGCTAACTTGGGGCATAGTCACCAACAAGACGCAACGATTCACGTTACCATTGGTAGAACGCTTGGGGTTGCGGCAACGTGCTGCCTGCATCGTCAGCGGCGACAGTTCAGCGAGGGCAAAACCCTATCCGGAACCGTTGTTGCTCGCCTGCATTGCCGCGCAAGTTTCACCATCGCGCAGCCTCTACGTCGGAGATGATTTACGCGATATCCAGGCCGGCCGCAGCGCGGGTCTGGGTACTGTCGCGGCTGCCTACGGCTATCTCGGCCAGGATAACCCGCCCTGTTCCTGGCAGGCCGATGCAATCGTCGCCCAGCCAGGAGAAATCCTCGATTTGCTGGAGAACAAGTTTCAGGCGAAGAATGACATATGACTGTTGCCATCGCGCACCCTTCTGTGAACACATAAAATCCGGCTTGCTGCTGCATGATATAGTTGCGCCTCAATTATTACTGGATACACCATGAATGATTTTGATGTCCTGATTCTTGGCAGTGGTCTTGCCGGACAGTCTCTCGCACTCAGGCTTGCAGCGCACCGGCGTGTTGCCTTGGTGACAAAAAAAAATTTGGAAGATTCAGCTTCAGCCCGGGCTCAAGGCGGGATTGCCGCAGTACTTGATGCAGCAGATTCCATTGAAGCCCATATCCAAGATACTTTCACGGCGGGTGGCGGACTTTGCGACGCGGCGGCAACGCGCTTCGTCGTCGAACATAGCCGCGGCGCCATAGAATGGTTGATCAATCAGGGCGTACACTTCACTAGTGACGATGACTCGGTGCTGGGTTACCACTTGACGCGGGAAGGGGGTCACAGCCATCGCCGTGTAATTCATGTTGACGACGCCACTGGGGCAGCGGTCCAGGAAACCCTCACCGATATTGTGAGGAATCACCCGAGCATCAGCATTTTCGAACGGCATATTGCTGTCGATTTGATTACCGGCAGCAAACTCGGACAGCCTCAACTGGGTTGCCTTGGCGCATATGTGCTGGACATCGACGCCGACCGCGTGCTGACCTTCGGCGCCAGCCACACGATACTTGCAACAGGCGGAGTCGGAAAAGTTTATCTCTACACCACCAACCCCGACACGGCTACTGGCGATGGCATAGCCATGGCTTGGCGTGCAGGCTGTCGGATTTCAAATATGGAATTCGTGCAATTTCATCCGACCTGTCTCTACCACCCACAGGCCAAGTCTTTTCTGATCTCTGAAGCGCTGCGCGGTGAAGGTGGAGTATTGCGTCTGCCCGATGGCAAGCGTTTCATGTTTGACCACGATGCACGTGCAGAACTGGCGCCGCGCGACATCGTCGCCCGGGCCATCGATTTCGAAATGAAAAAACACGGACTCGACTGCGTTTTTCTCGACATCACCCACAAGCCGGCCGATTTTCTAATCAAACATTTTCCGACCATTTACGCCCGCTGTTTGGAATATGGCATTGACATTACGCGCAATCCGATCCCAGTGGTGCCAACGGCCCACTTCAACTGCGGTGGTGTGGTCACCGACCTGAATGCCCGCACCGACCTTCCCGGCCTGTATGCGATCGGTGAAACCGCCTGCACTGGACTGCATGGCGCAAATCGGCTCGCCAGCAATTCATTACTGGAATGCCTGGTGTTCTCAGAAGCGGCGGCACACGATATCCTCTCCGCCACGCCGCGCAATTTGCCGAAATTACCGCAATGGGACGAGAGCCGGGTCACCGATGCCGATGAGGAAATCGTCATCTCCCATAATTGGGATGAGTTGCGCCGATTCATGTGGGACTACGTCGGCATTGTCCGCACCAACAAGCGCTTGGAACGCGCACTACATCGTATTCGTTTGCTGGAACGAGAGATCGACGAATATTACGCCAATTTCCGCGTCAGCAACGACCTGATCGAATTGCGCAATCTGGTACTGACTGCCCACCTGATTGTGCGCTGCGCGCAACGCCGTCGGGAAAGCCGCGGCCTGCACTTCAGTCGAGACTATCCGGAGTTGCTACCTCGGGCGCGCGATACCGTGTTACGTCCAGCGCGGTCAAGCTAGTCCCCCGACTGCCAATGCGGGGGTATCAAGCGCAGAATATCTTATTGAAGACGCTTGTTCACCCCAGCTTGCCAGCGCAGCCACAGACGCAACAGACGGAAATTTTCGGCACTCAACGAATCCGGTAGCAATACCAGCGATTCGATGCGCCTGCCCATACGAAGCAGGAGTACCGTCAGTTGCGGCATCACCGTCGTATGCGGATGGATCAGCGCCTCGCCGGATTCGCCATTCACCCGGATATATTCCAACCTCCCGTCGGCACGCAGCACCAGGTGGGCAATCCGCGCGCTGCCATGGGTTCTCCGTCTGGTACGCCAGGCGTACCAGACGATCGCCGGAAGAAATATCAGCCCAATCCAAACGGGAGGAGAAACAACGACCAGTACCGACACCGCGCCAGCATGTGCGACGAGCAGAAGTGTCGCAAGCTGTCGTGAAGGATGCAGTGGCAATGTAACTGGCAGCTGCATGGCTGCCTCACACAAACTATGCAAACTATGCGCGACGCAGCACCAGTGTGCCGTTGGTACCGCCAAAGCCAAAAGAATTGGAGAGGGCAGCGCGAATCTCCATTTTGCGTGCGGAATTAGCGCAGTAATCCAGATCGCACTGCTCGTCCTGGTTGAATATGTTGATGGTCGGCGGCGATATCTGGTGATGTAGGGCCAGTGTCGAAAACACGGCTTCTACCCCACCGGCGGCCCCCAACAGATGGCCCGTCATCGACTTGGTGGAATTGACCACCAGTTTTTTCGCGTGGTCATTAAAACACCGTTTGACTGCGACCGTCTCGGCCAAATCCCCCAGCGGGGTTGATGTGCCATGCGCGTTGATGTAATCAACTTCGTCAGGATTCATGCGCGCATTCTTCAATGCATTGACCATGCAGCGCCGCGCACCATCGCCGTCTTCGGCTGGTGCGGTCATATGGTGGGCATCGCCGCTCATGCCATAGCCGGCGACTTCCGCATAAATTCGCGCGCCGCGCGCCTTGGCATGCTCGTACTCTTCCAGTAGCAGAATACCCGCCCCTTCTCCCAGCACAAAACCGTCGCGATCCTTATCCCAAGGACGGCTCGCGGTAAGCGGGTCGTCGTTCCGTGTGGACAGCGCGCGCGCCGAAGCGAATCCGCCGATGGCCAAAGGTGTGACCGTCGATTCGGCGCCGCCACAAAGCATCATGTCGGCATCGCCGTATTCGATAATGCGCGCAGACTCGCCTATGCAATGTGTTGCTGTCGTGCAGGCTGTTACCATCGCCAAATTCGGCCCTTTCAAGCCAAACATGATCGAAAGGTGGCCCGAAATCATGTTGATGATGGTACTAGGAATGAAGAAAGGTGAAATCTTACGCGGCCCGGCAACGAGATATTCGTTGTGCGTCGCCTCGATCATTTGCAAACCGCCAATGCCGGAACCGACGTTGACCCCGATCCTTTCAGCATTTTCTGGCGTTACCTCCACGCCGGAATCCCGAAATGCCTGGATGCCTGCGGCCATGCCGTAATGGATGAAGGTATCCATACGACGCGCTTCTTTTACCGAAAGATATGGGGTTAAATCAAAATTCTTGACTTCCCCGGCAATCCGCGCAGACATTGCGCTGGCATCAAAGCGCGTGATCGGACCAATGCCGGAACGACCCGCGATGAGGTTATCCCAAGCTTCCGTGATGCTGTTTCCTACTGGCGAAACAATACCTAGGCCAGTGACAACGACTCTGCGACGCGACAAGGGGGGCTCCCGCGTGATGTTTGACTCTTGGGTAAGTACTTCAGAATTACTTCTTGACGTGAGCGTTGACGTAATCGATGGCCTGCTGCACGTTGGTGATCTTCTCGGCATCTTCGTCCGGAATCTCGCACTCGAACTCTTCTTCGAGCGCCATCACCAGTTCCACGGTGTCGAGCGAATCGGCACCGAGATCGTCGACGAATGACGACTCATTTTTGATCTCGGATTCATTGACGCCCAGTTGTTCGGCGACGATTTTCTTGACACGTTGTTCGATGTTCTCCATGAACTACTCCTTCCCTGAATATCAGGTGTGATGAATAATTTTTATATTTTACCAGAACGCAGGCATCCGACGAAACCTGCACGTCTTCAGAATCATGGCAATTTGCCCAACCCAGACAACATGGTTGCCTCTTATTGAGCGGCCACTGCCGCCAAGGCTGCGTTCAGGCCGGCAAGATCCGCCATAGCGCCGCCAGCCATTCCTTCCGCACAGCGTTTGATCAAGCCAGCCAGGACTTTGCCCGGGCCGCATTCATAGACATGGGTGATTCCTTGTGCCGCCATCGCCTGCATGGTTTCGACCCAACGTACCGGAGACGCTGCCTGGCGGACCAGGGCATCCTTGATTTGGTCCGGATCGGACAAGCAAACGACATCGGCATTGTTGAGCACTGGAATCTTCGGCCTGGATACCGCCACACTCGCAAGGCGTTGCTTGAGTTTCTCCGCCGCAGGCTGCATCAGCGCACAATGGAATGGCGCCGACACTGCCAGCATCATGGCGCGCTTGGCGCCTCTGGTTTTGCAGGCGTCGGCAGCGCGTTGCACTGCGGCGGCATGGCCGGCAATGACCGTCTGCTCGGGCGAATTGAAATTCACGGCTTCTACCACCTGGCCTTGAGCGCTCTCGGCACATGCCGACTGTACCAGGCTAGCCGGCATTCCAAGTATTGCCGCCATGGCTCCCTCGCCCGCCGAAACGGCCTCCTGCATTGCTTTGGCGCGCAACTCGACCAGCGGCACCGCATCCCTGAAGTTGATGGCTTCGGCGGCCACCAGGGCCGAGTACTCGCCGAGGCTGTGGCCAGCCACCAGCGTCGGTCGCGGACCGCCTTGGGCCAGCCACAAGCGATAGGCGGCGACCCCCGCGGTAAGCATCAACGGTTGGGTATTCACGGTCAGGCTGAGTGCCTCGGCCGGCCCTGCCGTAACCAATTGCCACAAATCGCGTCCAAGTGCCTCCGATGCTTCGCAGAAGGTATCGCGGATCAATTTACTGTCGCCGTAAGCGTCCATCATGCCTAAGGATTGCGACCCCTGGCCGGGAAATACAAGCGCGAATTTCATATCATCATCTCACAAGTCAAAAACTGACAGCACCACCTCTAGCGAATACCCCCGCCAAAACCTTCAAACAGTGGGGAAGATGGCCAGGCAGTACCGACACTCGGGAAACCAGTTGGATTTGTCATGTATTAACAGACGACAAATCCATGCGGGCGGCAATCCGTTCAGGAAGTTTGTTACGAGCAGCCTTGGCAGCTTGTTCAAGTGCGCAATAAAAAGCCAGCACATCGGCCGAACCGTGGCTTTTGACGACAATTCCTTTCAGGCCAAGCAGACTGGCACCGTTGTAACGACGGGGATCAAAGCGATGCTTGAAAGCGTTCAGTACGGGCATTGCAATCAGAGCAGCCATGCGGGTCAGGAAGTTTCGATTGAATTCCTCGCGTAACGCAGCACTCATCATACGAGCGACACCCTCGGAAGCCTTGAGAGTCACATTGCCGACAAAACCATCGCAGACGACGAGATCCACGGTTCCCTTATAGATATCGTCACCCTCAACATTGCCATAAAAATTGAGTCCGCTTGCTCTGAGCAAGTCGCCAGCGCGCTTGACCACCTCATTGCCCTTGATATCCTCTTCGCCGATATTTAGCAGTCCAACTTTGGGTCGATCCTTATGCTCGAGCGCTGAAATCAACATCGAGCCCATAATGCCGAACTGCAGCAGATGCTCTGGCTGGCAATCGACATTTGCGCCCAGATCAAGCACATACGTATGACCATGCAAGTTCGGAACAATACTGGCGATCGCTGGACGATCTATCCCCGGCAGGGTTTTCAATACAAAACGCGATATGGCCATCAAAGCGCCCGTATTGCCCGCAGAGAGCGCAGCTTGGGCCTCGGCATTCTTAACCGATTCGACGGCGACTCTCATCGAAGAGTCTTTCTTGCTGCGCAGTGCCGTGGCTATCGGTTCATCCATCGCCACCTGCTCGCTGGCATGGCGAATCGCCAGCCGCTCTCCAAATTCCATCCTGGCTTGGCCAAGCAAAGGCAGCAATTCTTCTTGCCGGCCAACCAGTATCACGGAGCAGTCAGCATCGTGACGCAAAAAATCCAGTGCAGCAGGCACCGTAACCATCGGGCCATGGTCGCCACCCATACAATCGATGGCCAGTGTGACCGTCATCGCGAAAGAAACAAATACAACGACAAAGCAGGATTACCAACCATACGGCCAGCAGCACTGCAACGTCGAGCAATCACTCGTCCTTGCTCTTGGTAACCTTTTTGCCACGGTAGTAGCCATTCGGGCTGATATGATGGCGCAAATGCACCTCGCCCGTGGTCGCCTCAACCGCCAGTGGCGGAGCTGAGAGAAAATCATGGGCGCGGTGCATGCCGCGCTTGGAAGGGGATTTCTTGTTCTGTTGAACGGCCATTTCATAACTCCTCAATAACAATCGTCAAAATATCTTCAGTGCTTCTTCAACTGCGCAAGCACCGTAAACGGGGAAGCGTCTGCGCTATTCTCAGCGTATTCCGGCAATACACAAAACTCATGGCGAGGCGCAATTGGCAGGGCCAGCAACACCTCGTCTTCAACCAAAGGAAGCAACGGCTGCGCCTCCAGCGCCTCAATGGGATCGGACCGATCATCTTCCAGCGCTTCATCAGGCCAAGCCGCACCCGGCGCAACCAGTTGCAAATAGCTCCTGATCTTCAACTGAAAGGGTAATGTGGCCAAGCAGCGCTGACATTTCAGATGCAATTCGCCGGATACCTCAATCACCAGAAAAGATTTATTTTCGGCATCACACTCACCACATACCGCCCAAACCAAAGTTCCCTCATCGTCGGCGAGCACATCGGCCAAACGCTGCAAGCAGCGAACCGAGGTTTCACCGGTCATGCGACGTCCTTCACGAGCAAACTTAAGGCTATCGATGAAAAAATCGCCGAATTGTTTCATGCCCTACCGCGATATAAATGCATAATGATATTATTTTTCCCTCCTCCAGTCAAAATAAGCACTTCCGCTGCCCACTTCATGAACTCCTTAACCAGTTCGCCACAAGCTCCACAATTGCGTTTAGTCCTTGCTTCCACCTCCTCTTTTCGGCGCGAGTTGTTGGCGCGTTTGCAACTCCCGTTCGAAGTGGTTTCGCCATTAACCGACGAAACCGCCCTGCCCAACGAAACACCCGCCCAGACTGCCGAACGCTTGGCCGTCAGCAAGGCTCAGGCCGTATCGTCCCGATTTCCCGACGCTTTGATCATCGGCAGCGACCAGGTTGCCTACCGCGATGATCAAAGCTTTGGTAAACCCGGAAATCGTTCCAATGCGGTCGCGCAACTCCGGCTTATGCGCGCTAAAGAAGTCATTTTCCATACCGGTTTGTGTCTGCTGAATACCGCAACAGGACGACTACAGGTATGCGGCGTGCCCACCCTGGTTCGCTTTCGAGACCTGTCGGACAGAGAAATCGAAAGCTACCTCGATAGGGAAAACGCCCTAAATTGCGCAGGCAGTGCCAAGTCGGAAGGACTCGGCATCGCCTTGCTCGATTACCTGCGCTGTGACGATCCCACCGCGCTAATTGGTCTGCCCCTAATCGCCCTTAGCAGGATGCTGCGTGCCGAAGGAATTTCCCTGCCCTAGCCCTACTAACGCAGCCGAAAATTGCCCAGCGCGCCGGCAGCACCATCCGCCATATCCGCACCAAACTGTCGGGCCAGTTTTTCCGCCAGGTTCTGCTTGACTGTGTAATCGCGGATATCTTCCGCCTTGATGACATCGCGCGCCACGGAATCGATGCTGCCGTAGGCGTCAGCCAGTCCCAGCTCGATACTTTTTTGGCCCGTCCACATCAGCCCGGTGAACATTTCCGGCGTCTCCTTGAGACGTTTGCCGCGCCCCTTGCGCACGACATCGACAAATTGCTTGTGAATTTCGTCGAGCATCACCTGTGCATGTTCTTTTTGAATGCCATCCTGCGGCGAGAAAGGATCGAGAAACCCTTTATTCTTGCCCGCGGTAAGCAATCTTCGTTCGACGCCAAGTTTTTCCATGGTACCTGTGAATCCGAAGCCATCCATCAGCACGCCGATAGAACCGACGATGCTGGCTTTATTGACGAAAATCTTGTCAGCCGCCACCGCCACATAGTAGCCACCGGAGGCACAAACATCCTCGACCACCACATAAAACGGAATATTGGGAAACTTGGCACGCAAGCGTCCGATTTCGTCATTTATCATGCCCGACTGTACCGGGCTGCCGCCCGGACTGTTAATGCGTAGGATCACACCCTGCGTGCCTTTGTCCTCGAAGGCCGATTGCAGCGCAGCCATGACACGTTCAGCGCTGGCATCGCCCTTGGCCTGGATGACCCCTGTCATTTGCACCAAAGCGGTATGCTTTGAGCCATCGCCGAGTTTTTCGGCCGACCCGCCCCAGTCTAAAATCGCCGCCAGCATCACACCGAGATAAGCGAACCCCAGCAGCTTGAAAAATATCCCCCAGCGACGAGCCCGGCGCTGCTCCACCAGTCCTTCCAAGGCGATTTTTTCAAGAATATTGCGTTCCCAATTCGGATCGTTCTGCGATGCACCCATACTCGATTATTCTTCCAGAAAGACAGGCCATTCTGTTCAACTATGGCCAAAGTGATGAACCCGTTACCGTTGCAGCATCCATCCAGACAACAGCCGCTCTCAGGTGAACCCACAGCACCATGAGTAGCGCAGGCCAAGTATAAACCGGAATCAACAAAAACCGGCCCTGCTGCCCCCACAGTCCAGCCGAATTAAGCGTTCTGCAACAGCCATGTGCGCATTTCCGCCACGTCAGCAACACAGCACAGTGGCTGTTCGGCTTCCAAAACCGCACGAGGATGGGCTCCGTATGCGACTGCCAATGCCGGAACGTCAGCATTCCTGGCCATCAACAGGTCATGGGTGGTGTCCCCTATCATCAGCGTTTTTGCCGGCGCCACGTCGAATTCTTCCATGAGTTCCACAAGCATTTGCGGGTGCGGCTTGGAGTGACACTCGTCGGCGCAGCGGGAAGCATGGAAGCTTGTTCGCAGGCCGCTGTCACGAAGCGCCCGATCCAGCCCAACGCGGCTCTTGCCGGTCGCAACGGCAAGCAGAAAGCCCGCTTCGCCAAGCAGCCGAATCAAGTCGGGAATACCATCAAACAAGGTTAGTTCGTGGTCATGCGCAAGATAATGGTAACGATAACGCTCAGTCAGGTCCCGATAGCGATCCAGCGGGAGCGCCGGAACGGCTTTTTGCAATGCATCCTGCAAGCCCAGGCCAATCACATGGCGCGCCTGCGTTTCACTTGGCGGTTCGATTGCCAAATCCCGGCATGCTGACTGAAGCGCGCCAACGATTGCAGCAGCAGAATCCATCAGCGTACCGTCCCAATCGAAGACGATCAATTTATAGTGCTTCGCCATACTCTCTCTTTTCATTACGTTCCAACAGAGCCAAAAAACCCTTAAGATCCTTGGGCAATGGGGCCTCCAGCGAAATAATCCTCTCCGTCAAGGGATGTGAAAAATTCAATTTCGCCGCATGCAGGAACATGCGTTTCAAGCCGATCTTCTGCAATTCCTTATTCAGGGAAAAGTCGCCGTATTTGTCATCGCCTGCCAAAGGATATCCGAGATGAGTCAAATGCACGCGAATCTGATGCGTGCGCCCGGTCTTGAGCTCAACCTCGAGCAAGCTGAAATTTTCCCACCGCATGAGCAATCTGACGATGCTATGCGCTTCCTTGCCTTCCGGCGAAACAGTGACGCGCCGCTGATCATCTTCGGTCAGGTATTTGAGCAGGGGCAGGCGCACGTGCTGCAGCGGATTGTGCCATCTGCCCTTGACCAGGGTCAGGTAACGCTTGTTGATAGCGCCTTCGCGGAACGCGTCATGCAAGCGGACCAAGGCGCTTCTTTTCTTGGCAACAATCAACAAACCCGAAGTTTCGCGGTCGAGACGGTGAACAAGTTCCAGCATGCGTGCTTCTGGCCGGTGTCGGCGCAGCTGTTCAATCACGCCAAAACTGACACCGCTGCCACCGTGCACAGCCAGACCAGCCGGTTTGTCGATAACCAGCAATGACTCATCTTCATAGACAATGTCGAATTCGCGATCGGGGATCAATGCCGGGGCAATCTGGAGCTGGCTTGCAGTCACCCGAATCGGCGGTATACGCACGGCGTCGCCGGCTTGTAGCCGGTATTCCGGACCAACCCGGCCCTTGTTCACCCGGACTTCGCCGCTCCGCAGAATACGATAGACGTGGCTTTTCGGCACGCCCTTGCAGGCACGCAACAAGAAGTTGTCTATCCTTTGCCCGGCCGCTTCCTCATCAACTTCCATAAGAGTCGCGGAATCTTTGCTTAAGCCCTTAATTTGCAATATACTAGTCCTTGGTTTGCCGTCCGTTGGCAAGCGTGCCCGGTCACCCGAGGAGGTGCCGGTGGCGCACCAAAGACGTTGCCGATTGCTGCTTCTGCCGGATTCATAACCGGCCCTAGTGAATTCAATCCGGCTTTGAGCGGGGATTATGTTCAGAAACTGGGTCCAATATATCTCGCACCTCGATATGGTGCGAGATTATCGCCCGCCCGCACAGCAAACCCACCAGGTTATTTCGCTCACCCGAAGCAGCGATAGTACTTGATTTGCGCGCACCGAGCACCGCAAGAATGCCCGGCTTCGAGACACTGGCAAGCTTCACACCGAACATCTCGGAGCAGATTTATAGAGACGAACACGACACTAGGTATGCCCGAGGCACCTGATAACTATGCCCCTGATATTGCAATACTGATGCCGGCCTCCCAGCCATCCAGCTGAGCGGAGGGTTTGTCTTGTCCGTGCCGTGCGCGCGGGAGCAAACATGAAACGCATGCTATTTAATGCGACGCAGGCAGAGGAACTCCGCGTCGCGATCGTAGATGGTCAGAAACTGGTTGACCTCGACATCGAATCTGCCAACAAAGAGCAACGCAAAAGCAACATTTACAAAGCAGTCATCACCCGCCTCGAACCCAGTCTGGAGGCGGCCTTTGTTGAATATGGCGCGGAGCGGCATGGTTTCCTGCCGTTCAAGGAAGTCGCACGTTCGTATTTCAAGTCGGATATCGAACCGGGTAAAACCCGTATTCAGGATGCGCTGCATGTCGGCCAGGAAATCATCGTCCAGGTCGACAAGGACGAACGCGGCAACAAAGGAGCGGCGCTAACCACATTTATCTCCCTGGCCGGACGGTATCTGGTGTTGATGCCGAACAACCCGCGTGGCGGCGGTGTTTCGCGCCGCGTCGAGGGCGAGGATCGCCAGGAATTGCGCGAGATCATGGACCGCCTCGAAGTACCGGCGAGCACCAGCCTGATTGCCCGCACTGCCGGCATTGGCCGCAGCTTCGAAGAATTGCAATGGGACCTTAACTACCTGTTGCAACTCTGGCGTGCCATTGAGGATGCCGCCAATTCCCAGAAAGGCCCTTTCCTGATTTACCAGGAATCCAGCCTGGTGATCCGGGCCATTCGCGACTACTTCCATGCGGAAATCGGCGAAATATTGATCGATACCGACGATGTTTTCGAGCAGGCGCACCAGTTCATGTCGCATGTCATGCCGGACAATGTTTCCCGCGTCAAGCGTTACCGCGACGATGTGCCCCTGTTCTCCCGCTTCCAGATCGAACATCAGATCGAGTCGGCCTATTCGCGGCAAGTCACCCTGCCTTCGGGCGGCGCCATCGTGATCGACCATACCGAGGCGCTGGTTTCGGTGGACGTCAACTCCGGTCGCGCCACCAAGGGTGCAGATATCGAGGAAACCGCGTTCAAGACCAACCTCGAAGCCGCCGACGAGACCGCTCGGCAATTGCGTCTGCGCGACCTCGGCGGCTTGATCGTGATCGACTTCATCGATATGGAAAGCGCACGCAATCAGCGCGAAGTCGAAAACCGCTTGCGCGATGCCCTGCGTCATGACCGCGCCCGCGTCCAAACCGGCAAGATCAGCCGCTTCGGCCTGCTCGAACTGTCGCGTCAGCGCCTGCGCCCGACACTCGCCGAAACCAGTTACATTCCCTGCCCGCGTTGTAACGGTACCGGGCATATTCGCTCGACCGAATCATCGGCGCTGCACATCCTGCGCATCCTCGAGGAAGAGGCGATGAAGGAAAATACCGGCGCACTGCACTGCCAGGTACCGGTCGATGTCGCCACTTTCCTGCTCAATGAAAAGCGTACCGACATCGCCAAGATCGAAATGCGGCACAAGGTGAATCTGGTCTTGATTCCCAACATCAACCTGGAGACGCCGCAGCACAATATCGTGCGCTTGCGCCATGACCAGCTCAACCAGGAAGAGATCGCCCTGCCGAGCTACAAGATGGTCGAAGGACCCGCGGAAGAATCCTATACACCGCCGTCCGCCCAAAATGACGAGAGACCATTGCGCCAAGAAGCTGCCGTCAAGGGTATTACCGCAGGTCAACCCGCCCCTATCGTAGAATCCAGGCCTTCCACAGCGAAGACCGCTTCCGAAAACGGCTTCTTCGCCAAAATCATATCCTGGCTGGTTGGCAGCAATAAAACCGAACCCCCGGCCCCAGCGACCAAGAACGGGCGTCCCGTTCGCGAAGGACGAGGCGACGGACGCCGTGGAGGACGCAATCGTCAGGGACGGGAAAACAACCAGCGTCCCGATCGCGAGCGCAACGAGGTCCGGCCTATGCGCAACGACTTGCAGCCGCCCACCGACAAAATCGAAGCCTCGCCAAAACCGCAGCGCGCTCGTGGCGAAAGACGCGATGAACGATCTGCCGGCGAACCCCGTACGCCGCGCGAGCCGCGTCCCCCGCGCGCACCCAAACCCCTGCCTGTTGAGCAGACGAACGCCCCTGCCGAAGTGCATCTCGTGCCTACCGACGACACCGAAGCCGTTCCCAATAAAGAAGGCCAGCGTGCCCGGCGAGGGCGCCGAGGGGGCCGCAGCGAACGCGGAGAAAAGCGCATTGAGGACATAACCACGGAACAATTGGGAACTTCGGTAGAGGCCGCTGCATCCCCCATCATTGTTGCAAGCCCACCAGTTCAGGCAGAACCGGCCCCGGAATCGGCATCAGTCAAGCTTCCGGACGAACTACCGGCTGTCCCTCCCAGCGAGCCTGTGGTTCCCCTATCTACCGAGCCATCAATCTCCTTGCCCACCGAGCCGGCTGTCGTCAACTCTTTACCGATCGCCCAGCCATCTCTATTGCCGATTAGGGTCGAACCGCAATCCGTTGCAGCCCCGGCGCCTGTTGCGCCAACCGTGCCGACACCTCCCACACCCGAGGCAGCGTCCACTAAAGACCTTTCCACGTCATTGGAAAAAGCTGGCCTGATACTGATCGAGACCGCCGACAAGATACCCGCAGAAATGCAAGTCAGCATCGCTCCCCAGCCGCTGGGTCGCAAGCCTCGCCCTGTACCGGTAATTCCGAGCGAACCCTTGCAAATGGTGGAGACCAAACAGGATTAATGACGAGCCATCGCTGTCTCGTTGCGGATATAGGCGGCACCAATGCCCGATTTGCGCTGGTTCGTCCGGGCCAAGCGCAAATCGGCGATGTGGTCTCGCTGCAATGTAAGGACTTTGCCGGTCCGCTGGAAGCTGCGCAGGCCTATCTGAAACAATGCGCAGTCTTTCCGGGCGCTATACAACGGGCAGCGTTTGCCGTTGCCACAGCGATTAACGATGACGCTATCAAGCTAACCAATAGTGCCTGGTCATTTGAACGCAGTGATCTTGAACGCGCACTGGGGATTGGCAGGCTGGAGATATTCAACGATTTCGAGGCGCTGGCGCTTTCTCTGCCTGGGCTCGCCACCATGGATTTTCGGCCGATCGGGGCAACCATGCCGACACTCACTCTACCCATGGTCGCAATTGGCCCAGGAACAGGCCTTGGCGTGGCCGGAGTGATTCCAGGCAAGCGGGGCTGGATCGCGGTCCCCGGAGAAGGGGGACATGCCACACTGGCCGCCAGCGACGATTTTGAAGCCGAGATTCTGCGCGCTGCACGCCAGGAATTCAGCCATGTCTCGGCGGAACGGCTGCTATCGGGAATCGGTCTTCCCGTTCTGTTGCGCGCCGTATGCGCGGTTCAAGGAGTAACGAGCATCGATCTGCCAGCCGAAGAAATCAGCGCGCTGGGGGTGACCAAGCAAAATCATCAATGCAGCACAGCCATGGACTTGTTTTTCGCCTTTCTCGGCAGCTTCGCCGGCAATGTCGCGCTGACCTTCGGGGCACGCGGTGGCGTATTTATCGGCGGGGGAATAGTTCCAAAACTGCAAGACTTTCTTGCAGGCTCGCGTTTCCGCGAGCGTTTCGAGAGCAAGGGGAGATTTCAGCCCTATCTTGCCGGCATCGCCACGGCCACGATCACAGATCCGTATGCCGCCTTGCGCGGGCTGGCTTGCGGGCTTGAAACAACACGTCCGGCCTGATCTTCCGATACGGATTTACAAGCCGAATCAACCCTGCACTTCGGGCGGTTCGTGCGGATCAGCGCCGAAAGCTTGACGGCGCAATCGAAACAATTCGTCCCGCGCCGCCGCCGCCTGCTCGAATTCCAGATTTCTGGCATGTTGCTGCATCGCCTTTTCCAGGCGTTTGATCGCCTTGGCCAAGTCGTTTTCGCTCATCGCGTCGTAATATGCCTGCTGCTGAGCCACCTTGACCTCGCGCAAGGCGCTTTCCGCATCATAGACGCCATCGATGATGTCTTTGATGCGCTTCTGCACCCCGATCGGAACGATGCCGTGAGCCGCATTGAAGCTCAGCTGCTTGGCACGACGCCGTTCGGTCTCGTCCATGGCACGCCGCATAGAGTCCGTAATCCTGTCGGCATAAAGAATCGCGGTACCGTTGATATGGCGCGCAGCGCGGCCGATAGTCTGGATCAACGAGCGTGTCGAGCGCAGGAAACCTTCTTTGTCGGCATCGAGGATCGCCACCAGCGACACCTCTGGAATATCCAGCCCTTCGCGCAGCAAGTTGATCCCGACCAGCACATCGAACACACCCAGACGCAAATCGCGAATGATTTCCACGCGTTCGACGGTATCCACATCCGAATGCAGATAGCGCACCTTGATACCATTATCGGCAAAAAATTCGGTGAGCTGTTCGGCCAGACGCTTGGTCAAGGTCGTCACTAGCACGCGCTCGTTCTTGCCGGTGCGCAGCTTGATTTCGGCCAGCAGGTCATCGACCTGGGTTCTCGCTGGCCGCACATCCAGGCGCGGATCGACCAGGCCGGTAGGGCGGACCACCTGCTCCACGACTTGTCCCTGGTGCCTCTCCTCGTAATCCGCGGGCGTTGCGGAAATGAACACGGTCTGCGGCATCAGCTTCTCGAATTCATCGAAGCGCAGTGGCCGGTTATCCAGCGCGGATGGCAGGCGGAAGCCATAATCGACCAGGTTCTCCTTGCGCGAACGATCGCCCTTGTACATGCCGCCGATTTGCGGAATGGTGACATGGCTCTCGTCGATAAACATCAGCGATTGCGGCGGCAGGTAGTCGATCAGCGTCGGCGGCGGTTCGCCGGGCTGCCGGCCGGAAAGATGTCGCGAATAGTTTTCGATCCCCTTGCAGAAACCCAATTGGTCGAGCATCTCCAGATCAAAGCGGGTGCGCTGTTCGATACGCTGACACTCGACCAGCTTCTGGGTCTGTTGGAAAAACTCGATGCGGCCGCGCAATTCATCCTTGATCTTCTCGATCGCCTGCAACACGGTGGCGCGCGGCGTAACGTAATGGCTGGCGGGAAAAACGGTAAACCGGGCCAGCTTCTGCTTGCCGCGGCCGGTCAGCGGATCGAACAGCATCAGCGACTCGACTTCGTCATCGAACAATTTGATGCGTATGGCATGTTCGGCATTTTCCGCCGGGAACACATCGATGACATCGCCGCGCACCCGGTACACGCCCCGCTTGAATTCGATATCGTTGCGTTCGTACTGCATCTCGGTCAGCCGGCGGATGATGTCCCGCTGCGACATTTTCTCGCCGGTACGCAGATGCAAAATCATGCTGTGGTAATCGACCGGGTCGCCGATGCCGTAGATGGCCGAAACAGTCGCCACGATCACACAATCACGCCGCTCCAGCAGTGCTTTGGTAGCGGACAGGCGCATTTGCTCGATGTGCTCGTTGATGCTCGAATCCTTCTCGATGAAAAGATCGCGCGAGGGGACATAGGCCTCTGGTTGGTAATAGTCGTAATAGGAAACAAAATATTCAACCGCATTTTCCGGGAAGAACTCGCGAAACTCCGAATACAACTGCGCCGCCAGCGTCTTGTTGGGTGCCATCACCAGTGCGGGCCGTCCACAGCGGGCGATGACATTGGCCATGGTAAAGGTTTTGCCGGAACCGGTGACCCCAAGCAGCGTCTGGTACATCAAACCATCGTCGATCCCCGCGATCAGCTTGTCGATCGCCTCTGGCTGGTCGCCTGCCGGCAAGAACGGCTGGTGCAAATGAAAGGGGCTGGATGGGAAGTCGATCATGGTGGACATGCGGGGGAGCTACTGGCACGCTGATTGGCTATCGCAGAAGTTTATACATCAAACCCGATTCGAGGAACAGCTCGACTTCTAACCGATGTTGCCTGTTATAGTCAAAAACACGGACCCGGCATCAAGATGCTTGCCCCGAGCGGATGAAATCGGCAGCCCGCTCTCCGATCATCACGCAGGGAGCATTTGTATTGCCGCCGATGAGATTGGGCATGATCGACGCATCGGCCACACGCAACCCCAAGACTCCTCGTACCCGCAAAACCGGATCGACCACGGCCGTTTTATCGGACCCCATGCGGCAGGTGCCAACGGGATGGTAAATGGTATCGGCTCGGCGGCGGATGTCGGCGCGAACATTCTCATCCGAGGGCTCGTCCAAGGGATACAGGTTTCTCCCGCGAACCGCATCGAGTATTGGGTTGTCCATGATGCGCCGAGCAATATGGAAACCCTTGACGAGTGCCTCCATGTCCGCAGGCACCGAGAGATAGTTCGGATCGATACGTGGTGACGCGAAGGGATCGATACTCTCAAGAGTGACCGTGCCGCGACTATGCGGGCGCAGCTGGCAGACATGCAGGCTCATCCCGGCGCCATAATGCAGGCGGCGCGAATGGTCATCGACAAAGGCCACGGTGAAGTGCAGTTGCAAGTCGGGAATCGCTTGCGCGGCATCGCTCTTGATGAAGCCACCAGCTTCGGCGTAGTTGGTGGTCAGCTGGCCACGCCGAAAACGCCAGTACTCCGCCAAGGCGCACGCGGTGCGCACCGCTCCGCCAAGCGAAAGGGCGACCAGGTCGGGCGAGGGCGAGGCATGCAGCAGTACGAGATCCAGGTGGTCCTGTAGATTGCGCCCAACTTCTGGCAAGTCATGGACGACTGCGATGCCAAACCGTTGCAATTCTGCGGCTGAGCCGATTCCGGAAAGCAGCAATAGCTGCGGCGAGTGGAAGGCACCGGCGCTTACGATGATTTCACGCCTGGCCCGCATGCGTTCGACTCGGCCTGCGCGATGGAACTCGACGCCGACGGCACGCCGTCCTTCAAAAAGAATGCGGCTGGCACGGGCCCGTGTCAGCACCGCCAGGTTCGGACGGCCCAGATGCCGAGTCAGGTAGGCTTTGGCGGCACTCATGCGCTGGCCATCCTTCTGGGTGACCTGGTAAAAACCGACGCCTTCCTGTCCGGCAGCATTGAAATCACGGCACGCATGGAATCCCTCGGCGACAGCGGCCTGCACGAACAAGCGCGCAACCGGATTGGGCGATTTCAAATCGGCCACATTGAGAGGGCCGCCGACGCCGTGAAATTCATCCGCACCACGCTCGTTGTTCTCCGCATGCTTGAACCATGGCAAGACATCCTGCCAACCCCAACCCGGACAATTCCAGGCATCGTAATCGGCGGAGTGGCCGCGTGTGTAAATCATGGCATTGATCGAACTGCTGCCGCCCAGGACACGCCCTCGCGGCTGATAGCCGCAGCGTCCGTTCAGGTTGGCCTGCGGCACCGTGGCCAATGCCCAGTTGAGGTAATGCGTTGGCACCGTGGCGATCATGCCGGCTGGCACATGGATAAACGGGCTGGTATCGTTCCCGCCAGCCTCAAGCAGCGCCACTCGACAAGCCGGATCTTCCGACAAGCGTCCCGCCACGACACAGCCGCTGGAACCGCCACCGACAACGACGTAGTCGAATTCCATCACACGATCATCTTTAGCAGGCCGAGTATCCGCTCGAAAGTGCGTCCATAGGGTGGATAGAGCAGGCTTGCGCCATTGCGTTTCGCTTGGAAGAACACCGGCTTCTCCTTGGTGAAGGTGAGGAAGCCCGTCTCGCCGTGGTAAGCGCCGCTACCGCTGGCACCGACACCGCCGAACGGCAGCGCCTCCTGCGCAATATGCCAGAGCGTGTCGTTGATGGTGACCCCGCCGGAGATCGTTCGATCAAGTATGCGGTCGCGTTGCGCCCTGTCGGTACCAAACCAGTACAGCGCCAAAGGACGCGGGTGGCGATTGACGTAATCGATTGCGGCCTGCGAATCCTTCACCGGTAAAACCGGCAGGATCGGACCGAATATTTCCTCCTGCATCACCGCCATATCGTCGTTGCCACCCAGCACAATATATAAAGGCATCTTGCGCTTCGACGCGCTGAAATCCTCGTTGCCCGGGTTGATCTCGATAATCCTGGCGTGCTTGAGGCGTGCATCCTCAAGCAATCGAACCAATCGCGCGTAATGCCGCTGGTCGACAATGCTGCTGTAGTCCGGATTTTGCGCCAGTGTCGGGTAGAGACGCGCCACCGCGCCGCGCAATGCGGCGATGAAATCTTCTTCGCGTCCCTCGGGAAGAAGCACATAGTCTGGCGCAATACAGGTCTGCCCGGCATTGAGCAACTTACCCATGGCCAACTTGGCGGCGACTTCGGCAAGATCGCAACTGGCATCAAGAATCGCGGGCGACTTGCCACTAAGTTCCAGCGTCACCGGCGTGAGATTGTTTGCTGCCGCGATGGCGACTTGGCGTCCCACGGCAGCTGAGCCGGTAAACAACAAGTGGTCGAAGGGCATTGACACAAAAGCCCTGGCCAGCTCCGCGTCGCCGGTGACAACGGCCATCTCCTCGGCAGCAAAAAATTCCGCCACGATTCGATGCAGCAGATCGGAGAAGCATGGCGTAATTTCCGAGGGCTTCAGCAGAACCCGATTGCCGGCTGCCAGCGCCCCGATGGCGGGTGCAATGGCCATCTGGAAAGGGTAGTTCCAAGGGCTGACGATGCCGACCACGCCCAGCGGCTGGCGCATGACGCGGCTCCATGCCGGCCAAAAATGTAGCGGCGTCGATACGCGCCGAGTCCGCATCCAGTCCGAAAGATGCCGGCGTGCGTGACGAATGCCGGCGAATGCGACAAAAATCTCCGCCAGAATGGTTTCGTGACGCGACCGGTGGCCGAAATCGGCGGAAATCGCTTCCGCGATTGCTTCCTGATATTTCCCGGTCATTGCCAGCAGGCGATCCAATCGATCTTTGCGCAAGCTGTGAACCGGGTTCGTATCGGAAGCAAAAGCAATGCGCTGGGCTTCGAACAGGGATTTCATGTCGGCAATGGAATGATTTTCGCTGTTCATTCGACCTCCCTCCTCTTTTTCCCAAGGGATAGACAAGGCTTCCTCGCCACCGTCCGAGTCCGCAGGGCAGAGGGAGTCCTCTGGCGAGAACCTGCCCGAGCGGACTTTGCGTTGGAGCGATTGCCTAAGCTAGTCTTCTATTCTGAATCCGACTTTGATCGTGACCTGATAGTGGGCAACCCCGCCATCCACGATGTGACCCCGCGTTTCAACGACCTGGAACCAATCCATGTTCTTGAGGGTTTGCGAAGCCTTGGCGATCGCATTGCGTATCGCATCATCCGTTCCAATCGTTGACGATCCGACCAGTTCAATCAGCTTGTAGGTGTGTGTGTTCATGGCTTATACAATCCAGACGATGGGGAATCAAATTCTAATCCCATTGCATCCGCTTGAAGCGGCACAATATTCGAGGTGGGCAATGGCCGTTCGTGGCCAGTGTTCCGCGTAACCGTCCCATCATTGCCTGCCATCTGCCACTGTGGGCTGGCTATCAGCGAGTGCAAATCGCAACGAATCAAGGTTAGAATAACAAGCTGAATATTTACCGACCAAACTGCCTGAAGCACCAAACCACGGAGCCAGCATGAATTCTTCGCCCACCTCGTCCCTCTTCGCCGCTGTGGAAATGGCGCCACGCGACCCGATCCTTGGCCTGACCGAAAGCTTCAACACCGACACCCGCACCACCAAGGTCAATCTTGGCGTGGGCGTCTATTATGATGACAGTGGCAAGCTTCCCTTGCTTGCCGCCGTGAAATCGGCCGAGAAGGCACGCATCGAGACCTTGCCCCCACGCGGCTACCAGCCTATCGAGGGCGCTGCCGCATACAACCAGGCGGTGCAAAAATTGCTGTTCGGTGCCTCCTCGCCGCTGCTTGCAGAAGGCCGCGTGGTCACCTTTCAAGCGCTGGGCGGGACTGGCGCTCTCAAGGTCGGTGCGGATTACCTCAGGCGCCTGCTGCCGAATGCCACACTTTATATCAGCGACCCGAGTTGGGAGAACCATCGCGCGCTGTTCGAGTTTGCCGGCTTCAAAGTAGATACCTACCCATACTACGACGCAGTCACACGCGGAGTTAACTTTTCCGCAATGAAAGCCAAGCTGGCCACGCTGCCAGCGGGTTCTATCGTCTTGTTGCATGCCTGCTGCCACAATCCAACCGGGGCGGATCTTACTGAAGCCCAATGGCGCGAAGTAGTCGAGGCAGTGCGTAGCGCCGGATTGGTCGCATTTATCGACATGGCCTACCAGGGATTTTCCGACGGCATCGAAGCGGATGCCGTGGCAGTCAGGATGTTCGCCGAATCCGGCCTGTCTTTCCTGGTCTCCAGTTCTTTCTCGAAGTCCTTCTCGCTCTATGGCGAACGCGTCGGTGCCTTGTCGCTGATAACGGCCAGCAAGGACGAAGCCGCACGTGTATTGAGCCAGGTTAAACGTGTCGTGCGCACCAATTATTCCAACCCGCCGACGCATGGCGGCGCAATAGTCGCTGCCGTACTCTCCAGCCCTGAACTGCGCCAAATGTGGGAAGACGAACTTGCTGGCATGCGCAATCGTATTCGTACCATGCGAACCAGCCTGGTCGAAAAACTGCAAGCGCGTGGAGTCAAGCAGGATTTCTCATTTGTCGCCCAGCAACGCGGTATGTTCTCCTTCACCGGCTTGTCGGTAGAACAGGTCGAGCGACTGAAATCCGAGTATGCGATCTATGCGGTCAGCAGCGGCAGAATTTGTCTGGCCGCACTCAATTCGCGCAACATCGACTATCTCGCCGATGCTATTGCTGGTTTGACAAAAGCCTGAATCCGGCCAAGCCATCTTAAGCACTACGCGTTGCATACCGGATAGCCAGCATGCAGACATGTTTCAATGGAAGCTGCGAAGGCCGCAAGAAGAATGTCATTGTCATCACACGATTCTCTTCTAATGCCCTCTGCAGACGTTTCTATTGACGCAAACGAGCAATATGAATAAAATTCGCCGCTCATTATTCCTCGATAGCTCAGTTGGTAGAGCGCCGGACTGTTAATCCGTAGGTCCCTGGTTCGAGCCCAGGTCGAGGAGCCAAA
>Ga0172380_10003196_pt1 | contig 23142 bp, 13 predicted proteins | sample Leawe162metaG_FD_119747 | JGI IMG/M metagenome (GOLD analysis project Ga0172380, IMG submission 119747) | Leachate microbial communities from a municipal landfill in Southern Ontario, Canada - Leachate well 162 metaG | ecosystem: Engineered > Solid waste > Landfill > Unclassified | place...
CATGATGGAGTGGTACGGCCGCACATTCGACCCGACCTACTTCGACACTAGCGCCGTAAACCTCGCACTGAACAGCATCAAGCTCTGACGCCCGTCAAGACGGTGCTGGCCGGACGCTTACGCTGTTCCCCAATGTCACCCATAAATCCCCGTCACCGCTGCGATGCGCGACCAATCGACCTGACGCTGCCACGTCTCGTTCAACGAGGCTTGTCAGTGACCAGGGAAACAGCCAGAGATGCTTGTCGGTCAGCCGCACGGATCGATCGGCCGATACAATTGCGGCTTCAGTCAGCCATAGCGACACTGCCGTCGATGGAACGGCTCTTGGCGCCCCGGCTGCGAACCGTCTGGCTTTCTTGTCTTCGACCTGGATCACGTCCCAGCTCACGAGCGTCTGCAACACAGCTTCTGCTGCCCGCAGGATCGACGCACGATCGCCGTATTGCTCTTTCAGCCGGCGCGTGATCTGCGCCGACGTAAATTCTCCGTGCAGATTCAGCAGCCGGCCGATCGATTCAGCGATCGACGCGAAAAACGGGTGTGAACGCAGGGCCATGCCCCAGTGCAAGGCAAGCGTGTCGACTGCCGGATCCACCTTGTAGAGTGAGACGCCGGCATTGGCATAGTCCGTCAGCGACGGATGTGTCGAGAGCCACATTCGGTTGAGGATGATCGACGTCTTGCTGCGGGCTTCGACGCCAACGATGTCCTTCTCAAGCAGTGCGGTCAGTTCATCACGATCACGCTGGCCAGCGGCGACATCAAGTGCCAAGTCCAGCCACGAGCGTGTAATGAATCGGTCGAATCCAATATTCGGTAACGGTCTCATGCTTCCTGAGCAGCCTTTTGATTCTTGTTGGTTTCGATCGATCGGATACGGATGAATGGCACCACCAGCTCTTCAAGCGAGCGCCCGCCATGGGCGACGACCGAGGTTCCTTTCGACACGAAAGCTGAGCGCCCGGCGGCATACAGCGGATAGTTGCCATCCGGCAATCCGGATGTTGGTCCAGGTTCGACACGATCGCTGAGCTCACTCACAGTCTGCTGGTAGATCACCTTATCGTCATAAATGCGGACCCGCTCACCGCGCGTTTCAGCGAGTGTTCCCTGCATCACCTTGCCGGATCCATGTGCCTCGATATTGCCGTGGTCAGCCGTGACGAAAACCTCGAAGCCGAGTTCAAGCAGGCGACGAAAGAGCTGTTCGAGCACTCCGTGCTCAGCCCATGTCGCGACCTGGTTGTGCAGACCGCGCGTTCCGAGCGTCATACCGTGCATCATCACGTCGATGGCGTCGACCACGATTCCGAGCGCCCTGACCTGGCTGCCGCTGGCCAATTCTTCGACATTCCCCAGATGGTCGATGCGCTGAATTCCTTTGATGTAGCCGACAGCAATTGCCGGAAGACCTTGCGATACCCAGAAAGCACTCCATGCCGCCGGCTCGCCTTGCGTCGTTCCGATATTCTTCAAGTAGCGTGGCAGCGTGCCGGCGAAGATCGCTTGCCGGGCGATGCTGGTGAGAGTCGGCATCCACGCGAACATTCCTCCACGTTCCACCTCGAACCCGTGGCGACGTCCAGCAAAATGACTTTCCAGGATCAGCCACTGATCCATCGCCATACCGTCCATGACCACCAAAGCTACTTTATTGCCTTTGGCGACGCTCCGGCTCAGGTACGGCGCTACTTGATGCCCCATCACCGGTGCGCTAAATGCCGGCAACGACGCCAAGGGACCATAACGGACCGCCAGCCACTCTGAAAAACGTTGATCGACGGATGCCTGCAGCTTGCCGATTGTCTCGTCAATAGATGGCTGACCGTCCAGCGGCATTGCGTGCCACTGGTGAATCAACTCGGCGAAGCTCCACCCGTACTGGATCCATTCACTATGTCGTGCATCAATGGCCGGCAGTGTTTGTTCGAGCCGTGAAAGCAAACCGTGCCACTGCTCTCCCCGAATGCGCTGATCGCCGACATCAACACCAAACAGCATCCACGCCGGAATCTCGGATCCGTCGCCTTCGATACGGCATCGCGGCAGATGCCCTTCGGTAAACAGGTTGTCGAGAATGACTCGGACCGAATCATCGCCAAGCGGCAAGCTCACGGGTCCCTGAACGCAAAGATGGTAGAGAACCGGTTGCCCCTCCTCAACGCCCAACCCGCCACTCGGCTCCCCGGCGCCCACGGCAATGCGCCAGCGTTCTTCGATGAACAGAAGGAAACTCGTCCGGTCGCCAAAGAGCAGTTCCAGGGGCCATGCAGAAAACGTCGGACGACCAGATAACTGCCCGACCAATCGCATCACCAGCACTCGCGGCAGTTCAACACGCCGAAAGTGAATATCGAGCAATAGCCGCAGCAAATCCGCCTCAGTCTCGATCAGCACATCTGCGATTTTGAAGACGTTCAGCAGAATGAAGTCCGCCGTCGCATTAGCGCCCAATCCACTTGGGCGCTGGAGGATGTAGCGATCAAACAGCCTGCCGAACATCTCAACCGGCATCGCGCGAAGTACCGATAGCTCAAGATTCGGGAATAGCTCCACCAGTGACAGTCGGTGTATTACAGCGGCTTGCGTCAGGTCCCAAGGCAAGTCATCCAGCGCCTCGCCCGAGTAGTGCAATAGCACCGCGGCCGTTTCGCCTTGCGCTCCGTCATCCCAACGCCCGCGAAACCTTGTTTCGTACTCCAGCCGAAAAGTCACTTCGTCCTGGTACGGCAGAACCGTAAAGCCACGGTCGGCCAAAACGGACAGTGTGTCCTCGTCCAGCAGCAGGGCATCCGGATCGTGAGCGATATGAAGTCGCCCTTGCTCGGGAGAGATGCTGGATAGCAGTCGATCGGACCAAGCGCTCATGGTCTCAGCCTCCCACCCGCAACATCATCATGGCAGTGAGCGACGGCGTTGCGGCCTGCGCCAACGCAGACTGCCGGCGCCATTCGGCGATCTCTTGATCCAGTCTCGCCAACCTATGCGTCCGAACCGCCGGCAAACCCACTTTTCCGATCAGCCGACGCCGAGCCGCAAACACGTAATCCATCTTTTCGGTCTCGCGAACCAGCCATCCCCGCTGTTCACTGACAATCTCTGCATATAGCTTCTCGCCGTGCAGCGTCGCTACTTCCATGGCCTTGGCGTATGCCTGGATGGCTTCCTCGCCGGTAACGTCGCTGCCCAGCATGTCGATGGACTCGGTCAGCAGCAGATCCCAGATGCGCCTTGCGGTGGGCAGGTAGGTGCGTCCGTCGTCTGATACGAATAAAGGCAAAAACCGCCGCTTGTTGGAGACATGGTCGGCCGACGCCGAGCTTTGCCCAACCTCCCACAGCGACCATATCCCGGTAACCGACACCGGCAGCCCTTGAATCCGGACTCCCGGAATCGGCATGCCTGCCGACCATTGCGGCAAACTCGACGCCAGGCCGCGCAGTCGCGGATCCTCAAGGGTCAGAACCCGTTGCCGCGGATCCGTCACTGAGACATCGAAGACAGCGGCAACATCCTCGCTGCCATCGGCCCAACGCAGGTGCCAGCCGCTGACGCCTTGTTCGGCGCTGCCGCCCTGCTCGCGAATGTAATGCACCACCATTCGCTCCAGCCAGACTTGCAGAGGATGCTCCATCAGGGCTCTGGCTTCGTCGGCCACGAGCGATTCTGTCGTAGGCAGAATCGCTCGTTCCTGTCTTGAGGTCGCCATCTGCTCGCGAATCGATTGCAGCGTGCGATCGCACTCGGCCTCCATCTGTTCGGGCTCGACCAGGCTTTTCACGAACAACTCGTCGAACAAGGACTCCGCTTCCACCGAATCCATCACGTCGGACGCCTTATCGACACCAAACTCGTGGGCGATGATTTCGAGCTTCTCTTCCAGCACCTCGCGGACGCGGTGCTCGACCGTGTCTTCCAGGACAAAGTTGATCGCCCGAACGACATGCGTCTGGCCGATGCGATCGACACGACCGATGCGCTGCTCGACCCGCATCGGGTTCCATGGCATGTCGAAATTGACAACCACATGGCAGAACTGAAGGTTCAAACCCTCGCCGCCGGCATCTGTCGAAACCAGAATCCGGGCGGTATCGGCAAAGTCACGCTGGGCGACCAAGCGCTGATCCAACGACATCGACCCGTTCAACTCGACGACCGAAATACCGCGCTGCTCCAAAAAATCCGTCAGCATCCGCTGCGTCGGCACGAACTCGGTGAATACCAGCACCTTCAAGTCGGGGTCCTGCTCCTCCTGCTGAAGCTTGTAGATCAGTTCAAGCAGCGCTTCGGCCTTGGCATCCGTGCCCGCAGCCTCCGTCTCACGAGCGGCAGCAAGCAATGTCTCGACTTCAGCCACCTCGCCACGCCAGCCGACCAGATCGATGGCCGACGCCACTTGAGCTTCGCCGTCGAGTTCCAGCCAGGACTCCTCGTCAAACAGACTGAGTTGATGGCCGCCGGACTGCTGCAGCACTTCCATGCGCCGTTCCAGCGTCACCCGAATCGCCGCCGTGCTCGATGTCACCAGCCGCTGCATCAGGATCATCAGGAAACCAATATGGCGCTGCTTGGTCTTCAGCGCCTGGTTATAGCCGTGACGAACGTAACCGGTAATCGCTTCGTAGAGTGTTCGCTGCTTGTGATGACGCTCCGCCCATGCCACCGGTGTCAGCCGGGTCTGACGCGGCTTGAACAGCGGTGCCCCGGACGCATCGATCGCCGCTCGCTTCTCGGTACGAATCACATACGGGCGTATCCGCTCGCGGCTGATGCTGGCCTCGTCGGGAAACGCATCGCGATCAAGCAATGTCATCAGCCGATGGAATGCGTCGGTCTTGCCCTGGTGCGGTGTCGCCGACAGCAGCAGCAGATATGGAGAAGCCTCGGACAGCGCGGCGCCAAGCTTGTGCCGTGCGACCTGTGCCGTCGCCCCTCCCATACGGTGCGCCTCGTCGATGATGATCAGATCCCAGCCTGCCGAAACCAGATCGTCGAAGCGTTCGCGGTTGTACTCGGCAACATCTTCAGGTTTCCAGCCACGCCGCGAATCGATCGGCTTCACCGAGTCGATCGAGCAGATCACCTGATCGGCCGTGCGCCAGAAGTTGTCCTGCGCATTGGCAAAATTTCCGAGCACCTGGCGCATCGTCGGGAAATCCGACGGCGACAGAATCCGGAAATCCTCATGGAAATGAACCCGCATTTCCGCCTGCCACTGCGACGTCAGCCCCTTCGGCGCGACGACAAGAACGCGCCGCACCAGCCCGCGCAACTTCAGCTCGCGGACAACCAGACCGGCTTCAATGGTCTTGCCGAGCCCGACTTCATCGGCGAACAGATAACGGACACGATCACCGCGAGTGGCGCGTTGCAGCGCATAGAGCTGATGCGGCAGGGGCGTGACGGCAGACTGCATTGGCGCCAGGAGAACATTCTCCGCCAGCGCATCGGCAATGCGTGCCGCTGCCGCGAGGTAGAGGATCCGGTCATCACCGGAGCGTGCAGTATCCAGCGGCTGCAACTCGCTCTCGGCGACCCGGACGACCGCATCCTTTTCCGGCAGCCAGACACGAAGGCTCTGCTGGCCCCAAAGGTTCAGCCGCTCGACTACCTGCCCCGAAGTTTCAAGCCGAGGCAGCCAGCAGCGATCGCCGATGTTCCAGGGCACGCTCAGAGCTCGCCCTCCATCCGTGTCAGCGCCTGGTCGTACCAGAGCAGGAGCTTTTCGTCCTCTTGCAGGACTTCTTCGGGAATCTTCTTGGCCACGGCAATGATCGTCGCGTAGTCACGATTGCCCCAGCAGAACTTAAAACCTGCTCGCAAGACCTCAAGCCGAAATTCCTTCAACTTGCGACCGCTGTGGCTCTTATAGGCTTCAAACTCCTTTAGCAGCGCTCTCTCTCGCTTCTTCTCCAGATCCTGCGCCTTATTGGCATCTGGTACGAACCAACGATCGGCTGCTTTCGTCTTAAGGCGTGGGTCTGATTTCTCTAAATTGCGTAGCTCCGGCCAGTTAGTTGATAGATAACTATGAATTTGCGACGGCACTTCGCTTCCATCTTTTGGCTTGGGGTCGTAGCAGAGGAAATTGCTTTCTAGGAGTTGCAAGAGCTCCGGCTTCGCCTCATGTTTCTTCCAACCGGCACCGAGTTGCTTGATGAACTCCGGATGGACCTCCTGATAGGTTGAAGGCTTTTTCTTCAGGAAATCGGACAACCAATCGATGGCCGAACGCTCATCGGCAATAAACATTTCCATCTGCGGCGCTTTGGCAGTTTGCATCCGCTTCTTGTCGTACTCCGTGACCTGCTCAGGTAGGAAAGCCATCCCGTCTCGTTCGGCAAAGCGCTGTGCCAGACCGGCTTGAAACTCCTGGCTGGAAAGCGGCACCGGGAAGTTGTGGCGCACGAACCAAGCGATAAGTCTGTCGAATATGATGCGAGGATCTCGTTCGGCGATAAATTCAATTTGTCCGCCCTTAACCTTCACGGTTGGCAAATACTTAAGGTGCGTTCGGACGAAATCCCAAGCGGATTCCTCGCTGCCTCCGGCCTTGGCAAATCGTTCCTCAAGGCCGCCGTTGGGCTTGTACGCGGAAATGATCAAGTCTTGTTTCACAGCCGTTGTTGTCATAACAGCCTTGAAGCTGCCTTGCTTCTTGTCCAACGCAGAAACGTTTGCCACGACAAAACCTGCCTCTTGCAGCGCGGTCTGGATGGCATTCCAGACTGCTGCTTGGGTATTTGAGAACTCGACCGTCATCCATCGCCCAGGCTTCAAAAGCCGGAAGAACTCCTTAAATGCGCTAGTTAGGAGATGCCTGTAGTCATCGAGTTGCTTCACTTGGGAACTACTGACGATAGCTTCTTCGGTTTGGCTCGTAACGACACTCAGCATGGCTTCCCAGAAGAAATTCAATTCCGAGTAGTCGAAATTGTTACCGAACGGCGGATCAACAAAGATGTAATCAATACAATTGCTCGGGAAATTCGGAAGGGCTGTAGAACTTTGGGTTGATATGAAGTTGTCACGCACACTGCTCCTCTGAAAAGAAAGGCTGGCGGCGATTGTTTCTGCATTTCGCAAGAACGATTTCAGTACATTCGGCGGAGTGGTCAGCGACCCGACATACAACGTACCCGACAGTGGACCGCCTCCCTTTCTATCAGCGCGGAAACGCCTCATTCTTGAGGCATAAGGCAAGCACGCTGTTAGAGCGAATAGCAGTGGATGACGAATCGAGGTGGAGTTGATCGTTCGAATGTGCTTGATCAAATACGCGACGCAAAGTAACTCACGAGGGGTGAAAAAGTGGTGCAAATGTGTAATACCTCTTGTAACGTTACGTTGCGTTTCCTTTCCAGGAATAAGCTCTACAACTGGAAATCCAAGCGATTTCACTGCCTCTTGGGCCGAAGCAATTGCGGTTAGATCGTCTTCATCAGGGAGTTTTTCGAAGCGCGAAGTACCAACTGAGTAGTTCATCAGTACCGGAATGGTGATTGCTTCTTTATGGGGTGTGCCGAGAAGTGGGTCATTTACGGTGTGATAGCAGGCTTCCCATTCCGACTCTCGCGCAATAACTCCACATGCAGGACAACGAATCTGCGCACGAAGCGAGTCATTAATCTCATCAACAGCGATCGAATAGAACGGGTGTTGAGAGCCGCAGTTTGGGCAGGCTACTACGTCTGAATAGAGTACAAATTCGACTTCCCCGCGCCCAGACCCCGGATGCAAATATGCCTTATGAGCAACCGACTTTCGGTCTCTTACTTTCCAACCAGTGTGATTGGTGCGGTATAAATCTGGCGCCTCTGACAGCACGTCTGCAACAATCTGCTGAGCGGCGTCGAGAAAGGCAATTGAATCTAGGCTTCCATTGAGATTGCGCGCAATGAATGTTGCAATTGGAGAAAGGTCGACCAGGAGACATTTCCTACCGTTACCTGCGTGCGTGGAAGCAACCCCAGACATACCTGTTCCACAAAATCCATCAAATACTAGATCCCCTGGCTTCGTGTAATGGTCTATGTACCGCATGATCGCCTTGTGTGGCACCTTGGTGTGGTAGCTATGGGCGTTGTAAATGGGGTCATTCTTGCCCTCACTTACGTCTGCCGCGAACGGTTCCATACCGTAGACCGCCGATGGGTCGTAAGGCTTTCCGTATTCCTTGATAAAGTCCTCGATGAAAGGATTTGGACAGGCGGTGTAGTAGGGAGGATCAGACAGTGCAAGAATGTCCTCATCGGTCCCAATGGGAAATCCGTCGATCTTGCGGAAGGTCAAATCCTTCAGCTTTTCGCGGAGAATCGCCAAGTAGTGCGCGCGCCGTGCTTCATCACTAGTGAATGTCTTGCCGAGGCATTCAACGGGGCGAGAAGGTTTCCGCTCGTCAGCGAATAGCAAATGGGATGTTGTCATTATTCTGATTCCTATTCTGTTGCGGCTCCGGTTTGCCCACGCATCGCTTTGAGCTTCAAGCCGACTTCGGTAAGTACATACTGCTGATTGGGTGACGTTGGCTTGTCCGGAACCGTCATTCGTAGCACCCCGCCCGCCAGAAGTGGTTCAAGGTGGCTTTCCTTGAAGTAGGGGCGCTGCTTGTAGCCCGTTATCTCCATTAGCTCCGCGAGCGTTCGGGGGGTGTCTGCGTGTTGAACCATGAGCCATTGAACGCTGCTCAACTGATCAAGTTGGGCGACTTGCTCGGTGGCCAGCGCGTTAGCTTGTTCAGTAACTTGTTCAGTCCCTGAAACGACCGAATGTTTGATCGTAACTGATTGATTCTGCAGCTGAGCGGCTTCGGGTGCCGGAAAAAATCGGGCGCGCAGATGTTCGGCTAACGCAAATATATGGCCGCCTTGAATAGGGGGGGCAAGCAATGCTTGAACAGTCAACCGCTGAACAAGCCCTTGGGCAGCTGATCCGTTTAGTCCCGTCAGTGCCTTGACATCGGCAATGCCGATTTGTCCCTTGTGCAGCAGATAGGCAAAAACCGCCGCTTCGTTCTCGGATAGGTGCACACCGAGACTGGCCTGGGCGAGTAATTGAGCCTCGGTCATGAGTTTCTCTTTGCGCAAGCGCAAACGGAAGCTCTTCTCTGCCTTGTTGTTCTCAATCTCCGGCGGCAGGTACCCCAACTTGCGCCACCCTTCGAAGATTGCGCCTACGCCGGTGCCGCCCTGGTCAGACAAACCGACACGGCGGAACACACTGACGACACTGGGATTGCGAACTTCCTTATCACCTGGATCGAGCAATTGCTCGTAAGAGCCAAACGCATCACCTGGGTTGAAGAATTCAGCCTGGTCACTGAAAAAGCGGATGACTGGCACCCGCGTGGTATCGCCGAAATCTTGATGGATGAGCAAGTTGATCGCCGCTTCGCGGAAGGAAATGTAATCCGGCGGATCGTCGTCACGGCGCAACGTTGTGGCATCGACCGAAAACGGGCGTTCGCCGTGCTTGAAATAGAAATCAACAACGGCCTGCCAGGATTTGATCAGATTTTCCTCCACAGGCAGACGGTCCGCCCAGCGCACGCTAGGCGAATACTCTGCTGCCGTGTGGCGATAAAGCTGCAGATCAACAACCATGCGCGGCAATACTTGTCGAACATACTCATCTGCGCCCAATGTCAGCACGGCGGCTCGTGTGGGAAGCAGCGCGCCACCACGCTCGATCAAGAACCCCCACTTGCGCAGGAAGGTGGCATCGTCATCCGTGCCATCCTTGCCCGGATTGCTTGCGCTAAAGCGCGCTCGATACCAGCGCACTGATGCCTGGTCGAAGCACTGCGCGATATCGAGATCCAAAGGTTGCGCGTCGAATCGATCTGTCGCGGCATCGCGAATAAATCGAACCAGCTCGTCGCCGGTACAGGTGTCGTCTCTACCTCCTCGGCGAATGTAGGCTTTTTTCGGATTGCCATCTATGTAGACCGGCTTTTCCGCACGCCCTGCTTCGGGAACAAAAAATACCAGTACAATCCCTTCTGCTAACTCGTGAACGTCACCATCAATTGGTAGAAATACGCTGATCGTATTGCGGTCTCGAACCTGGCCAAGAAAGTCGTTCTGCATTTTGTCGGCGTCGGTAACGCCCGTAACCGTAAAGGTCCCGTTTGCTTGCTTGACGCCGAAAACGAGATGACCACCCTCGGTGTTAGCAAAAGCGCTGACTGTCGAAAGCGAATTTTTTGGCACGGCCCAAGATGCTTCCTTGAACTCAACGTCGGTCCACTCGATCGAGTTCAATCGGGCGAGAAGTTCATCGCGGTTCAGCCCCATCGTATCTTCCCAATAACTTCAGCTTTCATATTGATCTCAAGGTCGCAATTGTTACAATTGATGCGTCGAGTAGATGTCAGCACTAATCGAGTCCTTGGCCACATCAAGCAAATGCTCATGATGCGTCAGAAACAGCACTTGCGTACGCTGAGACATATCCGCGAGAACCTTGAATGTCGCCGCCGCTGCTTCATCGTCAAACTGGATCATGATGTCATCGACGATCACCGGCAAGGGCTCGCCGTTGTCGAGATGCCCTTCGATGGCCGCCAATCGCAAGGCGAGGAAAAGCTGATCGCGGCGACCAGTGCTCAACTGCTCCATCGTTAGCCGCTCTCCGTTGGCGCGAACCGCCTTGAGAATTTGCTTTTCTTCGTCGTAATCGATTACCACGCCGCTGTAGCGGTCACCGGTGATCGTGGCAAACCGATTGGCAGCCTTGTCAATGAGCGGCCCCTGGTTGCGCTTCTGGTAGGTGTCGATGACCTGGGCCAACACGGCCGAGGCGATCCGCGACGCCGCATAGTCGGCACCGCGTTCGGCAATCCTCGCGGCGTGCTGCGCTGTTTTCTGCTGTGCCTCGGCAGCTGCTGCGGATCCGTCCATCTTCTCGAAAGCCAGTCGGGTGGCGAGGTATTCTTCGTGGCGCTTCTGTACCTCGGCAGCACTCTCTTCATTTTTTTGCTGATTCTGATCGAGTGCCTCGGCAACGGCATCCGGATCCTGACCCTGCGCCTGCCCGAGTGCCTCTGCCAGCGGCAAGCCGGCGGATTGCACCAGCCTCGTTTCGGTATCGCAGACTTCGCTTATCAGCGCAGCACGTTGCGCGCTTTGTCCCTCAACTATTTCGAGGCTCTCGACGGTGATGCAACCGGCCTGGATCAACAGCTTGTCGATGGTCTTCGTCGCGTCCTCGGCGGCCTGGCGAGCTTCCTCGACGGCCTGCTGGTCATCAGCGACTTGCTGAGTCAGCGTGTCCTTCTTCGCTTGCTGCAGGCGTGTGGCAGTCAGTTCGCCGTAAAGCTCGCTGGCGAGGATGTCATGAGATCGACCGTCCGCAGGAAACTTTTCGCTACGGACACGCTGCCAAGTCTTACCCAGACGCGTTCCATAGTCATCAATCTGGATTCTGGCGTTGCGCTGCTCGGTTCTGGCCCGCTCCAGTGCGTCATGCGCTTGCGCAAGATCAGAGAACTGTTCCAATCGGGCGGAGGCTTCTTCGGCGCCTGCTGCAATAGCGAGACGAATCGCCAGCATGGCTTCGCCCCACTGGGTCTGCCACACGTCAAGTTTCGTTCGGCTCGTTGATTCGGCGGCATCGGCATGTTTCTGTGCGGCTTCGGCCTTTGCCCGGGCGGTCTTCTTCAGTTGTCGTTGGGTAAGCTTATCCGCGTGCTGCTTGGCGACAGCACGCGCCCGCGCCAATGTTTCCGAAAGTCGCTCGGTAGCCGCTGGCTCATGCAGCTTCATCAGACGGTAGATTTCGGCAATGCGAGCGCGGATCTCCTGGGCCAACTGGCGGCTCCGTAGAGCTTCGTTCCGCTTCCCCTGGCTAGCGTCAAGCTTCTGCAGGAAGGCTTCGCGCTTGGCAATCCACGATGTGGCTTCGTTGATCTTGACGGCTGGCAAGCCATGCGCAGAGAGCATCTCACTCCAGCGACGGTCGAGATCCTTGTGTTCCTTGTCGACCGAGTCTTCACGCCCATGCTCCAGAAGGAGAGAGCTTTGCATCTGAGATTCGCGGACACGGAATTCGGCGTAACGAGTGGCCCGCTCGGCATCGCCAAACAAACCGTCAGCGGCATCGTCGGCGCTGACGACGGCATGCTCATATCGTTCGGCCGGCGGCGGTGCATCCACTGGAGCCGGTTCACCCGGTGCCGGCATGAAGTGACGGCGAATGTCCTGCCAGAGATCATTCCGCTTTTCGCGTTCGCCCAGGACCGCTTCCTTGGTCGGCACGTCGCCGCGAATCGCCAGCCCATCGATTTTGCCCTTTAAGTCGGCGAGATCGTCCTCGATCTTCTCGATGGCTTCCCGAATCGAGCGAGCCCGGCGGCGGAGTTCTTCGTCATCCGTCTTGAAGCTCTGCACTGCCGTATCAAGCGGAACGGTTGTCTTGGCCACGGCATCGGCCGACAGCATCTTCAGTGCGCTGGCTTCGGTATTGAGCTTTTTTTCTGTTGCCGCCGCTTCGTCTTCGAGTTGTTGCGCTCGCGCTTCCGGATCGCCATGATCCGCGATCGAGTCTAGGTAGGCGCTCAAGTCATCAAAGGAATCTTCCTGGCCAAGACTGAGAATTTCTGAGTCAAGCTGCTCGATTTCAAGCGTCTTCTCGTTCTGGGTTTTAAGGTCGGCGGCATGCGTGGCTTTGACCGTTGCCCCCGAAGTGATCAAAGCGCGAATCCTCGCCACCCGGGTTGGATCGGGAATCCATTGCAGCGGATCCGCTGGCACATTGTCACCGGCGATCTGCTTCAAGACAGAATCAAAATCCCTTTGCGCTGCTTCGATAGTGGCTTCGGCCCTGGTCGATTGAAGGCTCGCATCGCGGTAGGCACTGGTGGCGTGGTGAATCGATTCGATGGATTCGGCGTCGGCCAGAACGGCGTCGTTGATCTGAATCGCTTCCATTTCACCCTGGTGCTGTTGAAGTCGCCCGGTCGCAGTCCGCTCGGCCGTTGCCGCTTCACTTCTTTTCGTGGCGGCGGCTACCCGTTCGACCGACGCAGAAGGCGGCAGCAGCGGCACGCTGGCCAGCCCGGTCAGACGCTGTTGAGCTAGGTCGAGTGCGGCGACGTCGGGAAGAATCGCTGCCAGCCGCTCCAATCGACGCGCTTCCTTCTGCAGTCGGACTTGCTCTGCCTTGGCGGCTTCGTATGCCTTGCTCGATGCCTCCATCGCCAACCTGCTGGACGTCCATTCGGCCGGACGCACAGCAGCTTCCTTCGCTTGTTTCCGCGTCTGGTCATAGTCCGACAGCGTTCTGTAGATCGCAGACGTGGAGGCTCGTGGTTTGAACAGGATTTCGGCTTCGCGATCTAGCTTAGCTCGCAAGCTGCGGATAGACGTGAGACCGGCGCCGGCCTCAAAGATACTTTCGTCGGCATCACCTTTGCCTTCCGCCAGTGCTTCGCCACCACGCACCAGGGCATCGTGGTCAAGACTGAACATGGCGAGGAAAAGCCCCTGGCTCAGTCCGCCGAGCCAGTCGCGCAGCTGGTCTTCCGGTACCGTGTCGGCGAGTTCGTCCCCGGTCGCCGGATCGTACATAAGCAGTGTATTAACCCGCCCCTTGCGACGCATGACTGCCAACCGCTCGCCAGAGCGTGCTGTCAAAGCTAGCCCAACCCGCAGCTTTGGATTCCCGTGTAGATGACCGTCGGGAGTCGGCTCTGGGATACCAAACAGAGCGCCGTTGATCGCTCGCCACAGAGTCGTTTTCCCGGCTTCGTTCGGCCCGCAAATGATGTGTAAGCCGGCCGTGCCACCTAGATCCAACCGCTGGTTGGTAAAGTGGCCATACGCCTTGAGATCGATTTGGTCGATCTTCATGAGGCGTCCTCTGCCGCGATTGCCGCCAGCAGACGTTCTTTGGCGCTGGCCAGTGCTTCGGCCAAGGCATCGGTGGAATCCAGGGCCCAAGCGCCATCGGGTCCGCGCAATTCCGCAGGTAACTTCTGCCCGAGGTCGCCGAGAACCGACGCGGCGAGGGCATTGAGCGCTTCCGGATCTGCTTCGAGAACTGCGATACTGCGGATCAGTAATCCGATAGGATCGTCGCGCTCGGCAAGCTTTGGCAAATCGAGAGGCGCAGTGACCTTGATCCGGACTTTTTCGAGCCAGGCATTGCCGGCGGATGCTTCACCGATGTATGCGGAGAGTTGGGCGCGGATCGCTTCGCGATTCGAGACGATGGCTTGATGCAGTGGCCCACGCCCTTCCAGCGTCAGCCGCAGCGCAAGGATCCGGTCATCGGCAGTTGCTTGCGCGGCCCGAACTTCGCCCTGCACAGCAGCGTGGAGATCATCCTCGGTCGTGATGCCAGCAATGTCGATGCTGATGTGATGCCAACGAGCGACGTCGGTAGGAACGAACTCGACCTTTTGGATGCCAAGTCCGGACTCGGCATCGACGACCATGCATCCTTTGGCGCCAATCTCACGTGCATGCCGTCCCTGCGTGTTTCCGGGAAACACTATCCATGGTGACTCGCGGACAATCTCGCGGTTGTGAACGTGACCAAGCGCCCAGTAGTCGTAGCCTTTGTCGGTCAATCTATCGGCGGTGGTCGGTGCGTAGGGCTGATGCCCTTCGCGCCCTGACAGAGCAGTGTGCAATACGCCGATATTCAATATCCCTCCAAGCGGTTCGGGATAGCCTGCTGCGAGATCGGTAGTGACCGCTTCCGACGCAAAACTTTGGCCGTGGATGGCAACACCCAGCGATTCGATCACTTCCGTGGCCGGAGCCTTTGCCGGGAAGCTGAAGACGTTTTGCGGAAGGGGCACAGACTTCGTCAGCTTGCTGACTGCATCGTGGTTGCCGTAAGCCAGGAATACGCGAATGTTGGCATCGGCAAGCCGCCGAAGCTGAAACGCAAAGTAGAGACCGGTATTGAAGTCTGGCCAGTCGCCGTCGAAGATGTCGCCGGCAATCAGCACGAAGTCGGCTGAGCGATCGATCGCCAGATCCGCCACGTTGGCGAAGGCCCGGCGCGTGGCCAGGCGCATTTCTTCCGCCGGGGCGCCGTCGTAATGCTCCAGACCACGGAGCGGGCTGTCGAGATGGATGTCAGCGCAGTGAATGAAGCGCATGACCCCTCCCGTCGCTCCAGCGTGGCATCGCCGCGCTCATGAGCCCAAACCTGCTTTGCGGACTCGCTTGATCAATTGCTCGGCCTGAACGATGCACTCGGTGAGCGTAGCGTCGCTCACCGTATCGCCGGAGTAATCGTTGAGGTTGCGCTGCTTCCTGAGGGCATCGAGAACGATGACGATATCGTTGTCGACGTCCAGAGTTTTGGGAAGAATCTGGATTACCAACTGGTGGTGGCCGGGCTCGCTGGTTAATGTGCGGTAGCCCTTGGCCCAGAGAGCTGCCATAGCGCACTGCATGATCGCCTTGTAGGCGGCATCAAAGCGGTTCTCGACTGAAATGTTGGTGGCTCGGGCGTCAACAAGGTTGCGCTCGGCGGCAACAATCAGCTTCTGGGTGCTTTCCGGCGCGGCGTCATGCTTGGCCAACCGATTGACCGACACCAAGTTTTCCAAGCTCATCCTCATCTCCCATCAGAAAGAGCTTGTCCTTGGCGAGTACGTCGCGCAGGAATCCATCTCCCCCCGAAAGCTTGCGCCGAAATTCTTCCGGCGACATGACGACCGGGTTGATTTCCCGGCCTATTTTTTCTTGTGCGGCATGCAAGGACTTGACGGCTTCGGCAAAGCCGATGTCACCGACCAACAGCACATCCACATCACTGCCCGACCGCTCTTCACCGCGCGCCATTGAGCCGAAGATCAGTGCAAGCTTGATCCGTTTTGCCACTGGCGTGAGCGCATCCAGCAGCACGTCGGCCAGCCCTGACGTCTTCCGCAATATGCTCGCCAATTCCTCAAAGATCGGGCACTGCCTGTTGGCGCTGTAACGCAACTGATTGCCAACCCGCTCTCGTTTCAGCAAGCCGGCCTGGGCCAGCCTGGCGAGTTCCTTGTGCAACGTGCCGGCGTTGGTTTCAGTTTGCCGCGCAATCTCCCGCACATGAAACGCTTCTTCCGGATGCAGGAGCAGCAGTCCCAGGACGCGGCGACGGTAAGCGCCAAATAGTAGCGAGGCAAGCATGATGTAGCAGTTTTAGCGACGTTGGTAGTTAATAAGGCTACATTATGCCTCTCATGGCTCCACCACGAAGCGCAATTTGTTCTTTTCCTTCCCTCGTGCGCGCTCCTCGATGAACTTGTCGAATCGCGCCTTCAATTCATCCGGCGTTGCGGGTGATCCGCCCGCGAGCAGCGCCGACTGGACATCAGTGAGCTTGACCACTTCTTTGGTCAGCCCTGACAGAGCTTCCTGAACCGCAGTGATGAACTCGCTGGAAAGTGGCTCCGGCAAGGACTTGCTGGTGATGAAAGCCTGAATCCGCTTACGGTCTGCCGGCTTCAGCAGTTCCAGATTGGCCTGGATGATTGGATCATCCAGATTGTCGAGCAAAGTCTGGGTCCAGGCCGCAAGCAAGGTGTCGAGCCGCTGGTCGAGTTCAGTGAGCTGATTGGCGGCTGAAGCAAACATCAGAGATTCGTTGATCGGCTTGAACTGGCAATCAGGACAAATGGGAGATCCATTCAGTTGCGATTCCGACAACTGGTAGCAGCTACGAAGCCCGCCCAGCTTTTCCTGGAACTCAGTCAATTGGCTGGATGGCATGAGATCGATGGTGGCCAGGCGTGTCAGCGCGGCCAAGCGTGGATCCTTGATCAGACCAGCTTTGTTCTTGTCTTCGGCCACGCCCAATCGCGCCTTGGTGTGCAAACCGATGTATGCAGTTACATAATCCTGCTTGAGCTTATCCAGCTTTTGCCGAACAGCATGCGCCTGACTATAGTCACGGTTCGTCGTCAGGTCGCCGACGACTTTGACGCGAATCTCGCGTGCCTTCGTCACCCATGCATTGCCCTCCGGCAGTGCCATTTCGGCCTGCGCCAGATAGCTCGCCAGCGGACCTAGATCGCCAATCAGCTTGAGCATGCTCTTGAGCTGATCGATGGTGCCGAGATTCGGCTTCTGTGCCTCGATGTTCTCCTGAGTGATCTTGAGATTCTTTAGCTTGCCGACACTGTTGTAGGGCGATAGTGTTTCGGCGAATACCTTCAAGCTCTCCAAACGCGTTCTGCTGTCCTTGATCTCCGCGTCGGTAAGCAGGGGCAGACCCCAGAGGCTCAAGCCGCTCGCCACCTGAGTTTGCGTGGTCAGGAGATCGTTCACCAGAGTGGTTACGGCCGACTGCAATTCGACCACCGGACCTTCGTTCCCCTGGCTGACCAACTGCGCGTGGCCGGGTGGCAGCTTCATAAGAACGAACAACTCGCGAAGAACAGTGACGTTGAGCTCCTTCGGGCGCTCGATATGCTTGAAGCCCGTCAGCTCATCGAGTGAACGATCGACAAACTGATTGAGCTTGCTTGAGTCGATCTTGTCGCCGGTAACCGCCAAAACGACTTCGCCAGAAAACACCAGGCATGCGATGACGAGCATTACCCAGTCGGGTTCAAGGCGCATCTTTCCATCGTCGAAGTATTCGACGCCGAGCACCCCCGATACCAGTTCCGATCGATTCAAAACCTGACCAGCGCCTTTGGCTGTCAATCTGGACAGTATGGCTTGCGCATACTTGGATTTCGATGGGACGATCTTGTCACCGTCAAGCATTTCCAAGGCGTCAAGAACTGCTATGGCATCCTTCGTCCGCTGTGCTGTGGCCAGGGCGCGCAACGCGCTACGAACCGCCTGCTCGCGGTTGTCCCGCGTGATCAGTAAGGAGAACTTCGGATACCCGGGTGCCTGGTTGTCAAAATGCTTGGCGAGACAGATGCCTGCAACAACATTGACCACGTCACGAAAAGCAACTGTGCTGTTGGGATCGATACGTGCGCGCTCACGCAGATTGACACCTTTGAGCCAATCTTGCAGGGACTTGGCTTTCCCCTGGTAGGTGACTTCGTAAGCAGCAAGCTGTTTCTCGCCAAGCCACTTGGCCATTCCCTTGAGGGAATCAGCCGCCTTGCTTTCATAGATTGTCTTGGCGTTTCCCGATGCGGTTCCGGCCAGATCCAGCGCTGCGGCGTATTTCTCGATTAGACCCGTGAGTACTGCATCACGTCCGACCAACTTCAGAAAGACTTCGTCGGCAATGTCTTCCTTCTTGTACTTGGGCGGATCGAAAGGCTGGATGAAGTAGAGATAGAAGTCGCGATCAGGCTGGGCAGTCGGGCGCTCGGCGGGCGCACCGAAGAAAAGGTAGCCGCCACGGTCGACCTTGTGCTCAACCCACTCCAGCCGGTGTTCCCAGATGTGATGGCCAGTTACGTAGGTATTGTCGGAGCACTCCATGAGTCGGCTGATGGCCCTGTAATAGGCGCGATCGAGAGCCTCGTCGTCGAGCGTTGCTGCCTTCTTGTCGATCTGCGCGTCGTAATCAACGTTCTTCTTGAGATCAAGGAAATACTGTTCGGTGTCTGGCGCCTTCGAGATGAACTGACCATTCACCGTCTTGAGAATTTCGCGGAGAACCGTTTGCACCTGGGTCAGCAGATCGTCTGACGGATCCCCACCCATCTCTTCGATGCCAGGGTGATACAGGCAGAGTCCGTCACGCAGCTCGGCAGCCATGAGGCCGACAGCGACGTGGTAATCGCCGTTTGTGGTCAGCCGATGAACAGACAGCGCGTGAATGATTCGCTCTGCCATCGCCTTATAGGCCGGCTTCATGCCGTGCTTGATGCGGTCTTCAAGTGTCTGGCTGACGTCGATGACCTCGCGAATCCCAGGATCAGCACGGAGGACGGGATTGTTGCGGATCTCTGCCCAGAACGCATCGAATGTCACCAGGCCGGGACGATCGGTCGGCACTTCCTTGGCGACGAGCGCTCCCATGGCCAGTGAGAGCGTTTGCAGGGCGCCGCGCTTTTCAGAAAAGCGAACCCGATCGAATACCTCGATGTAGTCAGGGTGAACGGGGAACAAGCGGACGTAGTCGTCCATCCTCTCGTTCATGTTGGTGTAAAACTTTGAAAACTTGGCAAGGTAGTCACGGATCTTGTGCTGCTGATCGGCGCTCTTCTTCAGCAAGCGCTCGGATATGACGAACTTCAAGTCCTGTTGCGCCAGCAGCAACTGGGTGAATCGGTCCTTTACGCGGCGCAGACTGTCGGCGACGAACTCGAACTTGGCACTGTCGAAAATCGCCTCCTGCACGCCGGCAATGAAGCGGAAGCGCGTGTTCTTGCATATCTCGCCGATCTCGCGCAGGAACGACAAGTCGTAGATCAAGTCGCCGCCTTTACGGGAGCGCAAGAACTCCAGGAACTCATCGACGACCAGGAGCAGTCCGTGGTCAGGGAAGCATTCGGCAAATGCCTCCATCATCGCCTCGAGCGATTCCTTGTTGTTGACGACAGTGTTGGCCGGCGGAAATTTGAACTTGACCCCAATCGATGCCAGGTAGTCTTCCAACTCGTGCACCACGATGTCACGAAGCGACATCTGGCTCGAAATTTCGATCCGGCGCACCTTGAATCGTCCGGCAATCCCCTTTGCGGACTCCGCGACTTTTGGGTTTCGCACCACCTTGAGGTATTTGGCGTCTTCGGCCAGCAGCGAGATGACTGACATCAGGTGGGACTTACCCGTGCCGTAGTTTCCAACAACCAGCATCCCTTTTTGGTCGGCAGGCTCATCGAACTGCAGCTGCGAGAACACGACGGATTTCAGCTTCTCAGCCATCTCGTCTGACAGCTCATACGTGCGCACGAGACGATCCGCCTCGTCGGCCTGGTCTGCAAGGCGAAGCTGGATAACCGATTCAATCGGGTCGAACTGAACGACGTCGCGATAACGCATAAGTTACTGTCCCTGACTATTGGTATTGTTCAAATCGAGTGCCAGCGGGAAACTCAATGGATACTCCGCGAAGTCTGGATGATTGCGGGCTCCGTAGGTGAGCCTGCCGTTTTCGATTGTGCCAGGCCAAGCAACCACCAGAGTCGCTTGCTGCGCAAGGGAATTCAGCCTATCCACTACCGGAACCCTCAGCTTTGGGGAAAACAGGATTTCGAGATTGTCGACAAGCCACGCGCCGCCAGTTGATCTCGCCTTAAAAATGGAGCTAAGGTGCTGAGCCACCTTGAAGGGCCGTTGATCCGGAGAGTCAGCCGCGAGGCGACTGGCTAACTCGGCGTTGAGATTCACGTATGTGCAATTCGCATGACTGGCAGCGAACGCTTTGAGGGCGCCTGACTTGCCAGAACCAGGCATACCAACGAGCCAGACGAGGCGCGTCCGAAGGCGACTCGCCGCATCGATGAGATCCTCAAGCGATTTGGTATTGAGCATTACGAGCCTTTGCCGATAGGCACATTGCGACGTCCGCCTTCATGCGACGCCTTGCCTTCCGCCCCTTTTCCGGCGCGGATCCAGTCATCGACTTCCGAGAGTTTGAGCTTCCATAACCGCCCGACCCGGTGGGCAGGCAGGCCCCGGCTATCGATCCATCGATAGACTGAGTCTGCGGCTACGCCAAGATGGCGTGCTACATCTGGAACCTTGACCCATGGTTTAGACATGACGACGAATAGGGGACATAGTCGATGAAAGTCCGTATGCGGAAAGTGTAACACTTCTGGTTGCGGGTACTCGGGCTCGCGCCCAGCGGAGTTCCTGCCCACTACTCAACTTTAAGGACTGTGACCACCACACCATGAAGCGAACCGTCGGCAGTAAATAGTTCGACGGTCTCTTAACAGGCTGTTGAAATTCGATCCCGTGTAAACGCGGCATAGGGGGTGGACGTTATGGATATGGTGTTCATGGCCATGATGGTGGAGCGATAAGAATGTGCGGATCGGATGCGATGCAGGAAAGCCTTTTCACGGTCGCGAAGCTCGATGACTTCGTGCCGTCCGACCACCCCTTGCGCAACGTGCGCGTGCTGGTGACTGAAACGCTGGGTCGGCTCAACGGCCTGTTTAATACGATCTACGCCGACACTGGGCGCGAGTCCATTCCACCGGAGAAATTGATCCGAGCCTTGCTGTTGCAGGTCTTCTACTCGATTCGCTCGGAGCGGCAGTTGATGGAGCAGATACGGTACAACCTGCTGTTCCGCTGGTTTGTGGGCTTGGCCATCGATGACGAGGTCTGGGACCACTCGGTGTTCTCCAAGAACCGAGACCGCTTGCTGGAGCACGAGGTAGTCGAAGCGTTCTTTGCTCAGGTGATGGCGCTGGCCGACAAGAAGGGGTTGCTCTCGAAGGAGCACTTCTCGGTTGATGGCACGCTGATCCAGGCCTGGGCAAGCCAGAAGAGCTTCCGACCGAAGGATGGCTCGGATGATCAAACACCGTCGGGCGGCGGTCGCAACGCCCAAGCCGACTGGAAGGGCAAGTCGCGTAGCAACGATACCCACGGCAGCACGACCGATCCCGATTCGCGACTTTATCGGAAGAGCCACAATACCGCCTCGATTCTTTGCTACCAGGGCCACACCTTGATGGAGAACCGCACCGGCCTGGTAGTCGGCGCCATTGTCACACACGCCGATGGCACCGGCGAGCGAACGGCGGCCCTGACGATGCTTGATACCGTGCCCGGCAGCCGCCCCAAGACGGTGGGTGCCGACAAGGCCTACGACACCGCCGACTTCATCGCCGCCTGCCGCCGCCGCAACGTCACCCCGCATGTGGCGCAGAACGATGGTCGGCGTGGTGGCAGCGCCATCGATGGACGAACGACGCGGCACAGCGGCTATCGGGTGAGCCAGACGGTCTGGAGTTACCAGGATTTATTGGACAGGGTTAGCATCTGAACCTGTAGCTCAAAGGTGACTGCCATGTCTAGAACGAAGACTCCAAGCAAAACAAGACAAGCATACAAGTTCATCGAATCGCACAGCGACGAGTTCAGCATTAAGGCAATGTGCGAAACTCTTGGCGTCGCTCGTGCTGGTTACTACGCTTGGCTGAGTTATCCAATATCCGATCGAGCACAGGAGGATGCACGACTGCTCAAATTGATCCGCGCATCTTTCGTTGCGAGCCACGGTATTTACGGCGCTCCTAGAATACTGCAAGACTTGAGGGAGAGTGGTGAGACATGCAGTAAGCATAGGGTTGCGCGTCTTATGCGAGAGAATGGCTTGCAGGCATTGCATGGATATCGCATACGCCACCTTCCGGCACCCAAACCATCGGCGTTGATCCCTAATCGGCTGCAACGCCAATTTACGGTATCGCGACCCAATGAAGTCTGGGTGACAGATATCACCTATATCCGCACTTGGCAGGGCTGGCTTTATCTAGCTGTGGTCATGGATTTGTTCTCGAGAAAGATCGTCGGCTGGGCCACGAAGCCGACCATCCACCAAGAATTGGTTCTTGATGCTGTTGCCCAAGCTGTACGACGGCGACGCCCTCGAGACACGATGATTCATTCCGATCAGGGGACGCAGTATGGCAGTGATGCTTGGCGGCGTTTCTGCATTGCCAATCGCCTGGAGCCCAGCATGAGCCGGCGAGGAAACTGCTGGGACAACGCAGTGGCAGAGTCTTTCTTCAGCAGCTTAAAGAAAGAGCGGGTCAAGAAACGAATTTATGCTGACCGAGATGTAGCCAGGTTAGACTTATCCGGATACATTGACGACTTTTACAACTCGGTGCGGCGGCATAGCTATCTCGGAGGCGTCAGTCCAAATGACTTTGAAGCCGCGCATCGTAGGCCTCGATCACGTGTCCATTAGATCCTGGTAACTCCAGTATGTGATTGGTTCGGACGATGATCTCGTCTGAGCTCGATAGTCTCGTTCGCATTGGCAAACTCAAACGCAAGCTCGCCACTGACGATGAGATGGCGGGGCTGATGCGTTCCGGTGAGGAGCGACTGAACGATGCGAGCCGCGCCGACCTGTCTTACTCCAGCCGGTTCGACCTTGCGTACAACGCGGCGCATGGCAGATTCCGCCGCTTTCTGCCTGATCTGCGACCAAACAAAAAGCTCACCAATCGGCCATCGGCTTGTCGGCGTACTTGTCGTCGCGAATGCGCAACTGGGCGATCAGTTGCGCCAATGATGCATC
>Ga0172380_10003197_pt1 | contig 23126 bp, 15 predicted proteins | sample Leawe162metaG_FD_119747 | JGI IMG/M metagenome (GOLD analysis project Ga0172380, IMG submission 119747) | Leachate microbial communities from a municipal landfill in Southern Ontario, Canada - Leachate well 162 metaG | ecosystem: Engineered > Solid waste > Landfill > Unclassified | place...
CTTTTGTCCTCGGGCAGCAGGGAGGAGGGATAGGCGGACCGCAGATCCCGGTCGGTGATCATGCCGATCAGGCGCTGCTCTTCATCCACCACCGGCAGGTGGCGGAACTTACGGGTATTCATCATTTCACGGACCTCAGGCAACAGGGTGCCCGGCGAAACAGTCAGCGCCGGTGAGGTCATATGACGCGCTATATACATTGTTTACTCCTTTATCTACTCCACTTCTGACTCGATCCATCTTCCCGGCAAAGCAGTAATTTTATTCCCCGCTTGGAATTGAGGAGCCAGAAGAATAGAAAATGATTGATTTATTACGTTTTATTCCGGCTTTTAGTCTCCTGGCTCCTGCGTTCCCGGCAAACAGGGCGGCGATAACTTAAAAAACATTATCTGCTTTCTGTAAGTTACAGTCACCCGGCAAGTTGAATTTATTTGCACTTGGCCAGGCCAAGGAGATAACGTTCCACGCTGGCGGCCAGGGCTTCGAGATGATACCCGCCTTCCAGTATGGACAGGAGCTTCCCCTGGCAATACCTGTCGGCCAGGGCAGCCATCCTCTCCCCGATCACGCCGTAAAGTTCCGTGCTGTAGGACAGTCCTGACATGTCATCAAGCACATGCCCGTCAAATCCGGCGGAAACGATGATCCTCTCCGGCTGGAACAACTCCAGGGCGGGCTCCACGAATTTACTTAAGGCGCGGAGAAACATGCTGTCGTCGGCGCCGGGCGGCAGAGGGATATTGAGGGTGGTGCCGACGCCTGGACCCAGTCCTTTTTCCTCGGCATAGCCTGTGCCCGGAAAACTGAAGGTGGGATGTTCATGGATGCTGATATAAAAAACATCCGGGTCCTCCTCAAAGGCATCCTGGATGCCGTTGCCGTGATGGGCGTCCCAGTCGATGACGGCTATTTTCCGCCGGCCGTAACGCCTTTGCCAGTAACGGGCGGCAACAACCGCATTATTGACGAAACAGAAACCCAGGGCCATGGCCCGTTCCGCATGGTGGCCCGGCGGCCGTATGCAGCTGAAAACCAGGTCGCTGCCCTGCTCCTCCAGCCAATCAATGCCGGTCAGACAGCCCCCGACCGCCAGCAGAATCGCCTCATAGGATTCAAAGCAGATCTGATTGTCATGATGATCAATATAGGTCTGCCCTTTCAGCGCCGTTTCTTCCAGGCGGAAAAGATAGGGCTCCGCATGATAGACGAGGATATCCTCCCGCAGCGCTTTCCTGGCGATTTTTTCAGTGATGTACGGGAAAAGAGGGCTGGCCTTGAGCTGCCGGTCAATGAGACGCAGCCGCTCAGGGCATTCGGGATGGTCTCCGCCGCCTGTGTCATGTGCCAGGTAATGCGGATGATTGATTATGGTCAGAGGTCTGTAGGGCGTCATGTACAACGGGGTAAGAAAATTTTCCAACCTATTTAGGTATCAATACCTACACCACAAACTGATTTAGCTGCAAATGCCGTTTTTGTCAACTACAACAATACGCGGTTGACAAAAAACCTTTGCCTCGCCCTCATGGGCGTCACTGCTGCGCGGCTCAGTCTCCCGGCAAACCGGTCAAACGTTTAAACGCTTCAACGCTTCAACGAATTTCAGCCTCGTCACGGCATTAAATGCACAGGATCGATTGACAACTGAAATCTGGCACGATAAGGTACAGGCCGATTTCGAGCCAGCACCGCCTTCCCGCTTTTTCCGGGAGTAACCGGCGCCTGGCTCTCTGCCGACAATGAACCAAGACTGCCCGAAGAGCACCACAGGGTCGTTTCCGGTCAACGGATAACCGATGCAACACGCTGCTCATGAGGGCGAAAGGGAAAATACATTACAAAAAAATAACTCGACACGTCGAGAAATGCTGAAGCAGGAGCAAAATGGTCATGAATCGAAACAGACAGACAGGCAGGACGAACTTTCTTTTCATCCATGTCAATGAATGGTCCACCATCGACTCTCCGGATACCATTCCCATCTCCCAGTCCTATGCGTTGGCCACTCTCAGGAAGCACGGCTACAGCGGCGCCATCCTTGGTGATTACAAGGGCAGCCCTCTGCCGCCACAACTCTTCCGTGACACCCTTACCGCGGAAAAACCGGATGTGCTCGGTTTTTCGGTTTACGAGGAAAACATCAACCGGGTGCTGGTCTGGGCCCGTTATGCCAAACAGCTCCGTCCCGGGATGCTGGTGATCCTGGGCGGCCCCCAGATCACCTTCATGCCGTGCGAGGCCCTGGCGCAGATGAAGGATGTTGACATCCTCTGCCGAGGGGAAGGAGAAACCGTCCTGCCCGCCCTTGGCCGGGCGCTGGAGGCGGGCAGAGCTCTCTCCGAGGTGCCGGGCATCTGTTACCTGGAGCAGGGAAAGGCGGTGGACACCCCGCAGCCGGACGTGGTGGAAGACCTTGACAGCCTGCCTTCCCCCTACCTGGAAGGGATCATTGATACTTCCGCCAAGAGCCGGGTAATTCTCCTTACCTCCCGGGGCTGCACCTCGCCCTGCACCTTCTGTTACACCACCCGGGCCAGCAACAAAAAGGTCCGGTTTCATTCCCTGGACCGGGTCATTGCCGAGATTAAGTATCTGCAGGCCAGGGGCATAAGCGACTTCTGGTTTGCCGATCCCAACTTCGCCTTTTCCCGCAGCCGGCTCGTTGCGCTCCTGCGGAGAATCATTGCCGAATGCCCGCCCATCACCTTCTGGTGCCAGACCAGATACAATCTCATGGATGATGAACTGCTCGAGCTGCTCAAAAAAGCCGGGGCCCATACCATCGCCTTCGGACTGGAATCGGCTGACCACGAGGTGCTGAGCAGAATCAAGAAGGGCCTGGATCCGGAAAAACTCGCCACCGTCATTGCCGAGGTCCAGCAGGCCGGCATCAACGTGGAGCTCTTCACCCTTTTCGGCCTGCCCGGAGAATCGTTCTCCCAGGCCCAGCAAACCCTGGACTTTGTCAAGGCCAGCCAGGTGCCCATCAACGGTAACTCCATTTCCCAGCAGCTGCATCTCTTCTTCGGCATCCCCATCCTTGACGACCATGGGGCCCATGGCGTCAAGCCGCTGGCCAGGACCAAACCCGCCTATCAGAGCATCTGCCGCGATTTCGCCACAGAGGCCATGAGCGAGGAGGAAATCCGCTGGATGAGCATGCTGTGGCGGCTCAACCGCCAGGATTTCCAGGAAAACGTCGCCACTGCTACCAACCTCTTTGAGGTGGCGGGCTTTATCACCGCAAACTTTCAGCCGCTGTCCTGCCGGCCGGAGGCCCTGCTCATGCTGGCGCAGATTTATCTGTGCCTGGAGGAATTTCCTGCCGCCCACCAGTGCCTGATCCGGCTCAGGGAAAAATTCCCCCATGATCCCCGGGTCAAGCAGTTCCTGGCCGGGCCGTTTACCGGTTTTCGCTTCAAACGCCGGGGCATTGCCGAGCCAGGCTACAGGGTGATATACGACTGCAAGGGTATCGTCAACGGCCAGGTGGTCCCGGCCACCGAGGCCTACTATCAGGACGCCGTGCTGGGCAGCGGCAAACTGCTGGCCGATTTCGAGGCCGGGCTGCAGGGCATGAAGGCGGGCCGGGTGAGCCAGTTTCCGGTCAGCTTTCCGGCTGATTACGGCCACCGTGAACTCGCCGGCCGGACCGTCCTGTTCCAGGTCTTTCTCCATCAGGTGATGGAGCCTGCCAATATGGCGCATCTGGACGCACTGCTGGATAACCCGCCGCAGAATATTTACCGCTTCAATGATCTCGAGGGTCTGCGCAAGCAGAATGAAAACCTGTATTACCTGGTGCTGAAGGACTCCCTGCCCCAGAAGCTCATGCAGGAGATGACCGATTTTCTCAGCCTGATCAATTTCTACCTGAAACTGGGCTTCCGGCACCAGGCGGAACCCCTGCTTGACCTGCTGCCCCGGGACCAATCCACCCTTGAACATGCGGGCCGGATACTGCTGGCCAGCAACTGGCCGGATAAGGCGTATGAGATCCTCAGCTCCATTGCCGGCAGCAGTTCGGAAGCGGACATCCACTGCGCCAAGGCCCTGATCAAGATGAAACGCTATGACGAGGCGGAAAAAATTGTCGGCTCCCCCTCTCATGCCCAGGATATCCAGGCCCTGGATCTGCGGGTGGGGCTTGCCTCACTCAGGCAGCAGCCCCTGGATGTCTACCTGGCCAGAATGGACGACCTGCTTGACCGGCAGATCAGCTACATGCAGGCCGGGATGGCCGGATAAAAGAGGTGCCCCCCGGCAGAGCGGGAGTTCCGGGCGGGCAAATAATGGAAAGCTGGTTTAGAAATCCTCGAAATCATTGTCGCGTTCGGCAATATCTTTTTTTAATTCCAGTTTTTTTGGCGCAGCAAGGACCTTCCCCCGTTTCCGTCCGGCCTGGGCCGGCGGGGCAGATTGTTTCGCTGCAAATTTTGCCCCCGGGGCCGGGGCAACGGACTCACTGCCCCGGTCACCCCCTTTAAATAAGCGCAGCAGCTGCCGCACCACCCGCTTCATCTTGCCGGACTGCAGTTCCATCTGTTCCGAGGTCGCGGCGCATTGCTCCGCATTGGCCGCATTCTGCTGGATAACCTTGTCCATTTCCGTCACGGCAGAGTTGATCTGATCAATCCCCTTAGCCTGCTCACCGGAGGCTGAGGCGATTTCAGCCACCAGCTGGCTGACCTTGCCGACACTGGTGGACACCTCGGCAAACGAGCTGTTTGTTTCGCTGACAAGATTTTTGCCATCCTTCACCTTGCGCACCGTTGTCTCAATAAGCCCGGCGGTGTCCCTTGCTGCATTGGCGGCTCGCAGGGCGAGATTGCGCACCTCGTCGGCCACCACGGCAAACCCCGCGCCGGCCTCCCCGGCCCGGGCGGCCTCCACGGCCGCATTGAGAGCCAGCAGGTTTGTCTGGAAGGCAATCTCGTCAATGGTTTTAATGATTTTCGAGGTTTCCGCGCTGGCTTTGGAAATTTCCTCCATGGAACCACTCAGTTTGCCCATGGAATCATTGGCCTTGCCCACCAGCTGGCTTGCCTCCCGGGTAAAACTGTCGGCCTGATGCGCATTATCCGCGTTTCGCCTGGTCATGGAGGACATTTCTTCCAGGGATGCCGAGGTCTCCTCGATGGATGCCGCCTGCTCCGAAGCCCCCTCTGCCATGGCGAGGCTGGCGGCATTTAATTGCCTGGAAGAAACGCTTATCTGCTCGGCACTGGCATTGAGGCTGTTGATTTCCAGCACAACCGGCTTCACCACGGAGCGGCTGACAAACAGATAGACCATGCCGATCAGGATAAATACGGCAAACATGAACAGTGAAACGACGACCGCCGCATCAATTTTTGCCTGATCCACCATCTGCTGCAGAGGAATATAGACATTCAACGACCCCAGCAGGATATGCCGGTTCATATCGGCCTGATCATTTTCCACCTTGGCAATATGGCATTCGGCACAGCCGATGAACACATCGCTCCACAGGGGAATGGCCACCCGCAGAAAGCCGTTCTCAATCTTTTCGACTTTGCTCTCGCCATTCAACAGAGCTCTTCCCGCTTCCGTTTCAAAGGGGATCTGTATTTTCGTATTGTCGCCGCCCAGCGGGGCGAATTGGAAAAGCTGCTTATCGCCAATCAGCCTCACCCGCGGCTTATCCGCGCCATGGTCATGAATAACAGCCTGATCCACGGCAAAAATCGTCCGGTTCCAATCATCCAGGATCTTTTTCCTTTCCTCAGGATTGCCTTGGGTCCGCTGAAAGTCTTCATGGAATTTGGTGGTGGAAACCATGAACATCTGCACGGTTCTGGCCAGCAGATCATCGGCATTAGCCCGGGCGTCATCATGGGCGCTATTGATGTTGCGCTGGTACATGAAAACCGCAAAGAAACAGGCTGAGACAACTCCGATGAGAATCATCATCCCGGAAATTTTCAATCTGAGCGACATGTTATTCATGATGTAATATCTCCATTGCAGGGTGTCCGCTGCCGGCCCTTGAATTGCCCGCCATTCTATCCATTATTAATAGCACTATATAATTTTTTAAAATTCATTATCAACAAATATATTCAACCATTTAAAATTGTTAGGAAATGATACTGGGGACCGGTCTCCCGGCCAGTGTTTATTTAAGAAAAATAATCGATGCTTGCTAAAAATCTGGCAATTGCCGGCAATGCCGATTATTTTGCATACCCGCCAGACGGGTTCCCTCTCAATTCGGCAGCTGCTGCCGTCTCTGCGACTGGATGCCGATATTATTTTATACAACTGGTTAGGGGCTCAGGTGTTATAACAGCCCTTTATCCGTGCCGTCATGCCGGCCTGGTTCCAGCAGGAAAGAATTTCTGACTATTGCGACGAATCCATGGAAAATGTCACCTTTTACCTCATGCACGGACTGTTACTTGCCGGGACGGCCATTCTGGCCATCGCCCTCTTCCCGGTCTGGAAACTGACCAGGGAGCTGCCCGCCGGCTCCCCCCGCGCACTGTGGAATGTCCTGACCCTGCTGATCCTCTTTTTTATCGCCGGTTACATTACTTACGCCTTTGTCAACTGGAGGAGCTGCAGCTCTTTTTCCGAGCTTCTCGTGCCCGGCGTGTTTCTGGGAGGCGCTCTTTTTGTGCTGCTGGTCTGCTCCCTGTCTTTTAAAACGGTCACTGACCTCCAGCGGATCAATATCCTTGAGCAGGAAAACATCTCCGACCCCCTGATGGCCATTTTTAACCGCCGCTATCTGGATCGGCGCCTCAAGGAAGAGTTTCTGCGCTCGCAAAGATATGATCTGCCCCTGGCCATCCTGCTGCTGGATATTGACCGGTTTAAAACGGTCAATGACACCTGCGGACACCAGACCGGGGACCTTGTGTTAAAAAAACTCGCGCAGCTTATCTTAGCAACCGTAAGGGATATTGACATTGTGGCGCGCTTTGGCGGGGAGGAAGTGTTGGTCATCATGCCGAACACCACCGCGGCCCACGCGGCTGTTCTGGCTGAACGTTTACGCCACAGAATTGCCATCGAGGAAATGGCCACCCAGGATGAGGAAACCTGCCATCCAGCCATCAAAATAACCGTGAGCATCGGGGTGGCGGGCTTCAACCATGGCCGGACGACCTCTGTTGACCTCCATACCCTGATCAAAAATGCCGACAAAGCCCTCTATCAGGCAAAAAATGATGGCCGCGACAGGATTGTGGTCATCGGCCCGGACAGCGCGGCCGGCTGATCAGCAACAGGGGAAAACCCGAGGGTTTACTTGCCCGCGCTGCCCGCGCCCGCGCCACCAGCCTGGTGTCCGGGACTCCATTGCCCTGACTTGCCGTCATACTGATAATTCATCTCCAGCGTAAATTTCTGCCGTCTGTTCTCTTCCAGGCATTGCATCTTGAAGATGAGCAGGTTTCCTTCCTGTCTGACAAAGGTGATTTGCGGTTCCGACAGTTTTGACTGGGCGGCTGAGGGGAAAAAACCCTTGAAAATCGTTTCATATCTGCTGAGCAGGTAGGCAATTTTCTGCTGGATATCAGCCAGAAACTGATACCTGCTGATTCTTTCCGCAGCTGACTTCCTGGCTGCGGCAAATTCTTTCTCAGCCCCAACCCCCCGATTGCGGTCAATGGCGCTGATGCTCGCCTGCAGCGCCTTGACGGCCTGGCCGTATTTCTCCTCAACCAGATATGCCGCCGCCACGGCCTCGCCACGATTGACCATGGCACTGAGAATTTTCCGCTCAATGGTTGCCCGGCTGATCTCCCGGGCTCCGCCCGCTGCCCCGGCCGCGGCCAGCAGCCCCTCGCTTTTTTCCAGATTGGCGATGGCGGCATCCCACTGCCCCCCGCTGAAATCTTTCAGTCCCGCCTCATAAAAGGAATTGAATCTGGCCACGTCACGCTGCCCTGTGATTTTCTTCACATCCCGGGCCGGTTCTCCTTCCTGGTTATCGATCATCTTCAAGGCGTTCTCATAGCTGTCTGCCGCCTGGGACCATTGTTTGCCGGCAAAGAATTGATCGCCATGTTCGACTGCGGCAGAAAAAGCCATTTCGGCGGTGAGGGTTCGGATCTCCCTGCTGGTGGCCTCCCACTGTTCATCCTTGGGCATGCCGGCCAGAATCTTCTGCGCCTCCTGGTAATGGCCTTGCGCCTGCTCCCATTTCTGCTCGGAGCGAAACAGATTGCCCTCAGCCAGCTGTCCCTGCAGCCGGCTCTTTTGCGCCAGCTGCTCGATCTCGGCAAGCGGCAGGGGAGCAAGATCGCCAAGGCCTTCTGTCTTTTCCGCAGCCATGGCGTAGCTCTCGCCGGCCTTCTGCCACTTGCCGGCATCCGCCAGCGACCGCGCCTCGGCGAGCAATCCGGTCACGGCCTTGACATCCTGCTGTTGCCGGCTCGTGATGTAGCGGCCGTTCACCAATATCTTGCCCTGCAGCCCCTCTTGAAATTCCCGGGAATCGGTCAGCTTGCCGACTTCCTGCCGCAGGGCCTGTTTTTCCTCTTTTTTGAGAAAACGTACCTTGTCCAGCAGGTCCTGGACTGCCTTCACCTGCGTCTGGGCCTCGGAGAACCTGTTTTGACTGATCAGCGGAGCCACCCCGGCCCACTTCTGCACCGCCCCGGCATAATTGCGCTGGTCAAGCACCAGCAGGGCGCCGGCACCGGCAGCAAGCAGCAGAACCGCGCACAGCAAAGCCAGCAGCGGTTTCCTCATTTTCCGGCCAGTGGATTTCCCGGCCGCACCTCCCAGTTTTTCGCCTCGTGCTTCCCTTTTTTCCCGGCCTTGCCCGGCTGCCGGGGCAATTACGGGTGGCGCCTGCCCGGCGCGGTCCGGCTCCGCTAATGCGGCGGGAAGGCCATCCTGGCCAGCCATAGGCGTCACAACTGCCGGTTGCGCCTCCTCCGGTGCCTGAACGCTGAAATCGGCCCGGTCAAGGGGCAGCAAATCGCTATGAGCCGTGGCCCAGTCCAGCGCTTGCCGATTAAAAACATCTTCCCGGCTGTAGGCTTGATAGGAAATCAGCCTGCCGATATGCACAATAAGATCCGCCAGGGAGTGGGAGGAATTCCAGAAATCCCCGACACAGACGGCGTCAGGGTCAAAATCAGGATGAAAAATTGCGGTAAGCGGTTTACAATTCGGCGGAAAATGGGGATAACCAAAGGGGAGCACAATACTCACCCGATGGCTGTCAACAATGACCGCCCGGCCGTCAGTCACCTGGCTTATGCCTTTGACCTGATAGGTGATCTCATAACTGTCCGGCGGATTTCCGCTGGTTGCAGTTATCCTGATATAAGGAGAGGCGGAAAATCTTCTCTTTATTTCATCATATTCATTGGTGAGCTGGCTGTTGGATACGGGCATGGCGGATAAAATCTCAAAAAGAAAAAATCTGTTGTTTAGGAGCCGTTATGAAATAACATGGCCATGTTATTTTTTTTACAACGGCTTAGCTGTTGGCCGCAGCCGGGTTATGGCGGGACAATTGTTTCTTGGCAACCATGCCCTCGACTTTACTCCTAAGAATAGCTAAAGTTAAAGACTTGAACAAGAATTAACTGAATGGGTTAAGCTGAAAGAAGGACAGCGTTTGCGTTTTCGGCTATGGACGCAAGTGTGAAGACCCGGCCAACTCACAACAGCAAAGGGAACGAACCATGAGCTCTTTTAGGTCCATCTTCCAGATCGTGGAGAATAAAAAATGCCCGCTTTATGAGCTGGATGACCGCCTGGAATTGACGGACAAGGCCCTGCTGCCTCCCCAGGCTAAACCCGTCTGCCTTATCCTGGCCAGGGAGATGACCGAACTGTTATTTGCCCTTCTTTCCCAGGATAAAGCCGGGCAGGACCCGGAAAAACTCTTCAGCTGCTCCGGCTGCTCCGGCCTTATCAAGTTCAGAATGAATTACAACACCATCGCCACGGAAGACGAAGCAGCCTCCTCTCTGTCGGAGATTCTGGGCACGGAAATCAATGTGCCGCGCAGACTGGTTGACGGACTGGGTAATATCGGTCTCTTTCAGGTCATTGAGAAAAAAAATCTGGCCAGGATTCTTCCCTGCTTCACCTACAGGAAATTCACCCCGGGATCGGATATATTCCGCAAGGGCGAGGAAGGGGGCAATGTTGTCATCATTTTATCCGGCAAGGTGGCTGTGCTGGACGGGGATCAGCGGATAGCCGTGCTTGGCAGGGGGGAGGTGCTGGGAGAAATGAGCCAGCTCACCTCCCAGGCGGTCTGCGCCACGGTGAGAACCGTTGATCCCACCGAAGTGCTCTCCATCACCGGTCAGGAAATGAAAAACCTGCTGAACAAGAATCCCTCTCTCTATATCTATTTCCTGCGCCTTCTCTCGGACCGTCTCACCAAAAGCAATGCCGCCCGTCTCCAGGAGGTCGCCTATGCCATGAGCGGTTCCCTGGCTGAAATGCCGCAGGTGGAATTATTCCAGCTCTTTCACATGAACGGTAAAACAGGGGTGCTGAGCATTGACCTGCCGGATGGAGAGGCGCACATTTCCTTCAGGGAGGGGTGCATCATCAACGCCAGCTATGCCGGAGAGAAAAACCAGGAGGCCATTTACCACATTATTGCCGAAAGAAAGGGGGGCCGCTTCAAATTCAGTGCCGGTCTCTCACCCCAGGAAATGAAGGCGGCGGAGATCGGCGAATTCATGAAACTGTTGATGGACGGCATCCGCAGGATTGATGAGGAAAACAGTCCGGACGAAGAAGAGGAAGAGGACTAACAGCCTGGCCGCAGATACCCATCCACAGAGGAACTGATCGGCCGCAAGGTGGCGGAGTTGAGAAACCCGGGGCAGGGCAACCGCCCCGTCCCGGGTAATCTTCATGAATTAATGCTGGCTGGGTGCAGGGGCCTGGGCCGGCTGCTCCTCAGTCAGGGGTTCGCTGTCGGGTGAAGGAACATCCACTGGCTGTCCCTCTTCCGCGGGCGGTGCAACCTCAGCGGGGGCCTGGGCCTCTGGGGCGGCAGGAGCCTGGTGTTCTACTGCCGGAGCGGTCTTTTCGGCAGGTGGTGTTGCAACTTCAGCTTTTTCTTTTTTCTGATCACAGGCGCACATACCGGTGGCCAATAAGGACATAAGGACAAAAGCAACAGTCTTTTTCATCAGTTTCATTGAATTCTTCCTCAATTATTGGTTGTTGATAAAGGGGTTACCGTATCTCTGACAGGATGGATATTAACCGCTTGCCTATTCCTCTCACGCTGCAAAGGGACTTTTTTCTCCCTCGCCAGGATATTTTTTTGCAATATTACCTCCCCTTTTATAACCAGTAAAGGGAAATAACTGCAGGCAGCACAATAAAATCACTTGCTTTTTTTCGTGTCTGCCGGGTGGCGACACATCTGCCCGCCGGCATTTCCTTCACCGGGGTTGCCGCCAGCATGCACCGCGGGGAAAAAACGGAGCGGCGGCAAAGGTATTATCCCTCCTGCCCGGAAGACCAGCCGGCCAGGGCATACACATCCTCTGCAATCTGCCGGGGCAGCCGGCAGGCAACCGCCCTGCAAAGGCCTGGGCCGCCTCCGCTGGAAAGCGCGAAACGTTCGTCATTCGGGCACTCTGTTTAGTCCCCGCTTGACGGGGGTGTTATCAGCCGGAATCCAGGCCATCAGCGGGACGCCAACTCCCTAAGATTCTTTCAGCCCCTTCATGATCTTTTCCAGTTCGGCGCCGTCGACAATTTCCTGCCGAATGAGAATGGAGGCCAGCTGTTCCACCTTTTCCCAGTGCTTTTCAATCAGCGCCTCGGCCTTGATACTCGCCTCTTTCATCCAGTAGCTGATCCGCTCCGCCACCTTGGCCAGGTATATCTGTTTACTGACATTCTGGGAAAGGGTATCGGTGTGCACATAGCCGATCTCCTCATCCATGCCCAGACTGGCAACCGCGGCATAGGCCTGATGGGTGGCGACCTCCAGATCGTTTGCCGCGCCGGTGTCGATCCCCTTGCTGCCGAACTTCCTGATGCTGGCCGTGCGCCCGCCGAGCAGCACACAGATGTTGTCAAAGACCTCATCCTTGGAGATGTTGCCCGGGAAATCCTCCATGCTGTAGGAGATGAATCCCATGGATTTCAGCCGCGGCGCGATGGTCACCTGCTCAATCTTGATGTCCGGCAGCAGCAGATGGGACAGCACCGCGTGCCCGGCCTCATGGTAGGCGGTGATCTTCAGATCCTGTTCAAGATTTCTGATGCGCTTCTTCTCCAGCTTATAGCCATACTTGATGATGTTGATCTCCTCAATGAGGATATCTTCGGTGATGCTGTCCAGGTCATTGCGGATGGCATAGAGAGAGGCCTCCTTGCCGATCCGCTGCAGATCGTAGCCGCTCATGCCCGATATATACCGGATCACCCGCTCCACGTTGATCTTGCCGTCATTGGGTTTCTCCAGAATCTTTTCGATGAAAAAACGCCTGGCGTCCCGGTCAAGCTCGGGCACCTCGACAAAGATATCGATTCGGTTGGGGGCAATGATGCGGGGATTGACATCGGCCTTGTTCTGGGCCGTGGCAATGGTGAAGACGGAATCCTCGGGATCGCCGGACAGGGCGTCAAGCTCCAGAATCAGCTGCTCATCCGGCATGGAGGTGTAGACCCCCTCAATCAGCCCTTTGACGTCAATGCCGTCAAGAAAGACGATGCTCGGGGTGAATTCCCTGGCCTTGAGATAGGCATTGCGGATGTAGCCCGGATCAAACAGGTCGCTTCTGGACACATAGACAAACGGCCGTTCCGTCTCCCGGGCAAAGGCCTTGGCCAGCATGGTCTTGCCCACGCCGGAAGGCCCGTAGAGCAGCATGCCTTTGGGCATGTCGATGCCGAATTTTCCCAGCAGTGCCGGCTCTCTGAGAATTTTGACGATCTGTTTAAGATTCTTCTTGGTGCTCTTGTTGCCGGCTATATCCTTAAAGCCCATGGTGGAAAATTCCACCATGGGCAGCAGTTCCCGAAAAAATTCACTGGCCGGCGGCAGCCTTTTCAGTTCCGCCTTGTGAATGACGCAGGTCAGCTTCTGGCCGCGCAGGGTCTCTTTCCAGGAGATATCCACCGTTTCATTTTTCTTGTAAAGCCTGGTCAGCAAGGTCTCTTTATCCTGGTAGATTTTCTCCAGAAAGGCATCGGCCTGCTTGGAAATCCGGCAGACGATAGAGTCGGGATATTTCCTCTGGTCCCGGACAAAGCTGGTGATCCGGCCGAGGACGAGATCCGGCAGTTTCTGTTTCAACCGGTTGACGCTGATATCGGGAGAAAATGACAGGGTCAGCAGGGCGGCGATGCGGTCAAAGTCTTGATATTCCACCTTCATGCCGCTGACATCGGCAAACTGCCGGGAATGGGCGTTCAATGATTCACCGCCGATGCGCACCAGGGTATCCAGGCTCAGGGAATTGAACAGGATGATGAAATTACGGGCCATGGCGGCCAGCAGTTTGGGGGCAATGGCGCTCTGCACCGTGTCATAGACCGCCTTTTTTTCCTTGGCAAGGGCCTCCATGACCAGGGCCTGGGCGCGCAGCTTATTTTCCTTGAATGCCTCCTGGTACTTTCTTTCCTTGAAAAAACCGCAGCCCAGGCTGGAGGTAAAAATGACGATGACGCCGCTGCAGTCGATGCCGCTCTCCTCCTCACTGCGGGTAAGCAGATTAAACAGCCCCAGTTGCAGCTGATTGTCCGCTTTTTCAATGGCATCAAAGAGAATGATGGACTGGGGATGATCCTTGATAAACCCGGTCAGCTCCCCCTCCTGGACCCCGTCCGAGGTCACCCGCTGGCCGAGCAGCTGCGCCCCGCTTTCAGGATCAGTGAACTGCTCCATGTCAAACTGCTTGAAAGCCGCATACTCCGCCAGATGGGAAGTCAGGGACCGGGCCAGGCTCTTCTTGCCCACCGAGGCAGGGCCCAGGAAGGTGAAAATCACCTTGGGGGTGGAGCCCAGCGGTTTGTAAGCCATATGGATGAAGGCATCCACCACCTCGTCTATCGCCTTGTCCTGGTCGAAGATGATCCGCTTCAGGCTGTCCCGCAGCCTGTCGAACATGACAAAGATGTTCTGATCAGTTTCCTGTGCCATGCAGGCTCCTGTTTATTTTATCAAAGAAGAGAAAAAGCTTCATGGGCGGAAAATCAGGCCGGACTGCTGACGATTTGATCCAGGGACCATCACAGGGAGCTGACAAACCTTAATCCGGCGCGATAGCCTTTGTCATCCTTGCACGACCACATGACCACGCCCTTATTGGGAATTTTATTTTTAAAGCTTGTCGCGATACTTACCAGCTGTCCGAGGACAAGTTCATGACTGGTCAAGACAGCCATCCCCGTTTCGCTGATATTCAACAGGGTAGCCTCCACGGTTTCCATTCGCACATTGCGGATCGTCAGTGCCATCGGAGAATTTTCGGCAAATTTTTCCGCAGAAATTCGCTGGGCAAGCCTGCCGTCTGACATATTATCGTTCAAATTGCTCGTCATTTCCGTTCCCTCATAAAAATTTTCGCTTTACTCCATTTTTCTCAATTCAAGCCCTCAACCCGGCATACGCACAACAATTCTTTCTGCAAACCCTGGCCGCAACTCCTTCCCGGCCAGACCGTTCCCTGTTCTTTTCGCTTGCCCGCAGCCCGGTACCGTCCTCATCAGCGCCGGGCTGCGCTCAGTATCAACTACACCATAGATGTCTGCTTTTCAAGTGAATTATCGTGTGAATTTAGCATGATGTAGGGGAAAAAACGTCTTTCTTTACAACCGGCGGGTGACCGGTCCGGGGAAAATTCCACCCGTGAAAAATTACTTGACTCAATAAATTGTCAGGGTGTTAAAATAACCGCAGAGCCTGTCGGCAAACAAACACTCAGACATGCTCCCGGCGCCAGGCAATCAGCGGCCAACCCCGCTGCTGCGCGGCACCGGGAACTTTTTCTTTTCCTTATCCACCCCAAAACTCCCAAGGAGGACAGCTCATGCTCAGCAAAAAACTTCAGGATGCCTTCAACGAACAGATGAAGAATGAATTTTATTCTGCCTATCTCTACATGGCCATGGCCGGCTATTTCCAGTCAGAGGATCTGCCCGGTTTCGCCTCCTGGATGCGGGTGCAGGCCCTGGAGGAGATGACCCACGGCGAAAGATTCTTCAACTTCACCTGCAACACCGGCGGCCGCACCAATCTGCTGCCCATCGAGGGCCCGCCCAATGATTTCAAATCAGCCATTGAGGTCTTTGACCAGGGCCTGGCCCATGAAAAATTTGTCACGTCACGCATCGGCAATCTCATGGACATGGCGATCCAGGAAAGGGATCATGCGGCCCAGATCGTTCTGCAGTGGTTTGTCACCGAACAGGTGGAGGAAGAGGCCAGTTTTTCCCTGATCCTCAAGAAACTGAAACGGGTGGAAGGCGACGGCAGGGGCCTGCTGCTGCTTGATCAGGAACTCGGCCAGCGGGTCTTTGTCCCCCCGGCCCAGCCGGTTTGAGGCGCGGTAAGACGGTGGTGATGGCAATGCGCATTTCCGCTTCTCCTGCAAAATCGACCTGGCCGCCCGGGAAAACAGCAGGCATAATCGCCCTGGCCTTTCTCCTGCCGCTGCTTGCCTGCCTGAGGGTTTGCGCCGCTGATATTACGAAAATAGCCTACGGCCGTTTTGGCGAGGTCACCGTCTACCGGCAGGTCCGGGATCCCAGGAATGTCGTCCTTTTTGTCTCCGGCGACGGCGGTTGGAACTCCGGCGTGATCGACATGGCGCAATCCCTGGTTGCTCTTGACTCGGTGGTGATTGGCATTGACATTGTCCATTACCTCCGCGAGCTTGCCGGGTCAGGGGAAAGCTGCACTTACAGCGCGGCTGATTTCGAGAACCTCAGCCATTTTATCCAGAAAAAAATCGGCCTGCCCCGCTATATTCCCCCGGTGCTGGTCGGCTATTCCTCCGGGGCAACGCTGGTTTACGCCGTGCTGGTCCAGGCCCCGGCAGGCACCTACCAAGGGGCCCTCAGCCTGGGCTTCTGCCCCGATCTGCCCGTCAACAAACCCTTCTGCCCCGGCTCCGCCGACCTGCAATGCGAGCCGGGGCAGAAGGGCAAAGGTTACATTCTGCTGCCCGCCCGGCAACTCAAAGCCAGATGGATTACCCTGCAGGGGGATATCGATCAGGTGTGCGACCCGGCGACAACGGAAAAATTCGTCAGCCGGATCAGCACCGCCTCCATCGTCAAGCTGCCCAAGGTTGGCCATGGCTTTGCCGTGCAGAAGAACTGGCTGCCCCAGTTCAAACAGGCCTTTGCCGAACTGCATGATGACCAGGGTGAGGCCCGGGAGCCACCAGGGCTGCGGCCGGACATCTCCGATCTGCCTGTCCATGAGGTTCCTGCGGCCGGCGGGCCGGGCTCTACAATGGCGGTCATCTACACCGGAGACGGGGGCTGGGCCGGCATAGACCGGGAACTGGCCCGGGCCCTGTCCGCGGCGGGCCTGTCCGTGGTAGGTCTTGACACGCTGCAATATTTCTGGACCCCCCGCACCCCGGAAAATGCGGCACGGGACTTGGAGCGGCTGCTTACGTATTACCAGGACACCTGGCACTATGACAACGTCGTACTCATCGGTTATTCCCTGGGCGCCGAGGTCCTGCCTTTTCTGGCCGACCGGCTGGCAGCCCCGTGGCGCCACAAAATCCGCCTGATCGGCCTTCTCAGTCCCGGCGACGCGGCAAGCTTTGAATTTCATCTGAGCGACTGGCTGGGCGGAGAAAACAGCAGCGAGGCAAAACCGGTCAAACCGGAAATCGAAAAGCTGTATGGTGACCACCTCATCTGCTTTTACGGCAGTGATGAAAAAGATGCCCTATGCCGGAAACTGGACGGCACCAGGGTAAAAATCATCGCCCTGCCGGGCGGGCATCACTTCGGCGGCAAATATGACCTCATTGCCGGCCACCTGCTGCGCGCCCTGGAAGAACAGGAAAAGCTTGTCCGGGAAACGATGCCATGAAGCGGACCGGGAATCCTTACTTAGCCAGCACCCCCTTGCTGCCGCCGCTGATCAGCGAGGTGAGATTGGCAACAATAACCGGCAGATGCAGGCCGGCTGGAAATACCAGATAGCGGGGTTCCCAGACCGGGTCGAATTTGTCCTTGTATTCGCGCAGTCCCCGGAAATTATAAAAATGTTCACCGTGGCGGTAAACAAAGGCGCCGATATTGCTCCACAGGGGGGAGATGCGCCGGTACTCCAGCCCGGCCAGGGGAGCCATGCCCAGCCTGAACCACTGGTAACCCTGCTCCCTGCCCCGCAGCATGATCTCGATAAAGAGAAAATCCATGATGCCCTGGGGCGCTTCGGGCAGATAGCGCATCAGATCAATGGACAGCTCGTGCAGTTCCGCGCCGGGCCAGAGATTGGCAAAGGCGAGCATTCTGCCCTCCTTGCGCACGAAAGCCACCGGAAAATGGGACAGGTAGCTTTCCGCGAAAAAACCCAGGGAAAACCCTTTTTCCTGGGTTTTTTTATTGGCCAGCCAGGCCTCGGATACGGCTTTCAGCTCAGGCAGCAATGGCCCGACCCCTTCCGCGGGCACGACCTCGAAAACATACCCCTCCTTGGTGAGCCGGTTGTGGATATAGCGCAGGGTTCGCTTGCGGCTGCCGGCCAGGGTGAAATCCGCCAGGGGCACCCTGCCCTCCTCGCCGATTTTTATGGCGCTCAGGCCGAGATCGATATATCTGGCCAGATGGGACTTGCCCACCTCATAGAAAACCGGCCAGCCGCCATAGGTGTCACAGAGACTTCTGAACCGCCAGACCAGTTCATCCGCCTCCTGCTCCGGCCCGATGGGATTGCCCATGACGATCCAGCTCCTGCCCTTGACCGCATACATGAGGAAGGCCTCCCTGCTGTCGCTGAACAGAAAGGATTTGTCCCCCAGCAGGGCCAGACTGGCGTTGGTATTGGTTGCCCGCCGGCAGAGCACGGCAACCTGTGCCAGCTCTGCGGCGCTGGGCGCGGCAGGCGGCGGCTGATAGGGGCGGAACAGGCGGACCGCGGCAAAGGCCAGCATGACCGCCACCGCCCCCACCGTGGCCCGCAGAAACCTGGGGGCATCGCCGTGCAGGGCGAAACTCCACCACAGTTCATTGGCATAGCGGTCGTGGCGATAGACAAAAAAACCGAGCCAGATGCTGCCGCACAGGACAATAAACATCGCGGCCAGCCAGCCGGGTGAAAAAGGCTCGGCAAAAAAGGAGGTGCGCCGGTAAAACTGGGACCTGCTGCTGTACAGGGCAAAAAGCATGGCCGACAGCCAGGCGGCCTCCTCGTAATCAAGCCCCTTGAGCAGCGAGAACAGGATGCCGGCAGCGAGCAGGATCAGGGAAAGGAAATAGGCCATATCCAGACGCCGGCGCAGGCCAGCTGCCAGAATCAGCAGTCCCATGCCGGCCACGCTGCCGAAAAAATGGGACAGCTCCACCACCGGCAGGGGGACGATTTCCCCCAGCCAGGCAAGACGGGAGCCCGCGGCCGGCATGGTGCCGGAAAAAAGCAGCACCGCGCCGGCGGCAAAGGTGGCCAGGGCCATGATCTGCGGCACCAGCAGGGAGGTGACCCGGGTCAGGCCCGTGGCCAGCCGGACAAGTCCGCTCCTGCGCCGCTGCAGCTCCATGCCTCCCAGCAGCAGGGCCGCGATACCCAGGGGCAGCAGATAGTAAATCCCCCGGAACACCAGCAGGGCCGCGATCACCGGCGGGCCGGCGGCAAAAGGCGCCAGCACCAGCGCCATCAGGGACTCAAAAACCCCCAGCCCGCCGGGTACATTGCTGAGCAGTCCGGCAATCAGCGCCAGCAGATAGAGACCGACAAAAACGGCGAACGGCGGTTGACCGGAGGGCGGCAGCAGCACATACAGGGCGGCGCAGACAAACAGCAGATCCACCACGGCCACCGCGATCTGGCCCAGGGCCAGGGCCGGCCGCGGCAGAAACACCTCCACCCCCTTGATCAGCAGCGGTTTTTTGCTGGTGCAGCAGGCCAGCAGATAGGCCCCAACCATGGCCAGAAACAGGAGGCCCACCGGCAGAAGCGAGAAACGGTCCGGCAGATGCAGCTCAGGAGGCAGGAACAGGGGTTCCAGCACAAAGGCCCAGCCGCCGAGCCACAGAAAGCCGAGCCAGAATGCCACCAGACAGAAACCCATGATCCGGCCCACCTCCTCGCCGGAAAGTCCCCAGCCGCCATACAGGCGGTAACGCACGGTACCGCTGGCGATGACGGCCAGACTCCCGGTATTGTTGGCAAAGGCGTAGCTGAGAAAAGAGGTGAGCAGGATTTTGCCGTAGGACAGCGGCTTGCCGATGTAACGGCAGGCGAGCAGGTCATAGATGCTGAGCGCCAGATAGCTCAGGCAGGAAAAGGCCAGGCAGAGCAAAAGCTGCGGCGCGCCCATGATGTGGAAGGCATTGCTGATCTCGGCTGCATGATAGTGCCGCACGATGCGGTGCAGCATCATGATGGCCAGCAGAAAAAGGATCAGCGCCACCAGCGGGGCGATAACCGTGCTCATTTTCCGCGCACTGCGGGCGGAAATACCCTGCTCCTTCTGCTTATCTGCTGCCACGGTGCACCTGCCTGCTGCCTTGCGCCACATTTCCTCCCCTGTCCTGCAGTAACGCCTTCATTTTCAAGAAGAAAAACGCATTTAATTATTTCCTGCCGTCATTTCTGTGATATACTTAACCCGTGAGCCTGTCAAGTCAGGCATCATGAAAACAAGCGGATTAGCCGACAGATCAGAGGCCGCTGCTCCCCGTCAATTCGGCAAACATCACTACATAAAGCTCTTTTTATCCGGCTGATGCAATGGAACAAAAATGTTGCCATGCTGACCAGCAAGGCTGGCAGAGTTACTTTCTTCCCTTCCTGAAATGGTGGCCCCGGGTCACCGCCAGAAGCTTCCGCGCTGATTTCATCGCCGGCATCACCGGCGCCATCGTTGCCCTGCCCCAGGGAGTGGCCTTTGCCACCATCGCCGGCATGCCGCCGGAATACGGTTTATACGCCGGCATGGTGCCGGCCATTGTGGCCGCGCTTTTCGGCTCATCCTGGCTGCTGGTTTCCGGCCCGACCACCGCGGCCTCCATCGTTCTTTTTTCCTCGCTGAGCATCCATGCGGCGCCGGGCAGCCCGGAGTACGTGCAGCTTGCCCTGACGCTCACCATGATGGTGGGGCTGATCCAGTTTATCATGGGCCTGGCCCGGTTCGGCACCCTGGTCAACTTTATTTCCCATTCCGTGGTGGTGGGCTTCACCGCCGGGGCGGCCATCCTCATCGCCTCCAGCCAGTTCAAACATTTCCTGGGACTCATCCTGCCCCGGGCCAGACATTTCCATGAAACGGTCTACGGAGTGGTCAGCCACTGGAACGAAATCAACCTCTATGTGGCCGCCGTGGGGGTGATCACCCTGATCTCCGGCCTGCTGGTCAGACGTTTATGGCCGCGATTCCCCTACATGATCGTCTCCATGCTGGTGGGCAGCCTTGCCGCCCTGTTCATGACCCGCACCCTGGGGCCCGAGGTCACCCAGATCGCCTCGGTGGGCGCCCTGCCATCAACCCTGCCGCCGCTGTCGGCCCCGCATTTCACCCTGGCCAATATCAAGATGCTGGCCCCGGCAGCTGTGGCCACCACCCTGTTCGCCCTGACCGAGGCCGTGTCCATCGCCCGCTCCCTGGCCGACCGCACCGGGCAAAACCTGGACTGCAACCAGGAATTCATCGGCCAAGGGCTGTCAAATATCGTCGGCAGCTTTTTCTCGGGCTATGTGGCCACCGGGTCATTCAACCGCAGCGGACTGAACTACCAGGCCGGGGCCAAAACCCCCCTGGCCGCCATCTTTGCCGGCGGCCTGCTTATTGTGCTGGTCATCCTGGTCGCCCCCCTGGCCGCCTATCTGCCCAACGCGGCCATGGCCGGTATTCTCTTTCTGGTGGCCTGGGGGCTGATCGATTTCCGCCATATCGCCAAGATCCTCAAAACCAGCCGGGTGGAAAGCGTCATCATGGGCATCACCTTTTCCGCCACCCTGTTTCTGGAACTGGAGTTCGCCATCCTGTTGGGGGTCATCCTCTCCCTGGTCATGTACCTGAACCGCACCTCCCATCCGCGCATTCTCTCGCGGGTGCCGGACCCCCGCCATGATGAACGGCCTTTCGTCACCGATCCGGTGCTGCCGGAGTGTCCGCAGCTGAAAATCGTGCGCATCGACGGCTCCCTCTATTTCGGGGCGGTGAATCATGTCCGGGAACGGCTGCAGGAAATGCAGTGCGAGAATCCGGAACAGAAACATCTGCTGGTGGTGGCAAGCGGCATCAATTTCCTCGATATGGGGGGAGCGGAATTTCTTGCTCATCTGGCCAGGGAGAAAGAGGAAGCAGGGGGCAGACTGTACCTCTACGACATCAAGGAGGGGATCTGCACCCATTTCAGACTGACCGGTTATCTGTTTGACATCGGCACGGATTATATCTACGAATCCAAGGCAGAGGCCATTGCCGAGATTTTCGCCAAACTGGACAAAGAGATCTGCGTCCGCTGCACCAAACGGATTTTTCTCGAATGCCGCACCGTGCCGAAAATCCTCGACTAGACGCCTCCCGGCCCATCAGCCCACCGGCGCCAGATAGAGCACACTCTCCTCTACCCCGTCAAGCCCCAGCAGCTCACTGAGTTCATCATCATAGAGCGCCGCCACCGGACAGCCTTGCCGGCCCAGGGCACCGGCCGCCAGCAGCAGATTCTGGCAGATGTGCCCGGCATCCATACAGATATAGCGCAGGCCCCGCTGACCGTATTTGGCCATATTGCGCCGCAGCATTGCCGACCAGATAAAAACCGCGGTGGCCTGGCCGATAAAGGACTGATCCAAAGCAGCCCTGGCCACCAGGGGACCTGCGGCCTGATCGGTGAGACGCTCCAGCTGGAAGTTTCTGACGTTGAAATGAAAAAGCCCCGGCGCCAGGCCCTGGATGCGCTCAGCCGCCACATAGGTTTCAATGGGATACAGGGCGCCGGCCGAGGGTGCGGTGCGCAGCAGGAAAGGCCCGGCCTGGGCGGTTACCCCCTGGCAGGCCCAGAGCAGCAGCGCCAGGTCCTCAAGACTCATGGGGCTGCCGGAGAAGCTGCGCCGGGATCTCCGCTGCTGCAGCAGCTGCCAGAGATCAGCCGTAGGCCTGGCCTGGGCCAACGGCAGCTCAATCTTTGCCGCGGCCGGATATTCCTTGAAGGCCGGGGCCGGGGCGATGGCCGGTCTTTCTCTCTCCCTGATATTTTTTCTTGTAAACTTAGTGTCATGCAGATAAAGATATCCCAGGGTTTTGCGTAAATCAGGCATGGCTGTTTTCCTTATTTTATATGACCGGGGCGGGCGGGGGAAAATTTTCTGTCCGCCATTGTACCACGATCCGCTCCGCCCCAAAAGACTGAGATTCCAAAAACAGGAGGGGTTCACCTTAGATGTCCGAATTGAAAGACCCGAGAGTTCTCTTTGCCGCGGAACGGACCCTGCTGTCATGGAACAGGACAAGCTCCTCGCTCATGGCCTTTGGTTTCGTCATCGAACGCTTCGGCCTGTTTCTGCAGATTGCCGCGGGCGAGAGCCTCAAGACATTCCAGCGGCATTTTTCCTTCTCAGTGGGCATTGCCTTTGTGCTGCTCGCCTCCTTTACGGCCATTTACTCGGTTTTTCAGCATATCAGGATACTCAGATCACTCAATCCCGCCGAACTGCCGCCCGGCTACAACCCCCATATCGGCATCATTACCAACGGCGTGCTGGGCACCCTGGGTCTGGTATTGACGGCATATCTGTTCCGGGAGTTCCTGTAGTTTTATCACCTTCAGGGCCGCAATCTCCACCGGCGGCATTTCAGTAATTATTCAACTTTCGAGTTGTGGTAACATGGTGAAATTCAATTGATCCCCTCATGGTCACCGCAGCTTGTTTCCAGAGAATTCAGCAGCCAGAAATCAGGAGCCAGAATAAAACGTAATAAAATCAACCATTCTGAATTCTGTCTCCTGTCTCC
>Ga0172380_10003198_pt1 | contig 23117 bp, 21 predicted proteins | sample Leawe162metaG_FD_119747 | JGI IMG/M metagenome (GOLD analysis project Ga0172380, IMG submission 119747) | Leachate microbial communities from a municipal landfill in Southern Ontario, Canada - Leachate well 162 metaG | ecosystem: Engineered > Solid waste > Landfill > Unclassified | place...
CAATACCTTCTGTAACTCAGGAGGTATTTTTGATTCTACCGTTTGTTTCAGGCGAGTAGGTCCTCCTTTGCCAGTCGCACCAACTCCCATAAGTGGGAAGGTAAGCGAGCAAGCATGAAGAAATTGACGTTTGAGTCCAAGCTCTTTTTCGAAGTAGGCATTCGCATGTCGATTTCCATAGACATCATCGCCAATCACTGGAAACTTAATCGCAGCGAAATGCACGCGAATCTGATGAGTTCGGCCTGTCTCAATATTCACACGAACGAATGTCACCGGCATGTCCTTATCCGGAAAGTGCTGAATAACTTCATAATGGGTGATCGCATTTTTTCCACCAGCCACAAGGGCCGTCATCTTCTGACGATGCTTCACATTTCGAGTCACCGGAGCCTCAATAGTACCGCTATTTGGCTCAAGAATGCCGTGAACAAGAACAAGGTACTCCTTTTCAACTCGATGAGCCTTCCAACAATCAATATAAAATTTCATCGCCTCTTCAGTCTTCGTCACAAGCAAAACACCCGAAGTGTCCTTGTCTAAACGATGAACAACACCTGGCCGTTCTTCGCCATTAGAAATAGGAAGCGAAGGATAGCTTTTCAAAAGTTCACCAACAATCGTCTCAGGCATCGTCGTACCGGCACCCGGATGAACCGAAATACCACATGGCTTATCAACAACCACGACCTCATCATTCTCGAACAAAATTGGAAGATTCATGCGCGGAGTATAGCGGTAAAGAAGCAATTAAACCAGGGCATGTTGATTAACATTTCGACCTTTACGCTGTTCACAGCCCTTCCACGCCATATCAAACATCGACTTCTGTATCATAGCAAGTTCTTGACTCTCGATAACAATGCCACAGATGTTACCAGGAACAAGTGAAACCATAACCACTTTATTGTCGAAAATATCAATATCACTCCACTCAAACGTCATCTCTTCAGGAATAAAACGAACATCCAGAAGCTGATGAGGAAGCTCGAAATGCTCACGAGCAAGGGCGGTATCATAAGTAAGAGACTTCAAAGGAACCCTCGTATCGTATGATCGCTTGTGGCAATAATTCTGCATATAATCCTTGAGAGGAGATTTATCCCAAGCATCTACAGAGCTATAGGTACGAATACACTCATGAGATGTTAAAGTCTCATCCATGACCGTTTTAACACCATCAATGCCTTCGTAATACCGAACTTTCGGAGGAATAATATATTGACTCATCATTCCGCGAAGTTGAGGAATAACATCTCGAAATTGAGTTTCCTGGGCATCCAGTTCGCGCTTCTTGGAACGAATAATCTCAAGAATATCCTCAGGAGCAATAGCGCTAAATGTCTGAACATCTGCTTTCTCAACCCTCGAAACAAGACCTTTGGAAACCAAAGAATCAAGAACCATATATGCTGTCGCACGATTCACTCCGGCACGTTTGGCAATAATGCTCGTTGGCTGAGGACCAAGCTCAAGGAGTGAAAGGAAAATAGAAATTTCTTTATCTTTGAGACCAAGACGAACGAGTGATTCCTGTAACATATAAATATGGTTTAAGGGAGGAATAACGACCAGATTCTTCCGATTTTTTCGAAAGGTTTATAGTAACGCGAATAATCGATTTTGTCAATTAGAGAGCCACTCTCCGTGCTGTCAGAAAGTTCCAACACCCCATCGAAAACAGGTAAAATAACAAAGCTCAAACAAAGCCAACTTGTAACTAATGGAAAAGGCCAGTAAAATAGCCACATGAAAACCGATTCTTCAACTCTTCAGATCATTCTCGAAAAAGGCGTCTCCGACGTCATCGTCAAAAAAGAACTCGAAGCTAAACTCAAGTCAGGAAAACAGCTACGAGTAAAGCTCGGCATCGACCCAACAGGTTCCGACCTTCATCTCGGCCACATGGTCCCACTCCGAAAGCTCCAGCAGTTCCAGGAAGCCGGCCACCAGGTTGTTTTGATATTCGGAAACTTCACTGGCCAGATTGGTGATCCATCAGGAAAAGCCGAGGCACGACCTTTGAAAACTCAAGAAGAACTCGAAAACAACGCAAAACACTACCTCGATCAGGCAGCAAAAGTACTCGATATCAAAAATATCGAAGTCGTCTGGAACGCAGACTGGCTCGGAAAACTCACATTCAGCGACGTCACCCGTCTCGCTTCTGTCTTTACCGTTCAGCAAATGATGGAACGCGATATGTTCCAAGATCGTTTGAAGGCTCAGGCTCCAATTTACGTTCACGAGTTCATGTATCCACTCATGCAAGGCTACGACTCAGTTGCGATAAAAGCAGACGTCGAGCTCGGCGGTACCGACCAAACATTCAACCTTCTCGCCGGCCGCGAAATTCAGCGCTCCTATGGCCAAGAACCACAATCTGTCATCACCGTTCCAATTCTCGAAGGAACCGACGGCCTCAAAAAAATGGGTAAGACAACCGGAAACTACATCGGTATCAACGAAGATCCGAAAGATATGTACGGAAAGACGATGTCGATTCCTGACAATCTCATCGTTCGATATTTCGAACTCACGACCAATCTCAAGATCGAAGAAATTAACGAAATCAATCGCCAACTTCTCGGCGGCGAAAATCCACGCAATCTCAAAATGCGTCTCGCACGAGAAATTGTCACCATGTATCACTCGGCAGAGGCGGCCGCGGATGCCGAACAACACTTCGTCCAAGTCTTTTCAAAAAAAGAACTTCCAGATGATATCCAAGAAGTAAAACTCACCGGAACCTCGATGATCATCGTCGACATTCTCATGCAACTCAATGCTTGCCCTTCCAAAGGCGAGGCTCGTCGTCTCGTTCAAGGTGGCGGCGTCAAATACAACGGCACCAAAATCGAAAACTTCACCGACATCCTCGAACTCTCTGGCGACTCAATTTTACAAGTAGGGAAGCGAGGATTTTACAAATTAGTCTAATATAATCACTAACCACCTTCACTATGGCTACACCAAAGAAAACGCCAAAACAGTTAGAGATCGAGGCCGAGAAAAAATCCCGTCTCACCGAATACAAAGACGAAGTTTGGTCACAGAAAAAAGCCATAAAGTCAGACTTGAAGAAGGCCAACAAACTCAAGAAGCCTACGAATCATTAATTTTTTACTCATGGAGTGGAAAAATCTTGCGCCAGGACTTGTAAGACAGAGAGTTATTATAGAAGGAACAACAAAAGAAATCGTAGAGCCAGAAAAGATAAAAGAATATCTGGATGAGCTCGCGAAAGTAACGAAGATGGAAAAATTATCTGGTCCATACGCATACAGTGCACATGATATGGGATACGGAGGATGGATTCACTGGAAATCATCAGGTGCTGCTTTTTATTCATATCCAACAAACCCACCATTATTCACAGTAGACTGCTACACATGCAAACCATTCTCAGCTGAAGAAGCGGCTGAGTTTACGAAGAAATTCTTCAATGCAATTGAGATTGTTTGGAAGGAGGTAGAAGTTTAACCTCAAACAAAGCTAAAAACCCAAAATATTCGCTTGTACATACAAGGGAATTCGTAGGATAATCTGATAGCTCGGTAATGACCATATCGTAACCAAGATATCTATGAAAAACTTCCTTAAGCCTCTCGCTATATTGGTTGGCATTTTTGTGTATCTCGCGCTGCAGCAATTTGGATATAACACGGTGAGTCTCGTGCTCATTTATGCACTCATCGCATTTGGAAGTTATGGGCTCTTTGTAGAGATTTTTGAGTCGCTCATGAAGAAGCAGTTTGCACTCGACTACATCGCCGTCGCAGCAATCGCTATATCAATATATTCCGGACACATCGTCGTTGGGGCCGTCATCGCGCTCATGCTTGCAACAGGACAGGAGCTTGAAAAATATGGCAGCCAGAAGGCAAAAGAATCTCTCACCGCACTCGTCGATCGTATTCCAAGTCAGGTCGTCGTCATAGGGGAAGATGGTGAGTCGAAAAAAATCGAAATTAGCGAGGTGAAAAAAGGTCAAATAATTCTCGTACGAAAAGGAGAAGTTATTCCGCTCGATGGAATTCTTCGATCTGAATCGTCCATTGCAGATGAGTCTTCGCTTACGGGTGAACCGTATTTCTTTGAAAAGTTCGCAGGCGATATTATGCGCTCTGGAACCATCAATCTCGGTGAACCAGTCAAAATTGAAGTTACGAAAGAAGAGGCCGACTCAACCTATAGAAAGATCATTCAGATGGTGCAGGCCGCTCAAGAAGAGAAGGCTCCACTCATTCGTCTTGCTGACAAGTACAGCACGATCTTCACGTTGATCACGCTTACGATCTGCGTCCTCACCTATATCTTCACGGGAAGTATCGACCGAATTTTGGCCGTTCTCGTCGTTGCAACGCCATGTCCGCTCATCCTCGCCACACCAATCGCCCTCATGGGAGGCATGAATGCCTGCGCTAAACAACGAATCATTGTAAAGAAGCTCTCGTCCCTCGAAGTCCTTTCCCGCGTGAATACGGTCATTTTTGACAAGACCGGAACGATCACGATGGGTAAGCCAGCCGTCACGCAAATCAAGATCGAAGATAGCAACTACTCAGAGAAGCAAATTCTCGCGATTTCTGCAGGTATCGAGCACAACTCTCTCCATCCACTTGCAAAGGCAATTGTAGAAATGGCCCACGCAGAAAACGTAAAATTCAAGCACGCTGCAGATGTGAAAGAAATTATCGGACATGGAATTAAGGGCTCACTCGAGGGAAAAACATACCACCTCGTTCGTCCAAAAGAAGATCACGGCATGGCTATCGAACTTCTCCTCGATGAGAAAAAAATCGCCATGTTCCATTTCGAAGATCAGATTAAATCCGACACGATTTCGACACTCACACAGATGCAAAAGTTCGGATTAGAGACACTCATGTTCACAGGTGACAAAAAAATGGCCGCAGAAAAAACCGTCGAAAAACTCGGAATCAAAATGGAAATAAAGGCAGAGTGCACGCCAGCAGATAAACAGAAGGGGATAGAGGAGCTCAAGAAGGCCGGAAAAATTACCGCCATGGTTGGTGATGGAATCAATGACGCTCCAGCGCTTGCTCTTGCGGATATTGGCATGGTGTTCAGTAACGAAGAGCAGACCGCCTCATCAGAAGCAGCCGACATCGTCTTCCTCGGAGGTGACTTCAATCATGTACTTCGATCTATTCATATTGCTCAGAGAACCATCAAAATCGCGATGCAAAGTATTGGATGGGGAATCGGTCTCAGTATTGGCTGTATGATTTTCGCGGCATTTGGATTCATCGTTCCAATGGTGGGCGCAATTATTCAAGAACTCATTGACGTCGTCGTGATTATCAACTCACTCAGGGCTTCAAAATCAGAAGGCGTTAAGTTATTATAAGGGACCATAATGTACGATGAATGCTCTCTACTCCTCTTAAAAAAGTCCTCTCCACGAACTCCAAGCACCTGGAGCTTCTCGAGAGTGTCGGGGTAAAAACGGTAGAGGATTTCATGTATTACTTCCCGCGATCGTATACCGACGCCTCAGGTATCACGCCAATCGCCGATGCGAAAGAAGGAGAGGCGCAAACATTCAGCGGAATTCTCAGTAATTTTTTCAGCAAGAAGTTACAAGGCGGACGCCAATTTACCAAAGCAGTCTTAACCGACGACAGCGGATCAATCGAACTCGTCTGGTTTAATCAGAAATTTATCACGCACATGTACAAATCAGGCATGCACGTTTTTGTGACGGGTAAGCCAAAATTAAACATGCGAAAGTTATCACTCGCCGGTCCAACCATCGAACACAAACGCGAAGAACAACTTCATACGGGACGCATCGTTCCCATCTATCACGAAACAGAAGGGCTCAACTCCAAATGGATTCGCGAAAAAATGCGACCAGTATTAAACGAATTTTTGAAGTACGTCGAAGAGTATCTCCCAGAAGAAATTCTCAAGAAAGAAAAACTCATGGCACTCAAAAAAGCCATCGAACTCGTGCACTTCCCAGAAGAGGTTGAAGATCTAGAGAAAGCCAAAAAACGACTCGCATTCGACGAGTTATTTTTACTCCAACTCAAAGCCATTCACAAAAAATGGTTGTGGCAACACTCCGATATATCGAAGATAAAAAGAAAGCTTATCGACAAAGAGCATCTCATAACAATGCTCGGAAAGCTTCCATTTAAACTCACGGGAGCACAGCAAAAAACCCTCGATGAAATTATCGACGACCTCGAAAAAGACATCCCTATGTCACGACTCGTACAGGGAGATGTTGGCTCAGGAAAGACCGTTATTGCAGGTCTCGCTGCACTCTCTATGATCAAAAACGGACACCAGGTCGCCCTCATGGCACCAACAGAAATTCTCACCAAGCAGCACTATAAAACGCTCTATAAATTTTTCCAACAGTACGGAATTAATATTCAACAAGTTCTCGGATCGACACCAGCAAAACAAAAAGAGGAGATTATCAAACAACTCAAAACAGGAACGTGCGACTTCGTTGTTGGTACGCACGCACTCATCCAAGAAGACGTTGGGTTCAAAAAACTCGGCCTCGCAATCATCGACGAACAGCACCGGTTCGGTGTTAAACAGCGCGATACACTCAAGTCTCACGGCATTCCACACCTCTTAAGTCTCTCCGCTACGCCAATTCCACGAACCCTCGCGATGACCCTCTATGGTGATCAAGACCTCTCGGTTATCGATGAACTTCCTCCCGGAAGAAAACCAATTGAAACACATATCGTTCCAGAAAAAAAACGCAAAGATGCCTACAACTGGATTCGCGAACAAGTTCGACAGGGGAGACAGGTCTTCGTCGTCTGCCCTTTAATCGACGAGTCCGACGAACTCGAAGTTCGGTCGGTTATGCAAACATACGAAGAGCTCAGTAAGCACATCTTTCCAGAACTCAAAGTTCAATACCTTCACGGGAAAATGAAACAGGAAGAAAAAGACGAAATAATGGCTAATTTCAGCGAAAATACGATAAACGTCCTCGTCTCAACATCCGTCATCGAAGTTGGTATCGATGTGCCAAATGCAACGATCATGATTATCGAAGGCGCAGAACGATTTGGACTTTCACAACTTCATCAATTTAGAGGACGCGTAGGAAGAGGCGAGTATCAGTCCTATTGTTTCCTCTTTACCAACAAGGAATCGCAGAACTCCACGAAGCGATTAAGCGCTATGGTGAAATACCAATCCGGTTTTGCCCTCTCTGAAATCGACCTCGAAATGCGCGGCCCGGGCGAACTCTACGGCCTCCGCCAATCAGGAATCCCCGACTTAAAAATGGCATCACTCACTGACGCCCACACGATTTCAAAAGCACGTCATTATGCAACTGAACTCATAAGCAAAGATCCGAATCTTGAAAACTACGAAGCCCTCAAGGTAAAGTTAACAAAGATAGAGTCAGTATATGTTAATGACTAAGAAGCTTCAACCAAACGACCTAATCCCCGACTTTTTAGCCATCTCGCGTCCTAGGGGCAGTTTTGCATATTATGGCTTATATAAGCCATAAATTAGAGGTGCTTGAAGCAGAAAAGGCCGAATTCATGCCAAATTTTCAGCTAGAGAGGTAGGGAAGTGGGTATAGATTTTGTGCGCACGCACAAATTTGAAACACACAACAATTTGCTACGTATAAAAAATCATGGTGCATATGTTTGCATATGCAAACATACCCAAAACAGCTACAAAAACATACGCAACAAAAGAACTCAAAAAAAATAACGAACACACATAAAAAATAAACGGGTCAAGCACTCGACTACCCAGGCTGCCAGTACTTTGTACAAGATACATTGTACAAAGTCTCTGCTTTAGGGCATTCAGCTTTGCAAAGCTGAAATCTAAATCCCCTTTATCATATAAGTTCCTTCAAGCTTATATCCTGTCTTTCTATAATACTCACGCACCCCTACTCCGCTGATGATCGCCATTTTTTTGAAGCCTGCGGCACGGGAAATTTCTTCCGCTTTCGCTAGCAAAGTCTTTCCTAAACCAAAATGTTGCTGAGCCCCCTCCTCACGGTCATTTAACGGTATGTGCATGCCATAAACATGCAACTCGCGGATCAGTGCACAACCTTCGAGCTCTTTGATGAAGTGCTTCTTCCCCGTGTAATACTGCGACGGAAATCGTAAACGGATGAATCCACAGATCTTATCAGTAACAGGATCTTCCCACTGAATAAAAAACTCATGGCCACCAGAGGCATCGTACTCAGTGACGCGCATACGAAGGTCCTTCGGATCGACCACCGTGTCACGAACCTCACGACAACGAATACATCGACACTGGGGAAGTCCACGACGTCTCATCTCTTCCTGAACGACCTGACGCAAGTTAGAAATCTTCGAACCATCAACAATCGTTGGTGCAGGAATATCCCGGTACAAACGAGTTACGCGAACATATTCAGGAATCAGTGGCTTAATCTTGCACATGAGATCGATGAGCACTGGATCAGAATACGCCTTGAACTCGCCACGCTTATGCATTTTATCGAGGACCGACCACGGAACCACCATCGTCGGATAAATCTTCATCCAGTCGGGACGGAAATCGGGATTGTCGAACAACTCCTTCATCATCTCAAAATCGCGCTCAGGCGTAGAACCATAGAGATTTGGCATCATATGAGCATTCACCTTGAAACAGCCGTCTTTGAGCACTTGCATGCAGCGTGCGACGTCCGCGATCGTATGCCCACGTTGATTAAGAGCATAAATCTCGTCATCGAGACACTGGACACCAATTTCGATTTTGGTGGCGCCGAGCGTAGCGAGGCGGCGAACCTCTTTCTCGTCAATATGATCTGGTCGGGTTTCAAAAGACAAACCCACGCAACGATTCTCAGCGGTCTCGTTCAACTGCTGCGCCTCCAGTAAACTTCTCGAAGGTTTCAGCGGATAGTTCAGTGCATTGAAAATCTGTCTGGTGAAAGCCGTCTGGTAAGCATGCGGATAAAAAGAAAACGTTCCACCAGATACAATAATTTCAACCTTGTCGGTGTCATGTCCCGTTCGCTGCAAACTATCAATTCGATTAAGTGTCTGCTCATACGCACCGAAGTCATTCAAAATCGCACGCATAATTGCCGGCTCATTCGACAAATAACTCTTCGGCATATTCGGCTCAGTCGGACAAAAAATACACTTTCCTGGGCAGGGGAAGGCCTTCGTAATAACCGTAATAGAGACGATTCCAGACATCGATCGCACTCCCCTTTTTCGAAGAAGTTTCATGAACTCGGAATCAGTTTTCACACCCTTCTCCTTACACATCTCGCGGTACGCCTCAACAAGTTCCATATTCGTCGGAGCACCAACCTTGTAATGGGTTGAGTACTGATTCTTAAGCACTTGGAGAGACTTCTGATCCTTCACTTTCAGCTCCATCGCTTGTTTCACTAATTGTTTGAGAGTATCATTTATGGGCATATCGCAGCCCATTGTACCATATATGAGACAAAAAATAGCAGCTAAACTCCTCGAAAAAGTAAAGCTGGATTACGACGAAATTGCGGCAGACTTCTCGATGACCCGGCAACACGCCTGGAAAGAGTTCGAGCTCTTCGAACCCTACATCAAGCCAAACACCTCCATTGCCGACATCGGCTGTGGTAATGGTCGCCTCATTCGTGAGCTTAAATACGACGAAACATACACCGGCGTCGACGTCAGCCAAAATCTTCTCGATCAGGCAAAAAAGCTATTCCCCCATCACACCTTTCTCCTCGGAAGCCTTCTCCAGATCCCGATTCCAGACAACTCCATCGACACAACATTTGCGATCGCTTCTCTTCATCACATTCCATCAGGAAAACTTCGAGAAAAAGCAGTCGATGAACTCTATCGCATCACCAAGCCCGGTGGCTACGTCGTTATTACCGTATGGAATCTTTGGCAAAAAAAATATTGGAAATCAATTTTAAAAGCCACATTGAAAAAAGCTATCTATGGGCCGTATGATATCAACGACCTCTTTATTCCTTGGCAAAACAAAGTCTATCGGTATTATCACGCCTTCTTCAAACCAGAACTCAAAAGGCTCCTCTCTCCAAAATTCCGCATCATCAAGCTCGAAACAACCGCATCCCACAACTTCTTAGCCATATGTCAGAAACCCGAACAGACCGAGTAATCATCATGCAAGTGCCATTCGACACACTCACTCGACAACAGTTCGTCGAGAAAATTTTCACGTATTTTGAGTTCGATTCACAACATCACCTCGCCACTCCAAATCCAGAAATGCTTCTCACAGCGCAAGAAGACGAGGAATTTCTCACACTTCTCAATCTCACCGACCTCAACACTCCTGATGGTATTGGAATCATTTGGGCAGGAAATACGCTCACGGATCCTCTCTGGAAATCACTTCTCAAACTCATCGTTCTTCCATTCAAAAAACCAACAAGCCCAATTCCAGAGCGAGTTACTGGCGTCGATCTCTTTCTCGATATCTGTGAAAAATCCACACTCACAAATAAAAAAATATTCCTCCTTGGCGCAGCCGACGGTGTCGCAGAAAAAACAAAACAAGTTCTCGTAGAAAAATATCCAAACATCCAGATCGTTGGAACCTACAGCGGCTCCCCTTCTCCATACGAAGAAGAAAAAATCAAAGACGTCATCAACGACACCAACCCCGACATTCTTTTCGTTGCATACGGCGCACCCGCTCAAGAAAAATGGATCGCTCGTAACCTCCGAAAAATGCCAACCGTCAAAGTCGCCATCGGTGTCGGCGGAACCTTCGATTTCATCTCAGGCCTAGTCCCCCGCGCCCCAGCCCTCCTCCAAAAACTCAGCCTCGAATGGCTCTATCGCCTCGTCAAAGAACCAAGACGCTGGAGACGAATTTACAACGCTACAATCATTTTTCCATGGAAATTTCTCAAAACCAAAGCTAAAAGAAGCTAAGAAATATTGACAAAAACAAATAAAAAGGTATGATAGCGGGCCATAATTATAAATATGCCCGCTGAAAAAAGAGAATATCTAAATCGCTCACTGCTAGCCAAAGATCAAGAATCCATGTCGGATATCGATGATGGAGAAACGGCGGCATTAGAGATGTTAGGGGGAATGAATATCTCTTTAGCTATGCGCTTGCATGCGGCATGGACCAAAAATCCAGATATAACCAATCGCCAAATAATGGGAAGGGCTTTATTTGAAATTGGTAAAAAAATAATCAACAAGATGTTAGTAGGATTTCGAAATATAAAAATGAGCGAAGAATACGCAGTAGAAATACTTATTCCTCTCATCACGCAGTATCTTAAAAAAGAACATCAGATAAATGACAAGGAGCAAAAACGAGGAAAGCAAGATAATGAAGAGGAAGATCAAAAAGTTACTCCAGCATTTTTTACAAACTTTATTATAAGACTCCGTGATAGCATCATGCTCTATAGAAAAAGATTCGGAATATCACAGATAAATGGGATGAGCGGAGAAACTCGATCAGAAGTAGAAAGGATTATGAAAAGTATATGTCAAAACCCACTATTTCCAAGGGAATACACAGGGGAACTTGCCGATATGAGTGCAGAATATCCAAGGTTACCAGAAGTGGCCATTACTCAACTTGGAATCCCGGAAAAACAACAAGCCGCTGTTCGATTACGAGTCTCTGGATTATTCAAAAAAGTTAAACTTATGCAAGGAGCCCCAATGTCAGGAACAGAGTTTAATATGAGAAATGCACTTCAGGAAATAGATTGGGACGAAAGAAGTGATGAAGCGCAAAAAGCCCTACGGTCAGCTGGAATTACGACTACAGAAAATGGAGATATTGATCTCACAGGAACCGTAAGTAACAAATGGTATGTAACTCTTTTTCCAGTCTATGGCGGAGAATATATATCGGGATATGAGCTTGTAAAAAGGGCTGGAGCGGAAACATTTTATGACTTTATACAAGGAAAAATTTCAGTAAAGATAGTTCCTCCGGCAAAAATAAGTGACCCAAGAAGAAAGTTTAAAAAAGACAGAGAATTAACAATTGAGGATGTATACGAGGCCGCTCGCCATCCGATAAATCTCGAGAAAATTCTCGGAATGACAAATGTAAGAATAGAAAACGGAAAATGGGTCGTTAATCCAACACTCATCGAGTTTAGACAGGAATGGCTAACGATAAATGGAAGCTCATCAGTAAAAGGAGGAAAAAAAATCCTTACCGGATACGGACAAGGCTCTTTATGTGTTGCAGATATGAAACGTTTCTTTGGGGCGTTATTTGGTGAAGAGAATATCAAAAAAGCATCACAAGAAAGCCAAAGAAGTACAATAGATACCTATGGAAGACAGGCGGTATTAGAGGAGATACGAAGTGAAAAAAATAGAGAAAACTTAGCAAAATGCGGAATTACATTCGAAGATGAAAATGGCCACAAGAAATGCCATATTAAAGGAACTTCAACGACGATTATCATGACAGGACATCTTATAATTGGATCCAAAGAATTTCATATGCGAACAGTTCTCAAAAAATTAGGCATACCAGAAAATGGAGATGGAATAAAAAACTTCTTTAAAGAAATATTCCCAGACCACACGGTATTACGATGGATATGTAAAAATGGTACATCAGCCGAGAGAGAAGAAACACCCTACGAAGAGATCATTCAGGCTCTAAAAGAGCCAGATAACAAGAAAAAATTAGAAGATCTCTGTCCGCAAAGAACTTCAGATGGAAAAATTATAGTCGGACTATTGAGCGGAAAGTGGCTAGGAGTGTTCCTGGAAGTTGGAGGAAAAACAAGAGGCCTCAGGGCTATCATGGAATGGCTTGGACTCATGACCAACAAGGAAGATTTTCTTATGCTATATCAAGAAGTTTTCGGAGTCGAAAAGGTCGTCCTCTCGAATCAAAAAAATCAACATGCAGGAGCGGCAATAGCTTAGTCATCCTCATTCCTCCTTCTTCGTCGCTGCTTTTCTTCGACCTTTGTTTTCACTGAATCGAGGATTGGTTTGAGATGTTCCATAAGGGTATTCATCATTCGCAAAGGACTAATAACGATCTGATTTACCTTATCGGTAACTTCTTTGGCGTCTTCGGTCATCTTTGAAACATCGCGAAGAATAAATGTCGCGTAGAGCAAGGTCATGCACAAAAAAACGACGAGGACGAGAAATCCAACGGCGAGAGAAATATACAAAACATCCAGTGAGGTATTGATCATGTGAAGTGAGAGTGAGTAGATCGAACTTTACAAAAGTTACTCTACCACAAAGTTTCTACTCCAACAACTTCTTCACCAAATCATTCACCATTCCTGGATTAGCGCGACCCTTCATGCGAGCCATAACCTGACCAACCAAGAATCCGAAGACCTTCACCTTTCCAGACTTATACTCTTCGACAATAGCAGGATTTGCAGCCAAAACTTCAGCGGCAACCTTTTCAATCTCGCCAGTATCACTCACCTGCTCCAGTCCTTTTTCTTTGATAATTTCAGCGGCACTCTTCCCCTTCAAATACATCTCTTCAAAAATTTCACCCTTCGCCATGTTGTTAGAAATCTTTCCAGACTCAACCGCATTCAATAACTCAGCAAGCGACTCAGGCGTAACTGGTGACTCTTCAATATCTTTCGCATCTTCATTTAAAAATCGGATCAGTACCGTCGTAATAAAACTAGCGAGCTTCTTCGGCTCATACTTGGTCAAAGGAAGTGTCTTCTCGAAATATTCAGCCAAAGCCTTGTTCTCCGTAAGAAGATAGACATCACCCTCACTCAAGGCATAATCCTTTACATAACGAAGACGTCGAACGTATGGCAACTCTGGGAGCATACCGCGATATTCCTCAACCGTCTCACGTTTTACAAACAAAGGTGGCAAGTCCGGTTCCGGAAAGTATCGGTAGTCGTCAGCACCTTCTTTGTCACGCATGAAGTAGGTCTCTTGCTTCTCATCCTTCCAGCCAACCGTAATATCTCTGCTCTGAGCCTTCCCCTCCTCCCACAACTTCTTCTGGCGTTTAATTTCATATTTAATAGCACTCTCGAGTGATCGGAATGAGTTGAGATTCTTGATCTCAGCACGTGGATACAACTTGGTATCACCAACCGGTCGCAAAGAAACAGAGGCGTCAAAACGCATCATGCCCTTTTCCATGTCGGCCTCACTCGAACCAACGTATCGCAACACAATTTGAATTTCTTTGGCGTAGGCAACGGCTTCTTCCGAAGAGCGCATATCTGGATCACTCACAATTTCCATAAGTCCGATACCCGATCGGTTGTAATCACAAAGCGTTCCTCGATCGATGTGAGAAAGCTTTCCAGCATCATCTTCGAGATGGAGACGAGTGATTCCAATAGTTTTTTCCTCACCGTTCACGAGGATCTTCAAAGACCCATGTTCGGAAACTGGCTTGTCGAACTGTGAAATCTGAAACCCCTTTGGAAGATCTGGGTAGAAGTAGTTCTTTCGATCGAACTTCGAAACCTCAGGAATATTGCAGTTAAGAGCAATAGCGGCAATCAAACCCTTTCGAACCGCCTCTTCGTTGATAACAGGAAGCTGACCGGGAAAACCCATACAGACTGGACAGGTATTCTCATTAGGCTCAGCATTGTAAGCATTCGAGGAGCAGCCACAGAACATCTTTGTTTTCGTAGAAACCTGGGCGTGGATTTCGAGACCAATAATAGCTTCGTAAACTTGACTCATGGCGACATTGTAACGGTAGAATAGAGTTTTTCAAACCTGTTTTTTAGGTCGGCCAAGGTTCCGGCATTTTCAATGACATAAGGAGTTTCGTAATCCCGCGTCACGGAGTACAGAGCATCGAAGTAGACATCGGTCTTTCCACGAGCCAAAACGCGCTCCTTGCAGAGATTTTCAGGAGCAGTGACCTTCAAAAGGAGATCGACATGTTTCGCCAAACCTTCCGGCTCAAAAGCGGCGGCCTCTATCGCAATCTTCATGACTCCGAGTTTCTTTTGCTGATCGATCCAGTGAGTAACCTCATTCGCAACGAGTGGGTGAATAAGGTGCTCAAGAATCTTGAGCTTAAGCGGTTTAGAAAGCACCATCTTGGCCAAACGCGAGGTCAAAACCGATCCATCCTTGGCAATGAAATTCTTCCCGAAGAACTCCCCTATTCGCTTAGCGCCCGCCTCTCCGGACTTATAAAGGTCGTGAACCGCATCATCAGCACGCCAGACGACAAAACCCTTCTCTTCAAAAAAAGAAAGGATCGTCGACTTGCCACTACCTGGTGGTCCAAATACTCCAATAATAAAAGGCTTTTCGGCCATATAGGAATCACATTAGGAATTGATATCCACGCCGCACAACGCGTATGCCTTCTTATAAGCCGCCACGCACCTCGAAGCGATCCGGGGCTCCACTTTCACATCCAACTCATGAGCAATTCGATTTCTCACCTTGTGGGCGTCCCATAAGTCTTGAATATTCGAGAGACGTTTCCCAGCTTTCTTCAACTTTTCTCCAAGAGGACCCTTGTAGCCTTTTTTTGAAAGAAGAAGGTCAAGAAGCTTATCCCCTTCCAAAACGCTATGACGAGGATCCCAATAGGCCCTCTTCTCCAAATCAACAAAACGAGCACGAATATCTCGAAGTTCACGATCAGAAAAAAGAGGTTTCCTATTACGGAAAGCTCGATACGCAAAGAGTCCGAAAATGACGAGAAGCAGAATAATCGCTACGAGAATAGGGAAGCTCATAACAATGTATTAGCGACGAATAACTCTTTTAATAATCTTTTTCTTTTTTTCAGGAAGCTTTGCAGACTCCTTTTCAGCAGCTACTTCAATAATCTCTGCCCCATCTTTATCAGGAAGATGACCAGTTTTTTTCATATGCTCATAGAGCATTCCGGAAAGAAGTGACTTCAAAGAATCATGGCTATTGAAGTTATGATGTTCCATATACTCCTCCTGATACTTCAAAATCTGTCTTTCAATACGTTTTGGATTATTTCCACCATCCATCTTCATAGTCGAATTTCCTCCAACTTTTTCGAGAGTCACATCGCCATAACCAAGAACAGTACGCCAAAAACCAGCAATCGTATAACTGACCCCCTCAACCATATGATACTCAATTCGAGTAGTTGAAACCTCAAAAAGACTCGGGGAACGAATATCAATAACAGCCCTATCGGTAATAAGCCAAACATAGTAATACCAATCATATAAATCATAAAAAATCCGCATAACCGCCATCACCATCCACGCAATAGTTGCCCAAAAAAGCGTTGGGAAAAAGAACAAAAGAATGATAGGAAAACAAAATCCAATAATAAATATTTTCAAAAAAACAGGAAACATAATGGCAAGATTTCTGTGAACCACAGAGTGAATCTTTTCACCTTTTTCCAGGTACTCTCCAAAAAAATAGTAAGCTGTTTTCATGCACTTGATATAGTACTGAACTTCCGTCAGCTTGTAAATGAATCAAAAAAACGATAGGATAACTCTACTATGAATCCTACTCCCCTAGAGAACGTGGACAACAACGAAGAAGACATGATTGATCTTCAGCCAGTTGATCAAATTCAACCTCTTCGCCATAAAAAATCAAAAAACAAATCCCCATTTAAAAAAGGATTAAAGTTTATTGGAGAAATTCTTCTCGACGCAATTATCATTATCGGGCTCGTCGTTATCATTAGAACGTATGTTATCGCGCCATTTCAAGTACATGGAACATCCATGTGTAACACCTTGAATTATCGAAACGGAGCCTGCAACTCAGGATATGGAGAATATCTTATCATTAGTAAATTCAGCTATGTGGTTGGACAACCTGAACGTGGAGACATCGTTGTGTTTCGACCACCGGGAACCATCAAGTATGGAAAATTCGAGTCGCTCGTCAAAACACTCTTCCATCTCGACAACCAGGAGTTTTTTATTAAGCGAGTTATAGGACTTCCGGGAGAAACCGTAGAGCTCAAGAATGGCTACGTTTATGTCACTAATACAGAGCATCCAAATGGATTCAAGCTCAATGAATCGTACCTAAGTTCCATCAATCAAGGTAACACTCAGGCGCTCATCCCGGGAAAAACAAAATTCACAGTTCCAGAAGGACGTTATCTCGTCTTCGGCGATAACCGTGTTGTTTCAACCGATGCACGCAGCTGTTTCAAGAGCTCCATCTCAACAGGCTGTCAATTTGAAGAAGATGCATTTATTGGAATGGAAAACATCGAAGGAAAGGCTTCAGTTATCCTCTTTCCTCTCAATGAACTCGGAAGAATCAAGAACCCTTACTTAGAATTGAGCGCGAAGTAAAGTTCAATAAGCATAACAGAAGTAATAAGGAGGATTCCTGTCCACCAGGTCAATACTCCGGCAAGTTGAAGTGCAAGGGCACCAAGTGTCAACAAACTGAGCAGGACGCCCTGTCTCAGGGATATATTAATGTGGTGATAGTATACTTCATTCCTGTTAAGCCAGAGGCGAATATAAAATCCAAAGATCGCAAAACTACAAGAAAGTGCAAGAAAGAGTGTTAAGAAGAAAAATGCCAGAGCCATTCCTGTCGATTCAAATGGCGTAAGTTTTGTGATAACAACAAACCATCCAACCCAGCTCATAAGAGCAGCAAGTCCGATAATCGAAAGGTATTTTTGATGAGTCATAAGAAAAAGGTAAAAGAAATATTATGCGTCTATGGCACGATCGAGCCTTCGAGCAAAAAGGAAGAAGGCGAGACCAATAATAAAAGCGGCGAAAAGTACAAAAAGATATGATTTGAGAAAAGAAAAAGCAATCACGTGAAAAACAGCTATAACGTGAACATATTGAGCACTATCCTGAGGAAGACCAAAGAAATTTGGAGAAAGAAACTTCTCCGAAATTGCGATAAAAAGCGCTATAAAGCCGCCAAGAACAGCTGATGTCATCCACATACTTCCAGCCCAACGCAATCCAGTATCCCAAACTTTAAACCACAAAAGAAGCATAAGAAGAGTGAAAGCGAAGAGAACCGTAGAGATGTAATACGCCATTGTATCAAGAGTTTTTGCCGTAGATACATAACTACTCTTCGACATACCAAGATCAAGTTCATAAGAAAAATCCCCCTTCGTTCCAGCAAACTGGGTAATCAACTTGTCTTGATAGAAATCTTGGGAATCCCCCCGAAGCTTAATTTCACTAGAAAATTCTTTCAAAAACTCCTTCGAAACAGGGACGAGAGAAGAGAGGTTGATTGGAATCTTGAGGCTTTTTTTAGCTGTGTCGGGTGTAGTGGAGATAATTCGTTGATCAAATTGATCAAGAGACTGATCGATAACCTTTCGAAGAACATCTGGGGTAAAGTGTTTAACGAAATGCGCACGAATCTCATCTTGAGTGAATCGAGCGAAAACAGGGTCGATTCGCTGAATGTTCTCAGCAACATAGTCAGAAAGTGGAGGATAAGCCGCATCAAATAAGGCACCTTGATAAAAAGAACGAGAAAAAAATGTCTTTCCCGTCGTAAGTCCGAGAAAGAAAGGAACACTCGCAACAACAAAAATCGTGAAAATAAGTGAGGCAATAATTTTGCGAAGCATGGCCAAATTCTAACAAACGAAAGCTAATGTATCAACAAGCTTTTATAGGCAAGAGATTTCAAGACCGTGAATTGGATTCTCCATGCCGGGAGCAAGTGGCTTGTCGGCAACAATCTTCCAAATAGTTTCTTTTTGAATACTGCCAGGCATACTGAAACCCGCAGCTTTTTTGTGACCACCTCCATTGAAGTTGGCAGCAAGAGCAGAAAGATCAACATCATCTCTTCGTGTCCGGAACGACCCTTTGATATTTCCCTTTCCGTCTTCAGCAAGAAGAACGCAAAATTTCGTATCAGGAACCGCATTGAGAAGATCGATAACTCCGCCAGACTCGTCAGGATGAGCGCCAGACTCGCCGAAGTCTTTCATCGTAAGAACAGACATGCACACTCCGTCATCAGTAACCTTCATATTCTCGAGAACACGTCCCCAAAGTTTTAATGTACTCAGCGTATTACTTCGAAACATCGACCGAGAGATCGAGTTCACGCGAGCACCTTTCGAGACAAGATCGGAAGAAACCTCGTACACTTCCTGAGTCGTATTTGAGTGCATCAAACTTCCTGTGTCGTTATAAATGCCAGCGAGAAGAGCAGTAGCCATAGCTGGACTAATAGCAACTCGCAAAAAGGTAAACCAACGATAAATAATAAGAGTTGCAGAAGCCGCGTGTGGATCAACGATATTAAGCGTTCCAAAGTTATCATTTGAAGCATGATGGTCGATATTCAAAACCGGAACCACTCCAGAAAAGATATCTGGATAGATCGTATGAAACTGGGTCATATAGTAAGCACCCGCATCGCAGACAATAATGAGATCGTAATCCGTAAATGTGAAGTTATTCACAAAACGTCGTATGTCAGGCAAGAAGTCATATCGTTCGGAAGGCACATCGATACAGGCAAGTGTCGTCTGTTTTCCCATAGACTGGAGCCAGAGGTGAATCGCAATATTCGCACCAAGTGTGTCGCCATCCGGCCTACGGTGAGAAATGAGCAGAATTTTTTCTGATCGCTCGATAAGTTTCTTTGCCTCCCGAAATGTAGTTGTGATATTGTCGTTCATAGAAGGTAAAATTGTAATTGAATATGAGAAAATATCAAGTTGTATTTTTCGGGACATCAGAGTTTGCGGTTTCAACCCTGAATTCGTTATTAGAAAGCCAAGAAATCGAGGTTAACGCCATCGTTTCTCAGCCAGATAAGCCAACGGGGAGACACCAGGAGCTGACCCCGACCCCCATAAAGGCATTTGTAGCAAAAACAGGAATTCCAGTCCTACAGCCAGAAAGCCTCAAGAAAAACTCTGATTTTGAGGAACTTTTACGGAATCTAGAGCCCGATCTCTTTGTCGTCGTCTCGTACGGTCAGATCATTCCGAAGCGCCTCCTAGAGATACCAAAGTTTGGAGCTCTCAATGTTCACGGATCCCTCCTCCCGCGCTACAGAGGTGCCTCCCCTATTCAACAGTCACTCCTCTCAGGCGATACTCAGACAGGAATCACTATTATCAAAATCAATGAAAAGATGGATGAGGGTCCTATTCTTTTCATCAAGAGAATGCCAATAGAAGAAATTGATACCTTCGAAACGCTCTACGCAAAACTCGCAGCACTTGGTGGAGAGTTTATCGCTCCGGTGGCACTCGACTATATCGATGAGACCCTTGGACCTATTCCTCAGGACCACTCACGGGCCACCTACTGCGAGAAAATAGAAAAAGAGGACGGACGCATCAATTGGAAGGTAGTGACGGCAGAAGAGATCCACAATCGAATACGAGCCTTCACGCCATGGCCAGGATGTTTCACCATCTGGAACGGAAAACGACTCAAAATCCTCAAGACAAAAGTACAGGCCGATGCAAAAGAAAAAGCAGGAGTTATGAAAATTCACACAGGAGAAAGCGGTGAAAAAGAACTCTGGATTGGAACAAAACACGGAGCACTCATCGCAGAAAAACTCCAGATCGAAGGAAAGGGAGAGATGGATGCAAAAACATTTATCAATGGCTACAGCAGTAAGATTCAGGAAGTACCTGAGTTATCAAACTAGCTGACCGACTTCGGCTGACTAACTTCTGGCAAAACTTCTTCTTGATGAGCACGAGCAGTAACGTGGTCAGGATTTGATTGAAGTGTTATGGCTGCAATCGCAAGAACAACGGTGAAGAAAATATTCCCGTGGTAGAGAGAAAAGAAATAGTGGTCAGTTAGACTAAGAAGGAAGAGGGCGATCCAAAGAGTAAATACTTGAGGACTCAGTTTTCGACGTTGGTACAAATGAATGAACACGTAGGCAAATAGGAATACAAAAAGTGCAAGACCTGCGAGACCAATTTCACTACTGACAACAAGAAAAAGATTATGTGGAGGCTGGTACTCCCAAGGAGAAAGTTTGTCCGGAACAACAAGCTGTATAGCCGAAGATGACTCCCCTAGCCCAACGCCAAGCGGATGATCGAGAGCAAGACGAACACCATCAGCAAAGTTTTGTGAGCGGAACTGAAGGGCCTGATGATCATCGAATTTCATTCGAGAAAAAAGGAGCGCCCCGACATTAAACGAAACGAGGAGAATGAGAAGAACCGTACTCATCGTAAGAATAGTGCGAAGACTGAGGTGGCGTTTCGTAAGGTAGTAGTAAATACCAAAACCGATCAAACCAGCAAAAAATGCTGTTCGCGAAAAGGTAAGAAGAAAGGCAAAAAAGAAAATAAAGGTAATAATTCCGTATGGGTACGGCGCGCGCCTATAGACATTTTTTATAGCGAAAAAGCCAAAAATCAAATATGCCGCAAAAATATTCGGGTGAAGGAAGTTTCCGTAGGCGCGCAAAATCTTTCCTCCACTCGTCATAAGTGTTGCAACTCCGGACATGGTTTTCGCCAAAGGTGGCTCACCTAAAAACGACAGCCCAACACTCGAACCAAGGACGTACTGACAAATCCCAAGAACCGACTCTCCAAGGAGTCCAAAAACGATAATAAGAAAAATCTTCTCAAGCGAAACAAGATTGTTAATAAGAACAAGATACAAAAAGAAGCACTCAAGAAATCGGAGAACCAGAAGAAAACTCAAGGTAAAGTCAGGAGAAATAAAAATAGAAATCTCTCCAAGGGTCAGGAGAAGAAGCCAGAAAAAGAGAATAGCGCGATTACCCCATGTGAGATTTTTCACATCCTCGTGATGAAGAAAAAAATGAATACTAAAAGCAAAAAAACTACCCAGTAAAAAAAGATCTGACAGGTAGAGAAAAAATGTTTGATATGGATTAGCATCTCCGCTTGAAAAAAACAAAGTCTCGTATGCGTGAAGCTTAAGCGGAATAAACAAGGTAACAAAAAACAACATTAAGGCGACCTCTCCCCATCGTTTAAAAAAAACCTGCTCCCCTTCCGGAAAGAAATATTCGCGCACCATGTGAGAAAAACGAGAAAAAAACATGGAGATCATGAATACCTTTAAAGATATAAAAAATTATTTCGTCACAAGAATATGAGGACCTGGACCAACAAATCCCTTCTGAGGAAGTATCTGCCCAAGATTCATATCAGCCGTCTTGAAGGCAGCGACAGGACTTGTAAGTCCATCGGCAACACCCTGAACAGCATCGGAGAATATTATGTTGAAGGCCTGAATATCATAGAGCGGCATGCTCGATGCAAATCCAACCTGCTTAGCAAAAACTCCATAAATTGGCTCAGCGGCCTGAATATCAAGCAGATCACGACGACTCGTAGGTCGGTGTGTCTTCTGATGATAGTACGTCGAATTTTGCTGATTGCTTAAGAATTGTAACAAGTCCCAAGCCTGTTTCTGGTGAGTAGAATTACGAGAAACCGTCTCAAACATGTAGCTTGCAAGTACTGAACGGGCATTCGTTGAAACAGCAGGATCGTGAACCTGTGGAAGTGGAGCAACACCAATATCTTTAGGTGTAAGAGCCTTGTATCCCTGACGCGAAAGAGCGTCGGACATCGCAGCAATTTTCGCATAATCACTTGAGTAGCCAGCGATGGTTGAAACTTTTCCCTTGGCAAAAGGAGTGATTTCCTTGTCGCCATTTGCAGTAGCCATGTACTGATTCCAAGAATACTGAGACGAAGAAGATACAGCAAAATTCGTGAAGAATTGAAGAGAAGTTAAGAACGGATTTCCGCTATTATCGTCAGCAAGAGACTGAGCAGAAGAGAGAGTTGTAGCACTTCCCTGTGGGTTATAAAAACTCACACCATACTGCAAGAAGAGAGAGTACAAAACATCCAAACCATTTCGGACGTTATCGACTCTTCCTAACGCAGCGCCAGCAACTTCGAATCGTTCCGGACTATTATCACTCTTGGTGAGAGTCGTGGCATCTTGCGCAAAATCCTTCCACATAACAGAAGGCCCACCTTTTGAAGGAAGACGATCCTCATACTGCTTTTTGTTAAAATAAAGGGCAAGTGTATCAATAAAAAGTGGAATACCATAAATACGAAGAGCCGCAGGAGTACCGCCATCCGGGCGAACAAGATCTCGATCAGCTACAGCGACAAACGTCTGACGG
>Ga0172380_10003199_pt1 | contig 23114 bp, 28 predicted proteins | sample Leawe162metaG_FD_119747 | JGI IMG/M metagenome (GOLD analysis project Ga0172380, IMG submission 119747) | Leachate microbial communities from a municipal landfill in Southern Ontario, Canada - Leachate well 162 metaG | ecosystem: Engineered > Solid waste > Landfill > Unclassified | place...
GCGCACCAGTGCGGCCACAGCCTCTTGTGTCGCGGCATCCTGTTTCCATTCGATGCTGCGGGTGCGTGCGGTGTAGCGCATGTGTAGATTGCCGCTCGCATCGAGCGAGAAAACCGGGCCGCTTTGCGCGGCACGCACACCGTCATATTCATCTTCCCGCGGCGGGATGGTCATTGCGTCTGGCGCAGACAGTGCGACGATGTATGCAGGATTCTCATCGCGCAACAACAGATAAGCCATTTCGTGGTCCATCAGGCGGGTTTCGCCGCCGCTCGCGGCGGGGCGCACGAAATGCAGCGCCATGGCGCGAATCTGACGTTCCGGCGAGTTGTAATAACCATCGGTATGCCACTTGATCGGTCGGTCGGTGTAGGGGATGTAATGCTGTCGCGTGCCATCCTTGACCACACGAATGGAGGAGACGCCGTCCTCTCCTGCCAGCCAGTTGGCATCGAGCCGGTGCATGCCAAACTGGCGCCCGAGCAGACGCGGCAGTTCGGTGTCTTCCCCGAGCACCGTGCTGGTGTAAATTGCCATGTTGCAGCGGTTGATACGTTCTGCCAGCGCTGAATGCTCATGCGGGGTGAGGGTACGCGGATCGCGTATTTCGACGACGAGTTCATCGATCGAGGTCGGCGCAGTCGCAAGTTTGCGCTCGCGCCAGCGCAGGTAACTGTCAGGGTCGTTCAGGTTGAAAGGAGTAGTCATTCAGTTTGTGCCTGCCGTTGCAGGGCGACGGGCCGGCCTGGGTTCGTCCTCGTTCAGACCACGTAGCGTTTTCTCCAGCATTTTCACGGCTTCCGGTGCCTCGAAAGTGATCAGGGGGTCGATTGCCCATCTGGCATCTTCTTCGGTCAGTACGTTGCCGATGCACCAGGCAAGGTAACGGTAGAAGTGATAATCGGGTCCTGCCTCACCGTAGGCAAACTCGGCGTACTCTCCCGCGCGCAAATTGAGCTGGTCGATAAAATTCTGCTTGCATGTCTTAAGATCGCCATCATCGATCAGGCGGCTGCGGTTTTCGGCATAGGTTTCGGCCACCCGATTTGCCAGATTGCCGGTGAAGACAGCCCGGTCATCCGCGTTATGTTCAGAGTACACGATGCGGTCTGCGACCAGCACGAGAAAAACGAGAAATTCAGTCAAAAAATTAAAATATTGCGGCCCAGCCTCGACATCAATGCTGGATTGGCGTGTGCTCTTCAGCGCGTTGTCGGCGATGCGCCAGAGTGTGAAGGCGAGCGCATCAGACAACTCCTGTGGGGAGCGGGTGCGGCCTTCCTTGAACCAGCGGCTTTTGATGCGCATCGCCATGATTGCCTAACCTTTGCGGATATAAAATTCGTGCACGTCGTCACCAGCCTCTACTGTTTCCAGTACGCTCACACCGGTTGTAGATGCCCAACTATCGATATCTGACACCACCCCGGGGCAGTCACTGACCAAACGCAAGACTTCTCCGGTCTGCATGCCATTCAGGAGTTTTTTGGCTTCAACGATGGGGCCGGGGCAAACAGCGCCGCGAATATCCAGTGAAACGTTGGCTTTGAGGCGGCTGGCCGTTTCACCTTTCTGGATGTGATAGCCAGTGCCGCCGCCTGACATTTTCTCACTCTTGAGGATCAGGTTGCCGGTTTGTTTGGCCCAGGCGAACAGGTCGTCCGGTGTGCCGGGGCAATCTGATACCAGTAAAAGTACCTGACCCTCGCTCAGCTCATCCATCATGCGCTTGGCACCAATGAGTGGTCTTGGGCAGGATAATCCCTTCATTTCAAGTATGACGTTGACCTTTTCCATTCCCATCTTCATCTCCTTAATAGCCGCCTTTGCCAAGCGGTTGGGGTAGTCCGGCCACCTTGGCTGCCTGTTTGGCAGGGCCCATCGGAAACAGGTCATATACTGCCTTGCTATCTGCTTCCGGCCAGAATTCGTTGATATCTTTCAACATACTGCGAAAATGCGGGGTGTGACCATGTTCGCGGTATTGTTCGCGCATGTAATTAATGATTTCCCAATGCCGTGGCGTCAATTCTATTCCTTCCGCCGCGGCGATTACATTAACCACTTCCTCGCTGTAATCGGGTTCCAACAGAAAACCATCATCATCGGTTTCGAGTTCATTGCCTGCGACAATATATTTCATTCTATCCTCCTGATTAAATTTGGTTAACTACGATCTTTATTCAAAAATGGAAATGGCTTTGTAGGGTAAGAACACGCCACATCCGTAACATCTGTCTGTCCCCAAACCATTGCCTTGCAGGCGCAATGACTCTTCGGGCTTGAGGTCGTGCACGACCAGACTGTACCCAATGATTTCACGCTCATCGTTTTTTAAGGAACTGCGCCTGCCGCAGATTAAATTGGCCCCGATACCCATCGCATCCAGACGGGCACGAATTTCCTGCATGAACATAATCTCATCTTCGCAACCGGTGACCAGCGGCGCGTGCAGGGTCGGGTGGGGTTGTAACGCGCGCAGGTGTGAGCTGCCAAGTTCAACCCGGTGACCATCGATCTCCAGCACTTTTCCGGAAAGTACTGCGACGGCAGTAGCCATATCTTCTGGCAAACGGATCGCTAGTTTGGTGCGTTTGGCCAACAGCAGATTACCTTCACAGGCTGACAGGCGGAACGGAACGATGCTCACATCGGGTGATTCTTGCAATCCGGGTACGTGTTGCACCAATGCGTCCCACAAGGCGAACGGATAGGCTACAGGGAGGGTTACCCCGCTGATGTCAATCGAGACTTCGGTCATGGGGTTGGGCATGTTTTCCTTATTTCTCTTTCTGGCCGTCTATCCAGGTTTGCATGGTGGCCGTCAATCGCGCCGCAGTTTGCGTATCGATATCAAAAATAGTGAAACGCTTGCCTTCCCGAATCCGTATCCGCAACAAACTCATCCCTCCTTCGGCGTGGTCTACCTGCTGCAGTTCGATCTGCTGTCCGCCCAAAGGGACGGTTAATTTGTCCAGCTCTGTTATTGAGGCCATATATTCTGAATCTCCGCTCCCTTGAACCGACTGTGCCCAATTAATAAAATGGGGCGATTGTTGACAGCACCGCCAGTCTATATGGAACACTACCCATTATGGAATACTACCTGTGCGGCGGAATGGCCCACCCATTGGGGTTATTTTGCATAGCCGCTACGGGTAATGGTTATGGCGGAACTTGCCACGTAGTATCCTCAACCAGAAAGAATCTGGGTCGCTCTGCAAGGAACAGAACCCATACAGATCCGAAATTTCAGGCCGCCATACTAAACTCATCTGGCGTAACGCGATTGAATTGAAAGGAAAATATTATGGCAAAGAAACAGCATGACACTCCCAATCTCGATCAACTCGAAAGCGGCCCATGGCCCAGTTTCGTTACTGGCCTGAAAGAGCTGGCCAAGGACAAAGACATGATGGTTGACCTGCTCGGTCAGCTGGAAGAGTCCTACAAAACGAAAAAAGGCTATTGGAAGGGTGGCACAGTCGGCGTGTTTGGTTATGGTGGCGGTGTGATTCCGCGTTTCACCGAGCTGAAAAATGAAGACGGTACACCCAAATTCAAGGATGCGGCCGAGTTCCATACCCTGCGCATCATGCCGCCGGCTGGCATGCATTACGACACAGCCACGTTGCGCCAATTCTGTGATATCTGGGAGAAGCATGGTTCCGGTCTGATTGCCCTTCACGGCCAGTCGGGCGACGTCATGTTCCAGGGTGCGACCACGGACAATGTACAAGTTGCCTTCGACGCCATCAACGAGATGGGTTTCGATATGGGTGGTGCTGGCCCGGCAGTGCGTACTTCGATGTCCTGCGTGGGCGCAGCACGCTGCGAGCAATCCTGCTACGACGAAGCCAGTGCACACCGGGCAGTAATCAACACTTTCCTTGATGATATCCACCGCCCCTCGCTTCCCTACAAATTCAAATTCAAGTTTTCCGGTTGTCCGAACGACTGCATGAACGCAATCCAGCGTTCCGATATGGCGGTCATCGGCACATGGCGCGACAACATTCGCACCGATGAGGCACTGGCGAAGAAGTGGTTCGTCAAGCACGGCATGGATGAGTTGGTGAATGATATTGTGGCACGTTGCCCGACCAAAACATTTCAGGTCAAGGAAATCGGCAAGATCAAAAAAGGCGAGCACATCTCCAGTGTGGCGGTGAGCGACACTCATGCCATTGAGATCAACAATCAGGACTGCGTGCGCTGTATGCACTGCATCAATGTAATGACCGGTGCACTCGCTCCAGGTCGGGATAAAGGTGCAACCGTGTTGGTTGGTGGCAAGAGCCACCTGAAGATCGGCGGCTTAATGGGTACTGTGGTGATTCCGTTCATGAAACTGGATACTGAAGAAGATCGGGAAAAACTGGTCGACTTCGGTCAGCGTACCATCGATTTTTTTGCAGAAAATGCACTGGAACACGAGCGTACCGGCGAAATGATCGAACGCATCGGTCTGGCCAACTTCCTCGATGCGATGGAAATCGATGTGGATCCGGCGATGATCAACTCACCGCGCATGAATCCTTACGTCCGTACCGACGGATGGGAAGATGAAGTTGCCAAGATCAATGCCAACAAGCAAGTTGCCTGAGGAGATATAGAATGAACCAAGCCGTTCAAGCTGCAGCCCCTGCCCCAAAGCGCAAGCCCAAGGAAACCGGGATTCCTGACAACAAGAAATACCTGCACCCGATGCTGGCCAAGAACTACGGCAACTGGAAATACCATGACCGTCCCCGCCCCGGTGTGTTGCACCATGTTTCGCACACAGGTGACGAAGTATGGACAGTGCGTGCCGGAACGCAGCGCCAGATGGATGTCTACACGATCCGCAAGCTGTGCGACATTGCTGACACCTTTGCTGAAGGCAGGGTGCGCTTTACCATCCGTTCCAATATCGAATACATCGTAGCGGATGAGAAAAAAGTGGCGCCATTGATCGCTGAACTGGAGAAGAGTGGATTCCCGGTCGGTGGCACCGGTAATTCGATCACGATGATCGCACATACCCAGGGTTACCTGCACTGCGACATCCCGGCCACCGATGCTTCCGGTGCGGTGAAGGCATTGATGGACGAGTTATACGACGAATTCCGGCGTGAAGAAATGCCCAACCGCGTGCACTTGTCCACTTCCTGCTGCGAAATCAACTGTGGTGGTCAGGCCGATCTTGCGATCATCATTCAGCACACCAAACCGCCGGTCATTAACCACGATCTGGTTGCCAACGTGTGTGAGCGCCCGTCGGTTGTTGCGCGTTGCCCGGTCGCGGCGATTCGCCCGGCGATGGTCAACGGCAAACCTTCACTGGAGATCGATGAATCCAAATGTATGTGCTGCGGCGCATGTTATCCACCTTGCCCGCCGATGCAGATCAACGACCCGGAAAATTCGAAGTTGGCAATCTGGGTAGGCGGCAAGAATTCCAATGCACGCGGCAAACCGACTTTCATGAAGATGGTCGCTTCCGGCTTACCGAATAATCCGCCAAGGTGGCCTGAAGTTTCCGAAGTGGTGAAGCGCATCCTGTACGTCTACAAGGAAGATGGACGTCCGTGGGAGCGTATGGCCGACTGGATAGATCGTATCGGCTGGCCGCGTTTCTTCGAGAAGACCGGGTTGCCGTTTACCAAGTATCTGATCGACGACTGGCGCGGTTCTCGTACCAACTTGAACGCTTCGACGCATATCCGCTTCTGATCGAGAAGGAGAAGGAATGAAGTTCGGTATCGTAGTCAATGAAGGCCCTTATCAGCATCAGGCGAGCGACACTGCTTACCTGTTTGCGAAGGCCGCGATTGCCAAAGGGCATGAGGTCTGGCGTGTGTTTTTCTATCACGACGGTGTCAACAATGCATCCAAACTCACCGAGCCGCCCCAGGATGACCGTCACATCGTGAATCGCTGGAGCAAACTGGCTGAAGAACACAAGGTTGATTTGGTGGTATGTGTTGCAGCTGCACTGCGGCGCGGGATCAAGGAAGAGAATCTGGCGCAGGGTTTTCGCATCTCCGGGCTGGGGCAGTTGGTTGAGGCCGGAATCAAGTGCGATCGCCTTGTCACATTTGGCGATTGAGGAGAATTGAATGAGTAATACAAAAAAATTCATGTTCGTCAATCGCAAGGCACCCTACGGCACGATTTATGCGCTGGAGGCATTGGAGGTGGTGTTGATTACCGCCGCCTTCGACCAGGATGTGTCGCTTGCCTTTCTCGATGATGGTGTGTACCAGCTTAAAAAAGGTCAGCAGACCAAGGGCATTGAGACCAAGAACTTCTCTCCCGCCTACCGTGCGCTCGAAGACTACGACATCGAGAAGTTGTATGTCGAAAAAGAGGCGTTGGCAGCGCGCGGTCTCACCGAAGAGGACCTGCTGGTGGATGTGACCGTATTGAGCCGTACCGAGTTGGGCACTTTGATGGATGAACAAGACGTAGTCTTGAGTTTTTGAGGGGGACGCATGCTGCACATCATCAATAAATCACCCATGTCCAGCGTTGCGCTGGAAAGCTGTCTGAACTGTGCGACGGGTGGCGACATCCTGCTGATAGAAGATGGCGTCTATGCCGCTGTGCGAGGAAGCGCAGTGGAGGCCAGAGTGCTCGGCGCAATAGGACAGTTCAAGGTGCATGTCTTGTTACCAGACTTGGAGGCACGCGGTTTGGGAGATAAGATTATCGAGGGTGTATTGCCTGTTGACTACGCCGGCTTTGTTGATCTGGCGGCGAATAACAAGAATTGCCAATCCTGGCTTTAATCAGCAACACAAGTAAGGAGAAACAGCATGTCTAGTATTGAAGTGGGCGGCAAAAGCTACGAAACGGACGAGGAAGGTTACCTGATTAACCTGTCCGAATGGAATCCTGAAGTAGCGGACTACATCGCGGGAACTGAAAGCATAGAGATGACCGACCAGCACTGGGAAGTCGTCAATTTCCTGCGCGAATATTTCGATGAATACCAGATCGCGCCGGCGGTGCGGGTGCTGACCAAATCCATTGGCAAGAAGCTTGGGGCAGACAAGGGCAACAGCGAGTATTTGTATGGCCTGTTCCCTTACGGCCCTGGCAAACAGGCGTGCAAGATCGCCGGTCTGCCGAAGCCAACCGGCTGTATTTAAGCTTGTGCCTGGCAGGGTAATCCGACGATGAGCATACTTCTTGCAATTCTGTTTTATCTCGCGACGCTGTTCTTTGTCGTGGGATTACTCTCCCGTATCACGACCTATGCCCGGACTCCCGCGCCGCTGAAAATACCGACCACTCCGGCACCGACGACTCAAGGCGGCGTGGTGTTGCGTATGGTTCGCGAGGTGGTGCTGTTTGAAAGTCTGTTCAAGGCCAATCTGTGGATATGGTCTCTGGGCTGGTTGTTCCATACCAGTCTGGCACTGGTAATCATGCGTCACCTCCGTTATTTCACCGACCCCGTCTGGGGGTGGGTCGCTTTAATTCAACCGTTTGGCCTGTATGCAGGAATCACCATGCTGCTTGGCCTTTGCGGATTGTGGGCACGCCGTATTTTTGTAGAACGCATCCGTTATATCTCTACGCCTTCCGACCACCTGTGGTTGGTCTTACTCATCGCCATCGCCAGTTCCGGCCTGATGATGCAGTTCGTGACACATACCGATGTGGTTTCTGTGAAATCTTTTTTCATCGGCCTGATGGGTTTCAATATCGGGCAGCTACCCACCGATGCCCCGTTGTTGCTGCATTTATTGTTGGTTATCGCATTGCTGGCTTTGTTTCCCATCAGTAAGTTGCTGCATGCACCGGGTATCTTTTTCTCGCCAACGCGCAATCAGACTGACAATCCGCGCGAGAAGCGTCACATGAGCGGGTGGGCTAAAAAAATGGAATCGGAGAACTGACATGGCGGAAGTCACCGCACCGGCCTATCGCACCATCCCCATTATCCCAAAGTTGGTTCCGGGAGCGATGGAAGGCTCTGGACCGTACATTGCCAATGAGAGAATACAGACAGATCTGGGATTTCCCGGGAAACTGGTGGACGACTGGCACGACAAGGCCGTTGCCAAGATGGGCGATTTGCTGCAAAAGTACCGCTCGGTAGCGGTGTTCATGGATGCCTGCGTGCATTGCGGTGCCTGCTCCGACAAATGCCATTATTTTATCGGCACGGCCGATCCTAAAAACATGCCGGTGGCGCGTCAGGATTTGATGCGCAGTGTTTATCGACGTTATTTCACCTGGCCGGGCAAGCTGTTCCCCAAACTGGTCGGTGCACGCGACCTCACACGCGAAGTGCTGGACGAGTGGTACAACTATTTCCATCAGTGCTCTGAATGTCGGCGCTGTTCTGTGTTTTGTCCATACGGTATCGATACCGCCGAAATCACCATGGCGGCGCGTGAAATTCTGGCTGAAGTTGGAATGGGAGCTAAATATTCCAACGAGATCATCGCCAAGGTGCACAAAATTGGCAACAACCTCGGCCTGCCCGGTCCTGCTCTGGCCGATACCATGGAGGGGCTGGAAGAAGACGTGAAGGAGGACACCGGAATCGATGTGCGCTTCCCGATTGATGTCAAAGGTGCGGAAGTGCTGCTGATCACGCCGTCTGCCGATTTCTTTGCCGAACCGCATATTGACAGTCTGATCGGCTATGCCAAGGTGTTTCACGCCACCGGCACCAGCTGGACGCTGTCTTCGATGTCCTCGGAAGCCGCCAACTTTGGCTTATTTATTGGCAACTATGAACAACTGCGCAAGGTGGCCTTGCGCATTCGTCAGGCTGCGCTGGAACTTGGCGTAAAACGGATTGTGGTCGGCGAGTGCGGCCATGCCTGGCGCGTTGCCTACAGTTTCTGGAATACCTTGAGCGGGGTAGGGGATGGCGCAGATCCGGATGACAAGTTTGCCCGGATGTTGCAACAACAGCTCGACCATCGCTACCGACAGCCCACCCATATCTGCGAATTCACACTGGACATGATCGAGCGCGGTGCACTGTCGTTCGATAAATCGAAAAATGATAAGCACATTATCACGTTCCATGACTCATGTAATGTGTCACGCGGCTCGCGCATGGGGGACCGCCCCGGCGGCCAATTCGAGATTCCGCGCAGCGTCATCAAGGCGGTGGCGAATAATTTTGTCGAGATGGATCCGACAACCACGCGCGAAAGTACTTTTTGCTGTGGCGGCGGGGGTGGATTGCTGACCGACGACTTGATGGATTTGCGGGTCAAGGGCGCGCTGCCACGGATGGAGGCATTGCAGCAGGTAGTCGATGAGAAGGGGGTCAATTTCCTCGCCTTGATCTGCGCCATCTGCAAGACCCAATTCACCAAGGTTGCTCCCTATTATGGATTTGAACGCAAGATGATGGGCGGGGTGCATCAACTGGTCAGTAACGCAATCATTCTGGGCGACAAGCAATAAACTCACTGGAGGCAGGAGAAAATATGTCAGCAACTACCGAAGTACCACAAAAATTGACGTTCCGCCGTTACAAAGATGGCGACAGTAAAGCTGCTCGTCTGAATCAAAGGATTTTTCAGGCCAGCCATACCTACAAATGTCCAACCTATATCCAGTCCACACCGCCGTGCCAGGGAAGCTGTCCGTCCGGCGAAGATATTCGCGGCTATCTGGCCATCGTGCGCGGCACCGAAAAACCACCGGTCGGCGCGGACGGAAAGCCCAGTATGCCGTGGCAGGAATATGCCTGGCGACGTCTGACCGAGGCCAACCCGTTCCCTTCGGTGATGGGGCGTGTCTGTCCGGCGCCGTGCGAAAGCGGGTGCAACCGCAACGAAGTCGAAGATCACGTTGGTATCAACTCTGTGGAACATTTCCTCGGCGAATATGCGATTGCCAATAATCTCCAATTCATCAAACCCAGCATTCAACCCTCGGGCAAAAAAGTTGCGATTATGGGCGGTGGACCGGCAGGCATGTCTTGTGCCTACCAGCTTGCGTTGAAGGGACATGACGTGACCATCTTTGATGAGCGGGAACATCTCGGCGGCATGATGCGTTATGGTATTCCCGGATTCCGTACCCCGCGCGATGTGCTCGATGCGGAGATTCAGCGCATTCTCGATTTGGGTGTGAAGACACGCATGAAGACCCGTGTCGGTACCGACATCAGCCTGGAGCAAGTGCGCAAGGAGTTCGATGCGGTCTTTCTGGGAATGGGCGCCCAAGCCGGTCGCGCACTGCCCATCGCCGATGCAGCAGCACCGAACGTAGTCACCGCTACGGCTTTCCTCAAGGCTTTCAATGAGGGCAGGCTGCAGCACATCGGTAAACGCGTGGTAGTGGTCGGCGGCGGTGATACATCCATTGACGTTGCGACTGTGGCGCGCCGTCTCGGCCATATCAGGCATGCCCAACCGACTGATGCGGAAGCCGCAATCGCCGGCCGTCTGGCGCAGGATGTGGCAGCGGTTTCAGTCAAGGAAGGGGCGGAAGTGACGCTGACCTCGGTGTTTCCGGTGGACAAGATGCAGGCCAACAAGCATGAAATAGAGCAGGCCAAGGCGGAAGATATTGACATCATTGGCGGCTTGGCTCCCATCGGTATCGTGCGCGATGCGAACGGCCGCGCTACCGCACTGCGCGTGATTCAGTGTGAGGCTAAATTTGTCAGCGGCAAACTGGAGATCAAGAATCTGGAAGGCACCGAACGCGACCTCGAAGCAGACCTGATTGTGTCCGCAATCGGCCAAGCGGTGGATTTCACCGGACTGGAAATGTTCAACAATGGCAAGGGGGCCGTCAGCACTGACCGCAACTATGTCGTGAACGGCCAGCCTGGCGTGTTTGCCGGTGGTGATGTAATCCGTCCGCACCTGCTGACGACTGCAATCGGTCATGGCTCAATCGCGGCCGATGGCATCCATCACTTCCTGCTGGGAATCGACTTGGAAAAACGTCCAAAGATTGACGCGCACCAGTTTGATTTGATCCGCAAGATGGAAGAAAAAGGGCTCAAGATCGAGGAAGCACACGACCCGTTGCGCGGCACCTATAAAAGCAACGTCGCGGTACATAATTATGATAATCGCTCCGATCGCTACATCATTCCACATGACAAGTTGTTCCTCGGACATTTTGCCTACACGGCACGCAACAAGCGTCAAAGTATCACCTTGAGCAAGGAAACCGCACTCGGCAACTTTGAGGACCGTCTGGGCAAACTGACCGAGGCGGAAGTAGTAGCCGAAGCCAAACGCTGCATGAGCTGTGGCATGTGTTTCGAGTGCGATAACTGTGTGGTGTACTGTCCGCAGACGGCGGTGTATCGCGTCAAGAAGACCGAGTCGACACTGGGGCGCTATGTTGCAACCGACTACGACAAGTGCATCGGTTGCCACATTTGTGCCGATGTGTGCCCGACTGGGTACATCCAGATGGGCTTGGGTGAATAAACATTTATCAGCCACGGACGACACAGATGAAAAACAGAAACAGTATGGAGGGTTGTCTTGCTGTTTTATCCGTGTTTTATCTGTGGCGGAAATGAAATGATGAAAATTCTTCTGTTATCGATATTATTGCTCGCCTCCACTGGTGCTTGGGCGGCAGATTCGTCTGCGCCCAAGCTCGACATCGGCAAGGGTGGTCAGTGCGTGGAAGATACGCAGTGGATGCGCAAAAACCATATGCACCTGCTCAAGCACCAGCGCGATGAGGCATTACGCAAAGGGATTCGCGACGAAAAAATCAGCCTCAAGAATTGCATCGAATGCCACGCCAGCACCAAAGACGACAGTGTCATTGCGCGCGATGACAGTTTCTGTGTGGGCTGCCATCGCTACGAAGCGGTCAAGCCGGATTGCTTCGAATGCCACTCCGGCACGCGCAAGAGTGCCTGGCTGCAGCAAAGGAATGCAAAATGAGTGAAATCGATACCCATCGCAGGAATTTCTTGAAGACCTCCGCCGGTGCGGCGGCGGTGGCGATTGCACCCGGCTTCATGTTGTTCGATATCGCCCATGGCAAGGCTGAAGGCGCCAGCAGTAAAGTGCGCTGGGGAATGCTGATTGACACGGCACAATGCAAGACGGGTTGTGATGAATGCGTCACCGCCTGCAACAAGGAAAACGGTCTGTCAGGCGGTACCGCCGCAACCGATTCGCAATGGATACGCAAGATCGAGATAAAGGACGTCAGCAGCGGACGCGAACTGTCCCTGCCCATGATGTGCCAGCACTGTGAAAATCCACCCTGTGTCGACGTGTGCCCGACCAACGCGTCGATGAAGCGGGCGGACGGTATCGTGCTGGTGGACAAGCACCGCTGCATCGGCTGCCGCTATTGCATGATGGCCTGTCCTTACAAGGCGCGTTCCTTTGTGCACGAGCCGCTGCACAACCAGAACCCGGATGTGCCGCGCGGCAAGGGAACGGTGGAAAGTTGCACCTTGTGTGTCCACCGTATTGATGAGGGCAAACAACCGGCCTGCGTCGAGTCATGCCCAAACAAGGCGATCCTGTTTGGTGATCTGAATGATACGAACAGCGAGATCGCCATGAAAGTGCGTACTGTCGCCAGCGTCCAGATTCGCGCCGATCTGCATCTGAATCCGGGCGTTCGTTACCAGGGAATATAAATGTCATATACCTCTCCCTACGAGCTGAAAAGCCCACTCTATTATTCGTTCATCACAGTTGCCCTGCTGCTGGTATGCGGCGGATTGCTTGCCGTGCACGAGATGGAGTCGCAGGGGCACATTATCACCGGAATGAACAACCAGATCGTGTGGGGTATGCCGCACGTATTCGCCATCTTCCTGATCGTCGCCGCGTCGGGTGTGCTCAATGTTTCATCCATCGGCTCGGTATTCAACAAACCTGATTACAAAGCGCGTTCGCCGCTGGCAGGATTGCTGTCGATCGCCATGCTGGGAGGCGGCCTGATGGTGCTGATGCTGGACTTGGGACGGCCCGATCGCATCATAGTCGCGGCAACCAACTACAATCTCACCTCGGTATTTGCCTGGAACATCGTGCTTTACTCGGGCATGTTCGCCACCGTGTTTGTTTATCTGTGGGCCATGATGGAACGCCGTATGTATCCGTGGTCGAAAGCAGCCGGGCTCGCCGTGTTTGTCTGGCGTTTTGTGCTGACGACCGGTACCGGCCTGATCTTCGCCTTTCTGGTTGCGCGTCAGGCTTATGCTTCAGCGATCCTGCCGCCGATGTTTATCATCCTGTCTTTCGCCTGGGGCTTCGCGGTATTCCATCTCGCGCAAACCGCCATCTATGCGTGGAATGGCAAGACGCTGGAAGAGAATGTGCGCAAGCGTATGAGCCGGCTGATGGGGGTGTTTGTCATCGGCGCGCTGTATCTTGTCGCCACCTATCACTTGACCAATCTGTATTTTGCGCGGCAGACCGCGTTCGAATACTTCATCCTGCTCGACGGTGGTATCTATCCGCAATTGTTCTGGTTCGGCTATATCGTTATTGGAAATTTGTTGCCGCTGTTGCTGATCTTCCATCCCTCTCTCGGTAAAACAAAGAGCGTGATCGGCGCGTCGCTGGCCATTATTCTGGGTGCGTTCGCTCTGCTCTATGTCTTCATCATCGGCGGGCAGGCCTTCCCGCTGGATATTTTCCCCGGCTTCGAGGTAAGCAGCACCTTTGGTGACGGCAAGATTGCCTCATATCATCCTTCCGTGTTCGAGGTTTTGCTCGGTATTGGCGGTCTTGCGGTCGCCTTCCTGATCACTGCCATCGGTGTTCGTGTGCTGAATTTTGTGCCGCGCGAAGTGCCGCCAAAAGTGGAGCAGCACTGAATCCGTACATGAGAAAACGCGCTTGAGGTTGCAACCATGAGCAACCGGATGCTTATTTCAGCCGCGCACAAATCTTCCGGCAAGACAATGGTCAGTATCGGCCTGTGCGCTGCACTAAAAGCGCGTGGTCATGCCGTGCAGCCGTTCAAGAAGGGACCGGACTACATAGATCCGATGTGGCTGGCGCAAGCCGCCGGACATGCCTGCCGCAACCTTGATATGTATCTGATGGACGACGACGATGTCGTCGCCACCTTCGTCCGCCACGCCTCCGAAGTAAATCTGGTCGAAGGAAATAAAGGTCTGTATGACGGCCTGTCGCTCGATGGCAGCAACAGCAATGCCGCCCTGGCCAAACTGCTCGACCTGCCGGTTTTCTTGGTGATCGACGCGCGCGGCATGACACGCGGCATCGCGCCGCTGATCCTGGGTTATCAGGCATTCGATCGCGACATCAACATTGCCGGTGTCATTCTCAACAATCTTGGCGGTTCGCGGCATGAATCAAAGTTGCGCCAAGTTATCGAGCACTACACCGACGTGCCGGTGGTCGGCGCGATCCAGCATGATGAACGCCTGAATATCGTCGAACGCCATCTTGGGTTGATGCCCAGCAACGAATCCACTGCGGCAAGCGCGAAGATCAGGCAAATCGGCGAAGCCATCGCGGAACAGGTCGATCTGGACAAGCTCCTGGCGCTATCGGAGAAAACGCCGCTGGCTGCTCCGTGCCAGATGCCAGCCATAGCCTCGCCTTGTGGTGAAAAAGTGAAGATCGGTATCGCACGCGATCGCGCTTTTGGTTTCTATTACGCAGACGATCTCGATGCACTGCAGGCGGCAGGCGCAGAGCTGGTGCCGTTTGACACATTGCACGACACCCACCTGCCGCAGGTCGACGGTTTTTACATCGGGGGTGGATTCCCTGAAGCCTGTGCCGCTGAACTGGAAGCTAATGCAACACTGCGTGGCGAGATCAAACAAGCCATTGCGGATGGTATGCCTGCGTATGCCGAGTGCGGCGGGCTGATGTACTTATCACGCAGCATCGGCTATCTGGGACGCACTTATCAAATGGTTGACGCCATCCCAGGCGATGTGAAGATGCATGCGAAACCCGTTGGCCGCGGTTATGTGCATCTGCGAGAAGATGCCAGTCATCCGTGGCCCAGACCCGATGCGCCGGCAAAGCAAATACGCGCACATGAATTTCATTATTCCTCGCTGGAGAACCTTCCTGCCGACATGTGCTTCGCTTACCATGTCGAGCGCGGCCACGGCATCAACGGCAAGCAAGATGGCTTGATCATCAATAATCTTTTGGCCTCTTACACTCACCTGCGCACCATTGGCAGCTGTTATTGGGCCACACGCTTTGTCGCTTTCGTGCGCCGCTGTCGGCAACAAACATCAACATCAAACAGCGAGAAAATATTATGAGTTCAACTCTGTACCAAAAAGCCATTGCCGCCTTTGACCAGGCGAATGCGGAGGATCCAAACAGGGAAGTCTGTGACGGCAAGGAATATCCGAAAGAACTGCTCTACGCGCAGCGCATGACCGACATGCAGGAGCGCTATGCGCCGGAAGCGCCGGAGGAAGTAAAGTTGGCGGTACGTGCCCAGCACATCCAGCGCTGGAAGATCCCGCGTAGTGACTACGCAATGGACAAGCCGGGCTATATGTTGTGGCGCACCACGCTGTACAGGTTTCACGCGGAAACGGCCGGCAAGCTGATGCAGGAGGCGGGTTACGACGACACGATGATCGCGCGCGTCAAAACTATCGTCGGTAAGAAGGAGCTCAAGAACAATCCCGGGACGCAGATGATGGAAGATATCGTCGACCTGACTTTCCTCGAACATTACCTGCTCGCCTTTACCGGCCAGCATGCCGATTACGATGAGATGAAATGGATAGTCATCATCAGGAAGACCTGGAACAAGATGTCGCCGCGCGCGCATGAATTTGCACTGGCCGGCAAGATCAAATTACCGGAAGCGCTGTTGCCACTGATTTTGAAAGCGGTGGAGGAATAACGTGGACTATTTACCGGTATTCCAGAAAATAACAGGCAGACTTTGTCTCGTCGTCGGCGGCGGCGAAGTTGCCAAGCGCAAGGCGGGTGTGCTGCTCGATGCGGGGGCGAAGGTGCGTGTTGTCGCGCCGAAGATCGATCCAGACTTGGCGATAAAACAAGGTGTCGAGCCGATTGCTGCACGCTTCGAAGAAAAACATCTGGACGGCGTGACACTCATCATCGCGGCAACCAACGACCACAGTGTCAATAAGCAAGTGTCTGTGCTGGCCCAGGCACGCAACATTCCGGTGAATGTGGTGGATGATCCCGGGCTGTGCAGTTTCATCATGCCTGCCATCATGGATCGTTCGCCGCTGATGGTGGCATTTTCCAGCGGCGGCGCATCACCGGTGTTGACACGCATGCTGCGCGGCAAGCTGGAAACAGTGATTCCGCATAACTACGCGCGGCTGGCCGGCTTTGCCGAACGCTTCCGTGAGTTGGTCAAGCAGCGCGTCACCAACCCTGCCAAGCGCCGTATTTTCTGGGAAAACGCGCTGGATGGAATGGTCGCCGAAAAAGTGCTGACCGGCGACGAAACGACGGCCGAAGCGATGCTGCAACAGATGCTGGCGAATGAAGACAACATCGTGCGCGGTGAGGTGTATCTGGTCGGTGCCGGTCCCGGTGATCCCGATCTACTCACATTTCGCGCGCTTCGTTTGATGCAAAAGGCCGATGTGGTGGTATACGACAATCTGGTGTCCAAGCCCATCGTTGAGATGACGCGGCGCGATGCACAGCGCATCTTCGTCGGCAAGAAACGCGCCGATCACACGATGCGTCAGGAAGAGATCAACGAACTGCTGGTGCGCCTGGCGAAGGAAGGCAAACGTGTGTTGCGCCTCAAGGGAGGTGATCCATTCATCTTCGGGCGCGGCGGTGAGGAGATCGAGACCCTGGCGGCAGAGGGTATTCCGTTCCAGGTCGTGCCCGGCATCACTGCGGCCTCCGGTGTCGCTTCCTATGCTGGTATCCCGCTGACGCATCGCGAGCACGCACAGGCGTGCGTGTTCGTCACCGGGCACCTCAAAGATGGCACGATGAATCTCGATTGGGAATTGCTGGCGCGACCCCGGCAGACGGTGGTGGTGTACATGGGTTTGCATGGGTTGGAAAGTTTGTGCGCGAAGCTCATTGAGCACGGTTTGCCGGACAGCACACCCATTGCCATCGTGCAGCAGGGCACCACCCAGAACCAGCGGGTTTTTACCGGCACACTGGCGACGCTGCCTGCCATTGCCGAGCGCGAGAAGCCGCAGGCACCCACGCTCATCATTGTCGGCGGCGTGGTCACTCTGCGCGAAAAACTGGCATGGTTCCACCCGCGAGGGACTGCGTGAAGATCGCGCACACCCGGGGTCGGTAGAACACAATGAGCCACCCTTTGAGTCTGACCCGTGCGGCAAGATTGGTTGGGGCAACGCGTGTCGAATTGCAGAAGAAGATGAAGAGCGGGGAGTTGATCACCTTCGATGGCATGGTTGCCTTCAAGGACCTGCTGGCGTGTTATCCCGATGCGCAATTGGAGGATATTTCCGAATACACGCGCGTGATGCAGATCAAGGAAAGTGCATTCGGCAAACGTGTCTTCGAGCGCATTTTGCCCGATGCCGAAGTGTTGGCAACACGCATTGCCGACCTGAGTAAACGCCTGACGCAGAATGAAATGCAGATCAGGCAATTCAACACATTGTTGGGCAGGATATGGGACAAATTCAGGGAAACCGAAAAGCAGGATGGAGGCGAAACGGGTGCGACGATCACGATGTTGAGACTCTGGCTGGAGAACGAGGTCACACAGGCAATGGAACCCGGATTCACTAATCCGCTGGCGATCAAGGACGGTGTGTTGAGCGTGTTGTCGGCGCAGGTCACGCTGTTGCCCAGCAAACAGGATTTTCTGGTCGAAGGACAGGCGACGCTGCTCGAAGCGGCACTGCGCGCCGGGGTGTCACTCAACTATGGCTGCAGCGGTGGCAACTGCGGATTGTGCAAGGGCCGGATAGTGTCGGGCCTGGTGAAGAAGATGCGCCACCACGACTACCTGCTGTCGGAAACCGAGAAAGCCGAGGGTGTCGTGCTGTTGTGCAGCAATACGGCGGTCAGCGATGTCGTGATCGAGGCCGCTGTTACCGACGGAGTACAGGACATTCCTTTCCAGCAGATTAGTGCCAGCCTGAAAGCCAAGGCAAGCTTGAATAACGAAGTGATGCTGTTACACCTGCAGACCCCGCGCAGTCAACGCCTGCGCTTCCTGGCCGGTCAGGGCGTGGTGCTGAAGGTTGGGGGGGCTTATACGGCAGAGCTGCCTATCGCCAGTTGTCCGTGTGACGACCGCAACCTGCTGTTTCATGTGCATCAGCGGGAGGGGAATCTGTTTTCGGATTACGTCTTCGATAAGCTGAAGCACAATGAGACGGTAGAAGTCGAAGGACCACAGGGTGAATTCATCTTGCATGAGCAGTCCGGTCGTCCGCTCTTTTTCATTGCCTTTGATGGCGGGTTCGCGCCAATCAAAAGCTTGATCGAGCACGCCATGTCGCTTGAGGCGGAATCGATCCATCTGCACTGGATCGGCTCGACGCGGGAGCAGATCTACCTGCCGAATGTGGGCCGTGCCTGGGAAGATGCGCTGGACACCCTCGACTATACCGAACATGTCGCTGATTTCGATCTGCGGGTGATGAACCCTAAACGTGAAACACAACTGTATGAATATCTTGCCTTGGTCAGCAAGCAGCAGGATGAGTTGATGCAGGGCGATATCTATCTCGCCGGCCCCGAAGCAGCAGTCGCGGCTGCCGAACGATTCTTCCTGGCGCTTGGTTTGCCCAAGAGCCGGGTTTTTGTTGAAACAGTGAAGTAATCCACCATAAGGAGAAGCATGATGCGAATGATACGAGTTGGGCTGTTGCTATCGATGCTGGTCATATCTGCTGGTGCATATAGCGCCGATGCATTGCTTAAACCTTTCGTCCTTGCCTCCAAGGGGGCGGGGACGGTGGTCGATAAATCAGCTCAGGTCAAAACTGCACTGACCGGTGCTGGTTTCGTGATGGTCGGCGAATATGCGCCTTATCCCGGTGCCAACATCATCGTCGTTACCAATGATGAGCTGAAGCAAAACGCCGCTGCCTCAAAAAAGTTCGGCGGTTATGGTGCAGTGCAGCGCGTATCGGTGACTGCGGCGGGCAGTGAAGTGCAGGTGAGTTATACCAACCCGGTCTATATGTCGCATGTGTATCGCATGGAAGGCGATCTGTCCGGCGTGTCGGTTGCTCTGGAAAAGGCGCTGGGCCGAATGGAAGAATTCGGCGCACACGGGCTGACGGTCAAACAGGCGCGTAAATACCACTACATGTTTGGCATGGAATACTTCGACGAACCGAGCCTGCTGGCTGAATATGCAAGTTATGAGGAAGCGGTCAAGGCGGTAGATGCGAAACTCACGAGCAACCGCAATGGAGTGGTCAAGGTCTATCGGGTGGATATTCCAGGCACCCAGGAGAGTGTGTTCGGCGTCGCCATGGCGAACACGGAAAATAAATACATGGATGACGCGTTCATCATGTCCGAAATTGATTTTCATGATGTGAAATCCACCGCGCATCTGCCCTACGAAGTGCTAGTCTCCGGCAAGAGGGTTTATGCCCTGTATGCGCGTTTCCGCATTGCCATCAATTTTCCAGACCTCAGCATGATGGGTAAGAACAGCTTCATGAATATCATGCAGACACCTGAAGCGATCCGCTCGGTGTTGGAGAAAACTGTTGAGAAGAAATAGGTGATACCGACATGAATATGAAATTGATTGAAGCCGTCAAAGCCGGAGATACCGATAGCGTCCGGCGTTTGCTGTCTGCCGGCACCGATGTCAATGCGGCTGATGCTGAAAGTGCCACCGCGCTGATGCATGCCGCACATCGTGGTGACCTTGCCATGGTCTCGCTGTTGTTGAATGCGGGCGCGGACGTGAATGCGGCCGATCCGGCGGGATGGACTGCACTGATGAAATCCTGTTACAACAGCGAGCTCGATTGCGGATTCGCCGATGTGGCTCAGGCGCTGATCGATGCAGGAGCCAACATCGAGGCGCCCATCGGCTACGGTGTGCGCCCGCTGATGTTGGCTGCCGGCTACGGTGAAACCGCAGTGGTAGAAATGCTGCTCCGGGCAGGTGCGGATGTGCTGGCAAAAAACGAGGGTGGTTACACCGCACTGATGATGGTCAAACAAAAATTCTATGTCGATGTCGTCAATCTGCTGCACGAGGCGGAGCAATTGGCCGGGCTGGGTGAAAACAGTTGCGACAGCAAGAACGCACCCGGCAGTAATGTCATAACCTTCATGAAACGCCCCAAATCCTGACCGACTGAAAAATCATGCCTTACTACATCTATCGCGTCACCGAACGTCCCATCCGCCAGCTGGAAAAGCTGGAGCAGTATGAGAATTACCGGGAAGCCTCCGTGTGTGCCAAACAACTGCGCAAAGCTGAAGCTTGGGGAGTGAACGGCTCCATCAAAATGATTCATGCCAAGACTGAACTGGAAGCTGAGGATATGCTGAATGAGGTGCGCGACCCGGTGCCTGACGGCGACGACTGACAGGCAATCCGCCTCTCCATATATTCCGCTGCTCAACTGCGGGACAGCCGCCGGATTTTCATTTCACACAGCCTCAGTCGACAGCAACCCCTCCGGCATTATCGAGACATTCTCCGGCGGGGATTCTTACGAACAAATCGACATCGCATCCCGCCATTCATAGCGGTATCAGTCCCATATCAACGTTCCGATGATGGTTTACATAATCGGTATCGCGGGTATGATTCTTGTGTCACTCCATGTGTTTTGAACGGAGCGGGGAAGTCGGCGTGTGCATGCGACTTTATTTTTGCCGACATTCGAATCAGAAGATATAACGGCACATTTCGATTTGAACGGGAGAAATGATGGAACGTAGAGACTTTTTGAAAGGTCTGGCGGGCTTGTCGGTGTTGATGGCATTTCCGGCGATGGCGGGGGAGATGATGATGGCGGCTATGAAGCCGTTGCTGAAAAGCAAAGCGGCATGGCGCGCGTTGTTGCCTGCTGATCGATACGCCGTCTTGTTCGAGGACGCGACCGAGCCTGCCCACAGCAGCCCGCTGGATAAGGAGAAACGCAGCGGCACTTTCATCTGCGCGGCGTGCGCGCAGCCTTTGTTTTCTTCAAAACATAAATACGACAGCGGTACCGGCTGGCCCAGTTTCTGGCAGCCGCTGCCGGATGCAGTCGCTACCAAGACCGATTTCAAGCTGGTGTGGCCGCGCACCGAATATCACTGCGCGCGTTGTGGCGGACATCAGGGCCATGTGTTCAACGATGGCCCGCAGCCTACCGGTCTGCGCTATTGCAACAACGGTCTGGCACTGGAATTTGTAGTCGAGGGGACGCCGCTGCCGGCGTTGCGCACATGAGCGCGCGCCTGAGCCTGCTGCTGACAGTGTGTATCTTGTCGTTCGCCACGAGTGCGCGGGCGGCGGATGCTTCAACGGCTAACGCGCTGTTCGCGGGCGGCTGCTTCTGGTGTATAGAGGCTGACTTCGAAAAACTGGGCGGTGTGATCGAGGTCGAATCCGGCTATACCGGCGGCAACGTGGACGCGCCGACTTACCAGCAGGTGAGTCATGGCGGCACGGGACATGCCGAGGCGGTGCGTGTGCGCTATGACCCGCGCAAGGTCAGCTATGAAAAACTGCTGGACTATTTCTGGCGGCACGTCGATCCAACGGTGAAAGATCGGCAGTTCTGCGATGTCGGGTCGCAATACCGCAGCGCGATCTTTTATCAGAACGCTGCCGAGGAGAAAGCCGCACGGGCCAGCATGCAAACTTTGTTGCAGAGCGGGCGATTTACCCACATCTATACCGAGATCGTCCCTGCCGGCACCTTCTATCCCGCCGAGGAATACCACCAGGATTACTACAAGAAAAACCCCGTGCGCTATGGCTACTATCGTTTCAGTTGCGGTCGTGATGCGCGGGTCGAAGCAGTGTGGGGAGAATCGCACTAGAAAATGCAAGAATCGGCAAGGCTGGCACGACTCATCTGGAAATCCAATCAAATAGGAATATCTATGCACGCCACCTTGCCCTTGTTGCAACACACCGAATTCCCCGCTGTGCATCGCCGCATGCTGGAAATCCTGCAAGTCAATCTTGGCTACAAGTGCAACATGAGTTGTGTGCATTGCCATGTCAATGCCGGCCCCAATCGCACCGAGATGATGGATGCAGAAATGCTGGACCTGATTCCGCAAGTATTGGCCGCGCGCAACTTGCACACACTCGATCTGACCGGCGGTGCGCCCGAGTTGCACCAAGGTTTCCGCACACTGGTGCGCGCGGCACGGAACCAGAATTGCCATGTGATTGACCGCTGTAATCTGACCATCCTGTTCGAACCAGGGCAGGAAGATCTGGCCGAATTCCTGGCGCAACAGCAAGTGGAGATCGTCGCCTCACTGCCGTGTTATTCGCTGGAAAATGTGGACAAGCAGCGCGGCAAGGGCGCGTTCGACAAAAGTATCCTCGCTTTGCAGAAACTGAACCAGCTGGGTTACGGCCTGCCCGGCAGCGGGCTGATGCTGAATCTGGTGTACAACCCGCAGGGCGCATCCTTGCCGCCGGAGCAGTCGGCGCTGGAAGCCGATTACAAGCGCGAATTGCTGCAACACTTCGGTATCCATTTCAATCAGCTGCTGGCTATCGCCAATATGCCGATCCAGCGCTTCGGCTCCATGCTGATCTCCAACGGGCAGTTCAACGACTACATGCACCTGTTGCACGAAAATTTCGCCGCTGCCAATCTGGAAACGGTGATGTGTCGCAATCTGGTCAGTGTGGATTGGCAGGGGTTCCTCTACGACTGCGATTTCAACCAGCAACTGGGGCTGGCGTTGCCCGGTAGCGGACGACCGCATCTGCGCGACTTGTTGCGGGAAGATGTGCAAGGTCATCCCATACGGGTAGCTGACCATTGCTACGGCTGCACCGCCGGCCAAGGCAGCAGTTGCGGCGGCGCAATTTCCGGCACGGCGGCTGCGCCTTCGCATCAGAGCGCCGGGGAATAGGCATGAAAAGAATCGTCCTGCTGTTGTTCATCGGTGTTCTGGTCGTGCTGTTCTTCGCCTTCGACTTGCAACAGTACATGACGCTGGAATCTCTACAAGCACGGCGCGACGACTTCACGGCGCTGA
>Ga0172380_10003200_pt1 | contig 23109 bp, 16 predicted proteins | sample Leawe162metaG_FD_119747 | JGI IMG/M metagenome (GOLD analysis project Ga0172380, IMG submission 119747) | Leachate microbial communities from a municipal landfill in Southern Ontario, Canada - Leachate well 162 metaG | ecosystem: Engineered > Solid waste > Landfill > Unclassified | place...
CGGGAATCGCCAGCAGCGAATACTTGCCACGGTGGAACTCGTGAACGTACGGCAGGCCGCAAACAAAGCCGACATGCACGATGCCGTGTTCGAGCAGCATGTCCGCTTCGCTGTAGGAAGCGCCGGACACGACTGAAATCCGGCGGCCGATCGTTGTGCCGAGATAGTCGGCAATTTCGCGATATACCGGCAAACCCTTCTCGGAAACGAAGGCTGCCGTGACAAAGATCTTGAGTTCGCCAGCAGTCGGTGCAGCGGCGGCAACCCCGATCCAGAGCGAAAGCAGAATAAGCCAAGTGAGGCGCGAAACTTTCCCCATTTATCCACCGGTTGTCGTTGCATCGACCTGCAGCAAGCACGCTCGCAAGTCAAAAGGTTGCGTATTCTATTCTTTCAGAATTCACAAAATTTTGACATTGATCAAAATTGCTACAACATTGGTTTTACAGGGGTTTCTTGCATCGCGTTGTGCTATTTTTCGCAATGTGAAAACAAGTGCCGGAATGCGCATGCAGGCGACGACCAATTTTGCCCGCTGCTGGCACAGGAGATACCTGCATCAGCCATTGGAGCGGAGCACATCGGTATCCGCCCGATTTTTCTCATCGATATAGATTTCTGCAGGAGCCGGCACGCTACCGTTAAAGCAGCTCACGACCACATTGCTGTCCGACTGACCGCGATGCAGGAGGTCGATGCCACAACGTCCATAGACCGACTCGATGGTCGCCAGCAGATTGCGGGCATAGGGCGACGCCATTTTCCCGTCGAGAATCAGGTTGGCGACCATCACCCCCTCCGGTTTCAACGCACGCTTGCTGCTTACCCAGAATTCCTGCGTCACCATGTGTGCCGGAATTGCGCTTTGTGCCGTATAGACGTCGACGACGATAGCGTCAAAACGACGCTCGGTGACGCGGACGAAGTGGCGCGCGTCATCAACGATGAATTCCCCAAGCGCCTTCTCCTTGAGAAAGTGTGTTTCCGCCAGTTGCCGAATCTCTGGATCAACATCGACATAGGTGTAGCGGTTGCGCGGCTCGTCGTGCGACAGGGTAAAGCCGCCGGCACCGAGCACCAGAATGTCGCGATCCTGATAGCCCAGCTGATCGAGCAACAGACGCCGGATGTGGCGGATGTAGCTGGCATAGCGCGGCGGCTGGTTTTCGTCGATCAGCGAGGAAAGCGAGTTGTTGACCTTGAAGGCGCGCGGATTCACAGCATCGGCCAGTGCAACATCCGCTATCGAATAGGTGGCGTAGGCCGTTTCGCCGACGACGCCCTGCCGTTGATTGAGCATCACGGTCAGCAGCAAACCCACTCCCGCCATAGCCAGCGCACGCGGCGTCGGCCCGAGAAGGATCAGGGCGCCGATGAACAACAGGCCAGCAACAAGCATCACCGCAGCACTGACCCCCAGCCACTGCATGACGAGGAGCGAGAGAATCACGGCGCTCAGGAAGGAGCCGAGCGTGGAATGGAAAAGTGCATAGCCGCTCTTCTCGCCGACACGCTCGTGTCTCATCAGATTGGTCAGCACTGGAACGGTCTGTCCGAGCAGATAGGCAAGCGGACACAGGACACCGCCGACGAAAACCAGATAGCCGACCACCGGTGAGCCGAAGTAGGCAAAGATGGCATCGACGGTATTACCCGCCAGACCCAGCGCAGCAATGCAGGCCGAGAGAATGAAATTACGGGAAACGGTGCCGACATAAGCCGCTGCGACCTGCGCTCCGGCGTGATAGCCAAGCGCCAGGGCGAGCAGGAAAAAGCCGATAGTCGGCGCTGTCACGACAATAGTGCTGCCGGTGTGCGGAATCAGCTGGCGCAGTGCGAGCACCTCGGCACCGAGCGAACAGAAACCCTCGATGAAGACAATGACGAACAGCTGGCGTGGGGTCATGCGGGGGGCTTGAATCCTGGAAAAATACTAACCACGGTGAGCATGAAGGAGGCGAGAGTTTAGCGGAGAACGGGGCGAACCCGTACAATTCGGCCCATGCTCAGTTATCGCCACGCCTATCACGCCGGCAACCACGCCGACGTCCTCAAGCACCTCGTATTGGTGCAGTTGATCGACCACCTGAAGCAGAAGGAAAAACCCTTCTGGTTCGTCGACACGCATGCGGGGGCCGGCCTGTACGGGCTCGATGTCGGCCACGCCACCAAGCTTGCGGAGCACGAAGGCGGCATTTCCCGCCTGTGGGACCGCAGCGATCTACCACCGGCCGTCGCCGCCTATGTCGACCAGATACGCCCGATCAACCCGAAGGGCACACTGACCGCCTATCCCGGTTCGCCCTGGATCGCCTGGCAATTGCTGCGACCGGAAGATCGCCTGCGTCTGTTCGAACTGCACACCACCGACATCAAGCTGCTGGCCGACAATTTCCATGCCGCTGGCCGACGCGCCATGGTCACCCACGGCGATGGTTTTGCCGGGCTGAAAGCGTTGCTGCCGCCGCCGCCCCGCCGTGCGCTGGTGCTGATCGACCCGGCCTATGAAATGGCTGCCGAATACCGCACCGTAGTAAAAACGCTGGAAGTGGCGCTGGAACGCTTCGCCATCGGCACCTACGCCGTGTGGTACCCGATCCTCGCCAAACCGGAAGCCAAGGCCCTGCCGGAAAAATTGAAGGCTCTGGCGTCGCAGTCCGGTAAGCCATGGCTGAACGTGACACTGACCGTCAGAAAACAAGCTCCCGGCACTTTCGGCATGCCCGGCAGCGGCATGTTCATCATCAACCCACCGTGGACGCTGGAAAAGACGCTGCGCGAAGTCATGCCGTGGCTGGTCGAAGTGCTCGGCGAAGATGGCGGTGCCGGCTTCGCGATCAGTGCTCAGGCCGACTGAACCGGCGCACGCTCCTCACCACGCATCGAGTGCGTGGTTTTTTCTGCCTCATCCAGCAGCCAGGCAACAAAGCGCTCGACCTCGGGCCGCATCGGGCCATCGCTGCGAACCAGGTAATACGCCCGCGCCGGCATTTTTTCGCGGCGAACTGCCAGCGGTTTCAGGCGTCCCTCGGCAATTGAGCGGGCGACCAGCGGCCCCCGCCCAAGCGCGACCCCCTGCCCCTCTTCGGCGGCACGAATCAACTGATCGTACTGGTTGAAGCGCAGCACGGCTTTCGGCCGCGCACCGGCCAGCCCAAGGCCCAGCAACCAGGGCTCCCATGAAAGCCACGGCGCGTTTCGGTCGTCATCGTAGGCGAGCAGGACGATGTGCGAGAAATCCTCAGCGCTCACCCGCGCCGGCAGGCTGGCGGCGAGCTTCGGCGCAGCCACCGGAAACATCTCTTCCTCGAAAAGCAGCGTCGCATTTGGTGGCGCTTCGGCCGTGGCGAGGTAGCGCAAGCCCAGATCGAACCCTTCGCGTGCCATATCTACCAGACGGTTGTCGGCGGAAATCCGCACGTCGACATCCGGCTGTTCAGCCTGGAAAGCGGCCAGCCGAGGCACCAGCCACAGCGAGGCGATACCGACAACAGCCGTGATGTTGACCTGCGGCCGCCGCTGGGTTGCCCGCAAACCGGCGCAGACATCGGCAAGGCGCGAGAGCATTTCACCAACCACGCGATAGAGGGTTTCACCCGCCGGCGTCAGCTTCAGCCGCCGCACTTCGCGCTGGAAGAGCTTGACGCCCAGCTGGTCCTCCAGCGTCTGTATCTGCCGGCTGATCGCTGACTGCGTCAGATGCAGTTCAGCAGCTGCCTGGGTGAAACTCAAATGCCGGGCAGCCGCCTCGAAGCCTTTCAAGGGGTCGAGCGACGGCAGACGGCGCTTCGCTTCGCTGGCACGCGCATCGATCGGCTTATTCATGCGTTTTACTCATGCGTAGCATTCACAAAGACCGTTTGTAAGACCATTCTTCAGGGCATAAATTGGCGATACGGCATTACGCAAACACCACTTCGAATGCGTTCCGTGCATGGAGGATATCATGAGTACAACGACAGAATCGACCCGTTACACGCTCGGCCAACGCGAACTGATGGCGCTTGAGCACCCCCATGGTTTTGCCCTTGAATGCGTCACAGGGGAACTCTGGATCACCGCTGAAGGGACTGCTGGCGACATCATTCTTCTCGCCGGCCAACGCCTGCGGCTGGAAAGCACCCCGAAAATCGTCGTCTCGGCCTTGCGCCCGTCGGTTGTCGCTGCGGCGCCCTGCTGCGGCACCACCCCGATACGCCGCATCGCTGCGCGCTGCGCTGCCTTGCTGGCCGACAGGATAGAGCGCTGGCGCTATCCGGCGCTGGCCAGCTACGCGGTGACTCGCCTGATCTAAAGACGGTGGTATTTCGTGGAGGAACCGAAGCACTTCTCAACCGGATATTTCTCGGCATTCTTGCCGAGTTTGCGCCGCGCGGCATCGAGCAGATCGATGCCGGCGGCGTCCGCCACCAGCAACAGGTAGAGAAGAACGTCGGCACACTCATCCGACAGCGCCTCGCGCCCGATCGGATCGGATGGCAGGGCAGCGACCTCGGCGTCGCTCTTCCACTGCGTCAGCTCCAGCAGCTCGCCGGCTTCCAGGTTGAGCGAGACAATCAGGTTCCTGAGCGAATGGAACTGCTGCCAGTCGCGCTCATCACGAAAGTGCAGCATGGCATCGCGCAGGGTTTCAATGGTGTTCATGGCGATTTCCTTCTACCTCACCCGCCTCGCCCACCAGCGTCAGGCGCGCACGCAAGCTGACCAGAACGACATCCTGCCCGAGCAAGGTGACACTGCCCTGGCGGCGGTTGTCGCCGGTATCGCTGTATTCAAAACCGTAAGTTCGTTGCAGCCGTAGCCGGCCGATATGGTCGCGGGCAAAGCGCAGGCTGTGGATGGCGACGGTGTCGTCGAGCAACTGCAGGTCTTCATCGGCACAGGCGCTGCGCGCCTCACGAACACCGGCTTCACGGGCCTTCAGGCTGTCATGCCAGAGCCAGGCGAGCGCCCCGAGCAGCAGGATGGAAAGAGATTCGAAGAGTGGCATGGGCGCAAGTATACTCGCCCGATGAACCTGCACCCCTACACCACCCTGACCCCTGACCATGTCCTCGACGCCATCGAGTCCGTCGGCCTGCATCCGGACGGTCGCCTGCTAACACTGAACAGCTACGAAAACCGGGTCTATCAGGTGGGCATGGAAGAAGGTCCGCCTCTGATCGCCAAATTTTACCGCCCGGAACGCTGGCCCGATGCGGCCATCCTTGAGGAACACGCATTCCTCACCGAGCTCGCTGAAGCGGAGATCCCGGTGGTTCCGCCACTGCCCCTCCCCTGCGGCGGCACACTGGCCACGCACGGTGCGTTTCGCCTGGCGCTGTTTCCCCGGCACGGTGGGCGAGCACCCGAGCTTGGCGACCCGCAGACGCGCGAATGGATGGGGCGTTTCCTTGGCCGCATCCACGCCATCGGCCGCCTGACGCCATTTTCCGAGCGGCCAACCCTGGATATCGCCAGTTTCGGGGAGGAGCCACGCGACTGGCTGATTGCCCACCAATCCGTGCCACCCGAGCTGTTCACTGCCTGGAAAGGCACCATCGACATGGCGCTGACGAGCGTCAGGCATGCCTTCGAACGGGCCGGCAAGGTCGAAACGCTGCGCCTGCATGGCGACTGCCACCTCGGCAATGTGCTATGGACTGACGACGGCCCGCATTTTGTCGATTTCGACGATAGCCGCATGGGGCCGGCCATTCAGGATCTGTGGATGCTGCTCTCCGGTGAGCGCATGGAAATGCAGCTGCAATTGCAGGATGTCATCGCCGGCTACGAGGATTTCTCCGACTTCGACCGGCGCGAACTGCATCTGATCGAAGCCTTGCGCACCCTGCGCCTGATCCACTACGCCGCCTGGATCGCCCGGCGCTGGGAAGACCCGGCCTTTCCGGCTGCGTTCCCGTGGTTCGGCAGCGCGCACTATTGGCAGGAGCGAATTCTGGAACTGAAGGAGCAGATCGCGGCAATGGATGAACCGCCGCTGATCGCGTGAAGGCAGTGCTAATATTCCAATTGGCTTGAAAAAATCGGTTAACCACGAAGGGCACGAAGATCACAAAGGAAAGGCAGGGCATTGCTCTGCTCCCCCCCCAGGTTGGATGGTATAGCCGATTTTTCCTATATTTCTTCGTGCCCTTCGTGATCTTCGTGGTTTGAATTGCAGTTTTTTGGATCAACTGGCTAACGGAAGCGCGGCACGGCAAGCACCATGGACACCCCACTCGATTTTCTCCGCAACTGGCTGCCGCTGGGTCGACAAAACCAGGACAGTGGCAGCGAAACGCCGCAGGCCCTGAAAGCCTGGCTGGAGCATATGGCCGACGCACCGACCGAGGAAATCGTGGCCTCACTGGCGCACCGCCTCGGCCCAATGGTCGCCGCCCAGAGCAACCTGCACATGCGCGTGAAGCTGCTCGATGCCTTCGACGAAATCGCCCACGACCTCTTGCCACCGCTTGAACGCGACATCGAAGCCTCGTCATTGCCGTTTTCCACACCCGCCCAGACCAAGGCGCTGGCTACCGACAACCTGCTCAAAGGACTGGCGACGGCCTATGGTGCCGTCGTCGCCACCATCGAATCGCGACGTCTGGCAGGCGGCTTGATTCAACTGGCGCAGCATTCGACACAACGCGCCATCCTCGCACTGCGCCGGCGCCAGTTGCTGGCTTACCGTGCCTATGCCACCCCCTCCTCCGGTTCGTGGCAGCAACTGCATGAGCTCTATCGCATGGCTGGACGCCTGGGCTTGCTGGGCACGCCACGGACCGGCATCGCGATCGAGCAACTCTATTTCTCGACGCTGCTGGTAGCCTACGCCGAGCCAGGAAAATTTTCCCGTACAGAACTGCAGGTGCTGCAGGAATGTGCGGAGCAGGGAGCCGGGCTAATCCACCTGCGCCATCCGGAATCACTCAAGGATGCCCGTGCCGACACGCCGCTTTTTGTCGTCGCACCCGGCGAAACCGGACCGGGAAAACCATTGGTCCGTACGCGGCTGGCCGGTACCGCTGACCACCTCTACCTCGACTGCACCAACCTTGCCGCAACCTTGCGTAGCGATATCGGCGCCAAGGCCCGCCTTGACATGCCGCACACCTGGCTGCTGCCGCATGCGCCACTGTCAATGCTGCGCACGTTGGCGGCGATGTGGGGGGCGCAACCGACACGCCGCTTCTCGCGCATGCGCTTTAAACCCCGCGCCGACCTCGTCGTCGGCCTGCTCGATGTCAGCCTGTTCCTCGCCGGCGGCGCTTTCCGGCGACGCAACAGCGACACCGAGCGACGAGGAATCAGCAGCCCTGCGGTCAGCGAATGGGCATTGGTCGACGAAAGCCCGGACGGCTACGGTATCCGCTACCTGCGCGGCGATATCGGCAATGTTGAAGTCGGCGACGTTGTCGGGATCCGTCCACGCGAAAGCAGCCAGGTCCAGATCTGCCTCGTCCGCCGCGTCAGCAATGCCGGTCAGACGCGCTTCGAACTGGGGTTGCAGAACCTGGCGCCGCGTGCGCTGGTGGTCGACCTGCCGGTGCGCGCTGGCATGGCACGGGCCAAGGCCGTTCTCTTGCCTCGCCTGCCCGCTTTCAACAATGCAGCCGGGCTGCTCTCAGCCCCGGGCAGCGTGCCGGAAGATATTGAAATCAGTTATCCAGTGGCCGGCACCAAGCTTCGACTGAAGCTTGGCCAGCGCCTTGAAGGCAACACCCACAACGATTTTCACCTGCTATTGCCCGCCTGAGCGACACACAGAACCACGCAACTGAGGAAACCCCCATGTCCATCTATCTGATCGGCAGCAAGCGGCCGCAAATCGACCCTTCCGCCTGGATCGCCGCCAACGCCACAGTGATCGGTGACGTTCACCTCGCCGCCAACGCCTCGATCTGGTGGAACGCAGTGCTGCGCGGTGACAACGACCCGATCCACATTGGCGAGAACAGCAATATTCAGGACGGTTCGGTACTGCACACCGACGAAGGCGTGCCGATGCACATCGGCAGGAATGTCACCGTTGGCCATCTCGTCATGCTGCATGGCTGCACCGTCGGCGATGGCTCGCTGATCGGCATCGGCTCGATCGTCCTCAACCGGGCGGTGATCGGCAGACACTCGATCGTCGGCGCCAATACCCTCATTCCGGAAGGCAAGACCTACCCAGATCGGGTGCTGATCGTCGGCTCACCCGGCAAGGTGGTGCGGGAGTTGAGCGACGAAGACGTGGCGCGACTGCTGGGCAGTGCTGCCCACTATGTGGACAACGCCCGCCGCTATCGGGAAACGCTGCAGCCCGCATGAGCGGTACGCCGCAACCGTACCCGACAGCCCCCACCCGACGCTAGGTGTCTTGGTGGTTTGCTTATTCTCATTAGCCGGCGACTAGATCAGCTGCCACGGTAGATCAGGCTGGGGTGAACGTCGCGCAGAATCTTCTGCATGCCGAGTCGGCTACGTGGGTTGAGCACCAACGGCGAACGCGCACTGGCAGCGATCTTGCTGCCACCGGCATCCGTTGCCGCTTCGCGATAGACGACCACCACCACCACAACCTCTTTCGGGTCCTGGAGGTCAATCAGCTTGCAGTCATCCTCGGACAATTCGATGTCATATTCGATGTCGAGCAATTCCGGGGGCACGACGGAAAATGCGAGATCCGGGTCCTCCAGAGATTGCAACAGGAAGACGGTCGGCTTGCCTTCTTCGTGAAACAGCGAATAGCGCGTGTTCTGCTCGAAGCCGGCCAGTCCTTGCGGAAAGGTGAACACTGCATCGGGACTCACTTCCACGTCCTTCAGGCCAAATTGCTCAATGTCGATTTTCATCTGCTTGTCTCCAGTGGAAGTTCTGTAAAAGAGAGTCGATTGGTGCACAATGAGAGCCAATTCAACTCGGGGTGCGATCAGCGTCCAAGTATAAATGAGCTTCGAGTTTTCCTTGCAGACAGCCATCCTTGGGGCGCTGGGCAGCTCAGTGATCCTCGCGGCCACGCTTGGCTATCTGTGGCAAATCGATTCTTCCCGCCGTACCCTGCTGTTCTGGTGCCTTGCCTTTGTTGCACAGAGCCTGCGTCTGGGCGCCCAGCTTGGCGTCTCCATGGGCGCAAGCGTACTCTGGTTCGTCACCGATGTGCTGTTCGCATTCGTCACGCTGTTCATCTGGCTCGGCACCTGCGCACTGATCGGCCGCAACAGCCACTATCGGCTGCTCTCTGGCGTGCTGCTGGCAACACTGATCTGGAACTTGGCCGCAGCGGCACTTGAACTGCCCTTCCAGGCACGAACGATCCCCCTCTATGCCATCGCAGCAGGCGTCATGCTGCAGGCCGCAGCAAGTCTCTTTCATCTTGCCCGTTCACTGAATGGCGTGGGCTATCGCGGCCTCGGCATCCTCTTCGGTCTGCTCGGGCTGCACTACCTCGACTACCCCTTCCTGCGCACCGTTGAATGGTTCGCGCCGATCGGATTTTCACTCGCCGCGACGCTGATGCTGTGCATGGGTATTGCCATGCTCATTCTCACCCTGCGCCGTCAGCAGTTCGAGCTTTCAGGCACTGCTGACCGCCTGCAGCATGAAATAGCCGAGCGCCGGGAAGCTGAATACCGCTATCAGACGCTGGTCGATGAACTGGATGAAGGAATTGCCGTGGTCGGCCGCGATGATCGGGTGATAACCGCCAATCCCGCTGCCTCGCGAATGCTCGACGTGCCGCTTGAGAACCTGCTCGGCCAGTCGATCCGGGAACACCAACACCGCCTTTTTCACGAAGACGGCAGCGCCCTCGCGGAAACCGATTACCCGCTTTACCGGACACTCCGGAACGGTTCCACGTGTTCGGCAGAAACCTACCGGATGGTACGCGGCGACGGCCACACCCGGTGGCTGTCGATCAACGCCCACCCGCTGCTTCATGCTGGTGAAACACAGCCCTACGCGGCCATTCTTTCCTTCAGTGACGTCAGCGAACGCAAGGCGTCAGAACGCAACCTGCTAGCCAGCGAGCTGCGCTTTCGCAGCATTTTTGAGTCGGTGTCCGGCATCGCTGTCCAGGGCTACGACCCCGAGCGCAACGTCATCTACTGGAATCACGCCAGCGAACAGTTCTACGGCTACAGCAAGAAAGAAGCGCTGGGCCAGAAGATCGAAGATCTGGTCATCGACAGCAATGATGCAGAAAGCTTCCGTCGTCATCTCGCTGCCTGCATCGCCGGCCACCGTGCTCCGGAGCCGGGGGAATCCACGGCAAGGCGCAAGGACGGCAGGCAGCTCTCGGTCTATTCGACGCAAGTTCTGATCAACAATCTGGCCGGTGACCCCGAAATCTACCGGATCGCTATCGACCTCTCCGACAGTCACCGGTTGCAGCAGGAATTGCAGGAGTATTCCGAGCGCTTCCGGGCGATTTCGGAAAGTTCAGAGTTGGGTGTCGTCGTGACCGACACGGCCGCCAATTTCGTCTATTGCAATCCGCGCTATCTGACGCTGGTCGATTCAACGCCGGAGGAAGTCCGCTCCGGCGCCTGGATCACGCACCTGCACCCGGACGACCGCGAGCCAATGCGTCAGCAATGGCAGGATGCGCTGGCCTCGCACACCGGTTTCAGCATGGAACGCCGCGTGGTGACCAGTACTGGCGCCACCCTCTGGGGCAATGCACACATTGTGCCGATCCACTCGGTAGCCGGTGAATTCCGTGGCTTCATCGCGACGGTGGAAGATATCACCGCCCGCAAGAACGCCGAGGAAGCCTTACGGCGCAACGAAGAGAAGTTCCGCGCCACCTTCGATCAGGCATTCCAGTTCATTGGCCTGATGGATACCGACGGCATCCTTCTCGATGCCAACCGGACCGCACTGAGCTTTGCCGGCATCGCACCGGAGGAAGTCATCGGCAAGCCGTTTGTGGAGACGCCCTGGTGGCGGGAGCCGGAGGCCAGGGAAAAACTGACGAACGCCATCCGTCTTGCTGCCACTGGCGAACTGGTCCGCTTCGAAACCACGCACATCGACCACCGGGGTGTTCGTCATTACGTCGACTTCTCGCTCAAGCCCGTTCTTGACAGCTCCGGCAAGGTTCGCATGTTGATCCCCGAGGGCCGCGACATCACCCCGCTGAAGGAGGCGGAACAGGCACTACGCGCTTCCGAAGCCCGCTTCTCCGGCGCATTCCACGCCAGTCTCGACTACATCACGATCAGCCGCCTCGATACCGGTGAAATCATCGACGTCAACGAAGCCTTCGAGCGGACAACCGGCTGGAGTCGGGACTACGCAATCGGGCGAACTTCCAGCGATCTGGGAATCTGGGTAACGCCCGAGTGCCGTCAAAAGGCCATCGAACAACTCCGACGCGAAGGCTATCTGCGCGAGTATCCGATGCTGCTCGGAACAAGTTCGGGGGTCCCTCTTGAATGCGTGCTCAACGCCTCGATCATCGAAGTCGGCGAAATGCAGTTGCTGCTGGGCGTCGTCCGCGATGTCACCGCCCAGAAACGTGCTGAGGAAGTCCTGCGCCAGAGCGAAGAGAGTCTTTACCGCATCATCCATTACTCACCGGCCTCGCTGGTCATCACTGACGCCGAAACCGGCAGGATCGTCGATTTGAATCTAGCCTGGCAGACGCTGCTGGGCTATACCCGTGAGCAGATCATCGGCAAGACCTCACTCGAATTTGGCCTGTGGGCGGATACCAATGACCGTGCCGCGCTCTACAACGCATTGGCCGAAAACGGCGGCGAAATCGACCGCTTCGAATGCCGCTACCGCCGCGCCGATGGCAGCCTTCTTTACGCCCTCAACTCCGGGCGCTTGTTCGATATCGGCGGTCGCCAGTGTTATCTGTGGAGCATTACCGACATCACCCCCCGGCATGAACTCGAGGAACGCATGGCGGCACTCAACGTCGAGCTTGAGGAACGCGTCGAGGCCAGAACCGACGAACTGCGCCACGCCCAGGATGAGCTGATTCGTGCTGAAAAACTGGCAGCGCTGGGCGCCCTGGTCGCTGGCGTCGCCCATGAACTCAACACACCGATTGGCAACAGCGTCATGGTGGCCAGTACCCTGCACGAAAAAACCGTCGATTTCCGGGAAATGGTGGCCGACGGCTCGCTGAAAAGATCCTCGCTCAACACCTATCTGGAGGCTGCCCAGACCGCCAGCGACCTCCTCTTGCGCAGCCTGAGCCAGGCTCGCAATCTGGTCGCCAGCTTCAAACAGGTCGCTGTTGACCAGACCAGCGACCAGCGGCGACGCTTCGACCTGCGCGAAGTGGTTGTTGAAGTCATCACCACCCTGTCACCAACCATTCGCAAGACCCCCTACACCGTCACACTCGACATCCCTGAAGGCGTAATCCTCGACAGTTTTCCCGGCGCCTTCGGACAGGTCATCACCAATTTCGTGACCAACGCACTCCTGCATGCCTTTGACGGCCGCAATGCCGGAACGATCACGCTCCGTGCCGCCCCTCCGGAAAACGGGCTCGTGACCCTGGCCGCCAGCGATGATGGCATCGGCATCGCCGAGGAGGATCTGCGCCGCATCTTTGACCCCTTCTTTACGACCAAGCTCGGAAAAGGTGGCAGCGGTTTGGGCCTGCACATTGTTTACAACATCGTCAGCCGAATTCTTGGCGGCAAGATATCCGTCGAAAGCCGCCTTGGCGCAGGAACGACGTTTATGCTTACAATGCCCCTGTGTGCTCCTGGCAACGACCACAACAACGATAGCAAAACAGCGCGATAGCACGACACCACCATGGCCAACGCCCCGTACAACGACGAACTGAACATCATCGACGACCTCTCGCACAAGCTTGTCGATGCGGAGCAGGAAAGCGATCGCCCGTGGCGGATCCTGATCGTCGATGACGATGCCGAAGTACATCACGCCACCGTATTCGCCCTGCGCGATATCCGCATCGATGGTCAGCCGCTCCATTTTGTTCATGCCTACTCTGCCGAAGATGCACTGACTGCCATTGCGACCGACGACGATATCGCGGTCGCCGTACTCGACGTGGTGATGGAACATGAAAGTGCCGGCCTCGATCTTGTCCGGCGCATACGTCACGATCTCGGCCGCAAGGCAATGCGCATCATCCTGCGCACCGGCCAGCCGGGCTACGCTCCCGAGATGCGCGTCATCCGTGAATACGACATCAACGACTACAAGACCAAGTCGGAACTCACCCGCGTCCGCTTGTTGACAACGCTGACTACAGCGGTGCGTTCGTACGACCAGTTGAAGACCATCATGGCGGCCCGCAAGGGGCTGTCGATGATTGTCGATTCAGCGGCCGACCTGTTTTCCCACCGTGATCTGGAGAGCTTTGCCGCTGCCGCGCTGACCAGCGCCGTCGCACTTGCCGGCAATACCGCCAGCGCTTTCCTCTGCACACGCAAGACCGGGTTTGGTAACGTCCGCAGCGAGCAGCAGCGTTTCATCGTCGGTGCAACCGGCACCTTCACCAACCTTCTCGGCAAACCACTCGCTGATTGCGGTATCGCCACCGCCCGTGTCGAACAGGCATTTTCAGAAAGAAAGAGCGTCATCGAAGGCTGCGACACCGCCTTCTACGTCGCCGGCGACGGCGTCCACAACGCCGTGCTCTATCTGGCAACAGAGGCCGGGCTATCGGCGAATGCACAGCAAATGCTCGACGTGTTCTGCGTCAACATCGGTGTCGGCCTGAAAAACGCCGGGCTGATTTCCGACCTCAGTTTTTCCGCCTATACCGACAGTCTGACCGGTCTCGCCAACCGCGCCGGCTTTGTTGCCCGCATCGATGAACATCTGCGCACCGGCGTCACCGGCTGGACCATGGCGCTGATCGACATCGACCATTTTTCCGAATTGAACGATGCGCTTGGCCACCAGAAAGGTGATCAGCTGCTGCTGTCCGTCGGCCAACGGCTGGCGGGAACGGTGTCCCAGGAAATGGTCCTGGCCCGGGTCGGCGGCGACGTCTTTGGCCTGCTCGGCCCGGACGATGCGCTCGACCCGCGCCGACTCCTCGAACAGTTCACGCAACCTTTCTCGGTCGGCGAGTATTCCCTGCCGGTCAAGGCCACGCTCGGCTTGACGCAACTCGACAGCGCCGGCGGCGGCGACGGCATTGACCTGCTCAAGGCCACGAACATTGCCCTCAACCGCTCCAAGAACGGCGATCGCGGCCGCTGGCACTATTACACCGCCGACATGGCAGCGGCCACGCGCAACCGCCTCGATCTGCTGCACGACCTGAGGCTGGCCGTCATTCACCAGCACGGGCTGGAACTGCACTACCAGCCACAGATCGACCTGGTCAGCGGCAAGATTGTCGGTGCCGAAGCCCTGATCCGCTGGCGCGGTCACGATGGCCAGTTCATCCGCCCCGACCTCTTCATTTCACTCGCTGAATATTCGGGCCTGATCGTCGACCTCGGCGCCTGGGTCTTCCATACCGCCGTCAACGAGCTCAAGGTCTGGGATGCCCAAGGCCTCACCGGCGTGCGCATGGCCATCAATGTCTCCCTCGTCCAGTTCCGCGACCCCATGTTCCTCCAGCGGGTACGGACAGCACTCACGGAAACCGGCATTGCACCAGACCGGATCGAGCTTGAAATCACCGAGAGTGTGGCCATGATGGAAGCCGAGACGGTGATTTCGATTCTTGCCGAGCTCAAAGCCATGGGCATTCATATCGCCATTGACGACTTCGGCACCGGCTTCTCCTCATTAGCCTATCTGCACCGCCTGCCGATCGACCGCCTGAAGATCGACCGTACCTTCGTGCGCGATCTCGACGCGCATAGAGGCTCTGGGGCCAGTATTGCCCAGACCATCATCCGCCTCGGCCAGTCACTCGGTTTGTCAGTGATCGCCGAGGGCATAGAGACCGAGGAGCAGGCGCAGTTGCTGATGAACCTTGGCTGCCCGCTGGCTCAGGGTTTTCTCTATTCCCGCCCGGTCGACTCGGCAGCTTTCCTAGCCTGGTGCCGAGCCCGCGAATAAACCCCTTGCCCGGGCGGTACCGTACCGCTTGAGTTTTCCCCCCTGTTTCTGCATAGTTCGCCCCTTTCCCGCAAAGCCTCGCCTCGCATGCTGCCACCGATCGCACACCGTATTGCCACTGAACTCTCCGTCCGCCCGGCGCAAGTCATCGCCACCATTGCCCTGCTCGATGAAGGCGCCACCGTGCCCTTCATCGCCCGCTACCGCAAGGAGGTGACCGACAATCTCGACGACACCCAACTGCGCAATCTGGAAGAGCGCCTGACCTATCTGCGCGAGATGGAAGACCGGCGCGGCGCCATCCTGGCCTCGATCGAGGAACAGGGAAAAATGACGCCCGAACTGCAGGCCGAAATCCTGCACGCCGAAACCAAGCAGCGCCTCGAAGACCTCTACCTGCCCTACAAGCAGAAACGCCGCACCAAGGCCCAGATCGCCCGCGAAGCCGGCATCGCGCCGCTGGCCGAAGCGCTCTTGAACAACCCGACACTGGTACCGGAAGCCGAGGCCGCCAAGTATTTCAACGCCGAGGCCGGCTTTGCCGATACCAAGGCTGTCCTCGACGGCGCGCGCCAGATCCTGATGGAGCAATTCGCCGAAGATGCCGAACTGCTCGGCAAGCTGCGCGAATACCTTGAAGAACACGGCGTCGTGAAATCGGTGGTGGCCGAAGGCAAGGAGAATGAGGGTGCCAAGTTCCGCGACTACTTCAACTATTCCGAACCCCTGGCTGACATCCCCTCGCACCGCGCGCTGGCCCTCTTCCGCGGCCGCAACGAGAGCATGCTGCAGGTTTCGCTGGTGCTCGATTCCGAGCTGAACCAGGACAACAAGCCGATTGGCCACAACCCTTGCGAAGCCCGCATTGCCGCCCGTTTCGGCATCAAGGACCAGGGCCGCCCGGCCGACAAATGGCTCTCCGACACGGTGCGCTGGACCTGGAAGATCAAGGTCTTCATGCACCTCGAACTGGAGCTGATGAACGCCCTGCGCGAGCGCGCCGAGGAAGAAGCCATCCGCGTCTTCGGCCGCAACCTCAAGGACCTGCTGCTGGCAGCCCCGGCCGGCCCGCGTGCCGTATTGGGCCTCGACCCCGGCATCCGCACCGGCTGCAAGATCGCTGTCGTCGACCGCACCGGCAAGCTGCTCGATACCGCCACCATTTACCCGCACGAGCCGCGCTGCGACTGGGAAGGTTCGCTGCATGTGCTGGCTGCCCTGTGTGCCAAGCATCAGGTGGAGCTGGTCAGCATCGGCAACGGCACCGCCTCGCGAGAGACCGACAAACTGGTGGCCGACCTGATGAAGCGCTACCCGGCAATGAAGCTGACCAAGATCATGGTCTCGGAAGCTGGTGCCTCGGTCTATTCCGCCTCCGAGTTCGCGGCCAAGGAATTCCCGCAGCTGGACGTCAGCCTGCGCGGTGCCGTCTCCATTGCCCGCCGCCTGCAGGACCCGCTGGCCGAGCTGGTCAAGATCGAACCCAAGGCCATCGGTGTCGGCCAGTACCAGCACGACGTGTCGCAGACCAAGCTGGCACGGACGCTGGATGCCATCGTCGAGGACTGCGTGAACGCCGTCGGCGTCGATGTGAATACCGCCTCCGTCGCCCTGCTCACCCGCATTTCCGGCCTCAATGCCAGCCTCGCCGCCAATATCGTTTCGCACCGCGACCTGCACGGGGCCTTTGTCGACCGCAAGGCCCTGCTCTCAGTACCCCGCCTCGGCGACAAGACCTTCGAACAGGCCGCCGGCTTCCTGCGCGTGATGAACGGCGACAACCCGCTCGATGCCTCGGCCGTGCACCCGGAAGCCTACCCGGTGGTCGAGCGCATCCTCGCCGACATCAAGAAGGGGATCAAGGAAGTGGTCGGCGATTCGCGCGCCGTCAAGGCGGTTAACGCTGCCAGGTATGTCGATGAGAAATTCGGCCTGCCAACGGTGCAGGACATCCTCAAGGAACTGGAAAAGCCGGGCCGCGATCCGCGCCCTGAGTTCAAGGCCGCCACCTTCCGCGAAGGCATCGAGAAACTCTCCGACCTGGAACCGGGGATGATGCTGGAAGGTGTGGTGACCAACGTTGCCAACTTCGGTGCCTTCGTCGACATCGGTGTGCATCAGGATGGTCTGGTACACGTCTCGGCACTCGCTGACAAATTCGTCAAGGACCCCCACGAGGTGGTGAAGGCCGGTGACATCGTCAAGGTCAAGGTGCTGGAAGTGGATATGCAGCGGCAACGGGTGGCGCTGACCATGCGCATGTCGGACACGCCGACGGCAAAGCGGCCCGGCGAAGCGGCTCAGGGCGGTCGTCCGGGGCAGCGCTCGGGGCAGGATTCACAGCGCCGCGATTCACGCCCGCAGCAGGCACCCGCCGGCGCCATGGCCAACGCCTTCGCCAAGCTGCGCAGCTAAGCGCACGCGGGCAGACCGCCAACTTCCTGGCGGTGCTCCCTTGAAAACCGCTTTTCAACCACGAAGGTCACGAAGAGAATCAACCTAGAAAAAGCAGTTAACCACAGCGAACACGGCGAGCACGGCGAAATAACAACGGCTTCCATTATTTTGACGTATCACCCAATGGGTGACGCTCGGGAAACCCGTAAACCAAGCATTTTCGCCGTGTCCGCCGTGTCGCCGCGGTTTGAACTGAGGTTTTAAGGATCAATTGCTCGATCAGGTGGCGCAACTCACCCAGCGCGAGTGAGCCAATGGTTTTCCCGAGTACTTTTTCTTTTCTTCGTGCGCTTCGTGGTTAACCGAGTTTTCAGGTTAAAGCGTGCTGGTGCTGTGACCAAAACCTGAACCTGATTCCGGTTCAGGCCTGCCAAACAGAAAACCCTGATAGGCATGGCAATTGTGGGACGCCAGAAAAGCCCGTTGCGCTTCCGTTTCAACACCTTCGGCGATCACTGTCAGCCCGAGGCTCTGGCCAAGGGCGACGATGGTCCGGGCAATGGTGGCGTCGTTGGGATCAGTCAGGACATCGCGAACGAAGGAGCGGTCGATCTTGAGCTGGTCGAGTGGCAAACGCTTGAGATAGGCCAGCGACGAATAGCCGGTACCAAAATCGTCCAGAGAGAACCTGACACCTACGGCCTTCAGCGTCGTCATCTTGAGCACCGTACCTTCGATATCCTCAAGCAGCAGACTCTCCGTCAATTCAAGCTTCAGACGATGCGGATTGGCGCCCTTGCTGGCCAGTGCCGCCAGCACCTGATCGACAAAACCCGCCTGCCGGAACTGGCGTGCGCTGACATTCACCGCCAGGTCGAGGCCGGCGGTGTCAGGGTGCTCCCCCCACTGCGCGAGCCGCGCACATGCCGTTTCAAGAACCCATTCACCGATCGGCAGGATCAGGCCGCTCTCCTCGGCCAACCAGATGAATTCTGCCGGTGGTACCAGACCCCGCTCGGGGTGCTGCCAGCGCAGCAACGCCTCGGCGCCCGTGATCCGCCCTTCGCCATCAACCTGCGGCTGATAGTGCAAGATGAATTGCCGATGCTTGAGCGCCAGGCGCAGATCGTCCTCGAGTGCCGAGCGCGCAGTGACCACCGTCTGCATCGCCGGGTCGAAGAAGCGCATGGCATTGCGCCCCGCCGCCTTCGCCTGATACATGGCCAGGTCGGCCTGCTTCAGCAGCGTGTCGATGTTCTCCTGGGCGCCCTGGAACAGCGTCACACCAATGCTTGGCGAGCTGTGGTGCACCTTCCCCTTGAGGTCGTAATCCCGATTCAGCGCTTCCAGAATCTTGCAGCCAACCGTCTCGGCATCGGCAGCCGCCAGCAGCGAATTGTCGCCAAGATCCTCCATCATCACGACAAACTCGTCGCCACCGAGGCGGGCGACCGTATCACTGCTGCGGAGACAGGCCTCCAGTCGCCGGGCGACTTCGCACAGCAGCAGATCACCCATGTCATGACCCAGGGTGTCATTGAGACTCTTGAAATTATCGAGGTCGATGAACAACAGCGCGCCATGCTGCTGGTTGCGGGCACTGGCCGAGAGGCCCTGCTGCAGACGATCGATGAGCAAGCGGCGGTTGGGCAGCCCGGTCAGCGGGTCGAAGAAGGCCAGATCGTGAATCCGCTTTTCCGCCTCCTTGCGCTCGCCGATGTCGGTAAAGGCCGCAACATAATGGGTGATATGGCCATAGGGGCCACGCACCGCAGAGATCGTCTGCCACTTCGGGTAAATCTCACCGTTCTTGCGCCGGTCCCAGATTTCCCCTTCCCAGGCGCCAGTGACGGCAAGTTGACGCCACATGGCGGCATAGAATTCGGCATCATGCCGCCCCGACTTGAGGATGCCGGGATTCTGCCCGACGGCGTCTTCGGCGCTCCAGCCGGTCATGTCGCTAAAGGCCTTGTTGACGCGCAGGATGATGCCCCTGGCGTCGGTCACCATCATCCCGTGCAGCGATTCGAAGGCAATCGCGGCAATCCGCAGTTCCTGCTCGACACGGCGGTTCTCCGTGATGTCACGCAGCACACCGACCAGATGCGTTGTCTGTCCGGTGTCGTCGGCCACCGGCGTTACCGAAATTTCGCACCAGAATGACGAACCGTCCTGGCACTTGCAGAAAATTTCGCCGTGATAGTACTGGCCGGCAAACGCTGGTGCCAACTCGTTCAGGAAGCCATCGTCCCCTGACCTGTCCCTATCCAGAAAGCGCGCCTGGTCACCCGGAAACGGGCCGCTGTCGATGCGGAAAAACTGGCGGAAAGATTCATTGACATAGGTAATGCGCCGCTCACTGTCGGTAATGACCACGCCCTGCGCAATTGCACTGAGCGCCTGATGATGAACGCGCAGTGCAGCCGCGATCTTCATTTCTTCCTCGGCATGCGCCGCCTTCGCCAGGCTCTCACGAAAAACCGTTGCGGCGTTGGCCAGCGCACCGATCTCATCGCGCCGATCCGTGTTGCCAATGTCGGCGCTGGAGTCACCTGCGGCCAGCCGTTTCATGGAAAAAGTCATGCGCTGCAGCGGGAAAATAATGCCACGCGCCAGGCCGGCGGCAAGCAGGAACGCCAGCCCCAACAGAATGACCGCCAGCTGTGTTGTGCGCCAGGCCGCCAGCTCGGCTGCCTGCTGCAGTTCAGTGACCTGGGCAATCAGGTCGTCGGCCAACTTATCCTCGACGGCCTTGAGCAGGTCGATCTTGATGGTCATGCTGTCGAACCAGTGGCGGGCGTCAACGCCTCCTGTCGATCCGGTATCGCGGCTCTTCAGCGCGATGCGGCGCAGCCGCCAGACTTCTGCCTCATTAAGGCCATACATCGTCTGCTCAAAAAACTCGCTCTGTGCAGGTGTGGCGTAGAAGTGGAATTCGCGCAGATAGACGCGCTGCAGGTTGATGTGCTCGGCAAAGTGCAAATGGCTGACGGTATCGAAGCGCTTTGCGGCAAACCCCACCGAACCGATGGCGCGCTCCTGGCCGGTACGCTCCTTGAGGTGCAACAGGCGGGTATAACCGGCAATGCTCCGGGTTAACTGGGGAGGGACATCGGCCAGCAGCATGGCCTCGGCAATGCCGATCAAGCCGGATATGGCATCGGTGTAGTAGCCTGTGGCCGCACTGACCGACATGCTTCGATCCGCGATGGCGCGGCGTACGGCACCGATTTCAAGCAACTTCTGCCGCGCCTCATCGATGCGCGGCTGCAAGTGGGTGGACTGCTCCATGGTTGCCGGCATCTCGTCGTAGCGCGCCAGCGCCACCATCAGCTCGGCACGGCGGTTGTCGGTTTGCTCATAGCGCTCCGGCAGGCGTTCGGCAAACGCCGATTTTTCGGCAGAGCTGATCATACCGGCCGAAATACCGCGCTCCAGCTGCATCTCGTGCACCAGCGAACTGACGGCAGGAGCCAATTCCGCCATCCGGTACAACTTGTCCATGTCGCGAGCCGTCTGGTAATACCCGGCGATTATCCAGACGGCCAGAAACAGCAAGCCGCCAATGGGAATCGCCAGGGCCAGGCCAATGCGCTGGCCGATAGGAAGGTTGCTGAGCTTTATCTGCATTTAGGTTGGCAGGTCCGCCAGAAAGGCTGCACTTGTCGGCATGGGAGTCGAATTGGGGAAGAGCGCTGCACCGAAACAAGCGCGATCTGCGTGCCGAAGCCGGGCAAAGCCAGTGCACAGCTGAAAGGCACGCTTGCAACCAGAGGGGCTGGGAGCCAAGTGGCGGCGTGGTGCGGTGCGGCTAGCGGCGAAACATTCGGCCGGGGTCATCGACGTGGGTGGGCTATGCCGAAAGGCGTATTGTACTGCAGCACTCGCACCGCCATTGCGGCACAAATGCACATTTCGGAGCACCTATTGGCGCTACACACCCTGCAGCCCAGCACCTTCGACAGCAGGGAGAGCAATGGCCTGATAAAATCGCCTCCCCTACACGCCCCCAGTCCTCGGCATAAAAATGACTTCCCGCCAGCCCGAATCCCGCTGCCGTATCTACGGCATCAAGAACTGCGACACGATGAAGAAAGCCATGGCCTGGCTTGAAGCACATGGCATTGACTTCGAGTTTATTGACTACAAGAAAGCCGGTATCGCCGCCGCGCACTTGCCCGACTGGAACGCCCGTGCCGGCTGGCAGAAGCTGCTCAACACGCGCGGCCTGATGTGGAAGAAGCTCAGCGACGAACAGCGTGCCGATGTTGATGAAAAGAAGGCGCTGGCCCTGATGGCCGAAACACCCAGCCTGATCAAGCGCCCGGTGCTGGATACCGGCAGTGCCCTGCTCATCGGTTTCGATGAAGCCACCTACGCAACCCTCGCCAAGTCAAAGTGACGACCATGGCCAACGACCTCAACCAGGCTTCCGACAGCTTCGTACAGCGCTTCCTGCTTGAAGACCTCGATATCCGGGGGGCCATGGTTCGCCTCGGTTCAAGCTGGCAGGCAATGCAGGCCGACCGCGCCTATCCGGCGATCGTCACCCGCCTGCTTGGCGAAATGACCGCCACCGCGACCCTCATCGGCAGTAACCTGAAGCAACCGGGACGCCTCAGCTTTCAGCTTTCCGGCCACGGCCGGCTGAAGGCGCTGATTCTCGATTGCACGCAGGATCTGAAGATTCGCGGCATGGCCCGCTTTGACCCAGACATTACCGACGCACCGCTACAGGAACTGGTCGGCGACGGCCGCTTGCTGCTGACACTGGACAACCCGCAGGCGCACCTGCCCTACCAGAGCTTTGTGCCGCTCGAAGGCGACAGCATTGCCGAGGTATTCGAGCACTATCTGGCGCAGTCCGAGCAGCTGCCGGCACGGCTGTTCCTCGCAGCCAACGGTGAGGCGGTAGCCGGCCTCTTCCTGCAGAAACTGCCGTCAGCCGATACCCGCGACCCCGACGGCTGGACACGCATTGCCCACCTGGCTTCGACCGTCAAGCCGGATGAGCTGCTGACACTGGATCCGGAAACGCTGCTGGCCCGGCTCTTCGCTGAAGAAGACAAGCGGCTGTATGAAGCGCGCGAGGTCACCTATCACTGCCCGGAAGACTGGGATAAGGTGCGCGGCATGCTGCTGCAACTGGGACGCAGCGAAGTCGAGGCCATTCTTTCCGAGCATGGCGAAGTCGTCATCCGCGACGACATCTGCAACCGCGACTACCGTTTCAGCGCCGCCAATATCGCCGAACTGTTCAATGGCGCCACCCCGCCGCCACCGACCCTGCACTGAGTCTGCCTCGATCCCCCTACCGCTCCATATTGATGAAGCCCGAAGCGCTATGAATTCGTCACACCGGCCTTCGCCGGTGTGACGGACTTAATCAGCGCTTCCCTTATATACCTTACCGCTCCCGCCCCGCCTCATGCCAGGCCTTGCGCACCGGCGACAGCAGATACTCCGCCACCGTGCGCGTGCCGAGCATGATCTCGGCGCTGGTCTGCATGCCGGCGGCGAGCGGAAAAGGGGTACCGTCCATTTCCAGCTTCATGGCCTTGAGCGCCACCAATGCCTTATAGACCAGCGGCGGGTTCTTGCCGGTCGCCTTGTCGTTGGGGCCGGCACCGGTGGCCGTGTTGGCATCGGCGGCGTCGATACTCACATGCTCCACCGTGCCCTCCAGCAAACCGTACTTCTGGAACTGGTAGGCGGCGA